>ENA-ORXC01001294-ORXC01001294.1-marine-metagenome-genome-assembly--contig:-NODE-1294-length-14929-cov-6.927956_pt1 | contig 14929 bp, 9 predicted proteins | sample MGYA00237865_ERZ511478 | MGnify/ENA metagenome assembly ERZ511478 | reverse complement strand
GAGTGGCGGAACTGGTAGACGCGCTGGATTCAAAATCCAGTTCTTCGGAGTGCGGGTTCGATTCCCGCCTCGAGTACAGAGTAAATCCCTAATCATTTGTAAATCAAATTTTTAGGGATTTTTATTTGTATTAAATGCCGAAATTTTGCCGAAAAAACATTGTTTTTATTTCTTCTCTTATCACTTTCCTTTTTTTGAAACATATCTAAATTAAAGCCAAAAAAAATGCCCCGTATTGGAAGACGAGGCGACTTAAATGTTTTCACAACGGAATAATCCTTATTGTGAATTGCTTTCAGTTCTGTAAATGTAATAAATAATTTTTATAATGTATTACGGATTCCCGTAACCGCATTCTTACGATACTTTGTATTTTCATTGCATAATTTGTAGGGATGAAAAAAATACTTGGGTTAGATTTAGGTACCAACTCTATTGGTTGGAGTTTAATAGAGCACGATTTTGAGAAAAAACAAGGAGAAATTAATGATTTAGGGGTTCGTATTATTCCAATGAGTGCAGACGTTCTAGGAAAATTTGATGCAGGACAATCACATTCACAAACTGCTGAAAGAACCGGATATCGAGGAGTTAGACGTTTATATCAACGTGATAATTTGCGTAGAGAACGTTTACATCGTGTACTGAATGTACTTGGATTTTTACCAGGACATTACGCTGTACATATCGATTTTAAAAAGCATTTAGGGCAATTTAAAGAGGGTAAGGAAACAAAACTTAACTATAAACCTATTGCAGATAGTAAATACGAGTTTATTTTTCAATCTTCTTTTAACGAAATGATTAAGGAGTTCAAAAAATATCGACCTGAGTTGTTTTATGTGAAGTCCAATGGAAAAGAAACCAAGATACCCTATGATTGGACGCTCTATTATTTACGCAAAAGGGCACTTTCGCAACCATTGACCAAACAAGAGTTGTCTTGGATTATTTTAAATTTTAATCAAAAGCGTGGGTATTATCAGTTACGGGGAGAAGAGATTGATGGTGATAAAAACAAGCAATTTGTTCAGCTAAAAGTAAAAGAAGTTATTGATTCTGGCGAAGCCGTAAAAGGAAATCCATTGTTTGATGTGATTTTTGAAAACGGCTGGAAATACGATAAGCAGGTCGTAAAAACCGAAGATTGGATTGATAGGACCAAAGAATTTATTGTAACTACAAAAACACTGAAAAATGGTGATATAAAGAGAACTTATAAAGCTGTTGATTCTGAACAAGATTGGGCTGCCATAAAAGCTAAAACCGAACAAGACATTGAACGCACAAACAAAACGGTTGGCGAATTCATTTACGAAACCCTACTGGAAAATCCAGCGCAGAAAATAAGAGGAAAACTTGTAAAAACCATTGAACGAAAATTTTACAAGGAGGAATTAGAGAAAATATTAACCAAGCAAATTGAGCTTCAACCGCAACTTTTTACAAATGAGTTATACAAAGCTTGTATTGAAGAATTATACCCCAAAAATGAGGCTCACCAAAATGCATTAAAAAACCGTGATTTTCTTTATTTGTTGATGGAGGATATTATTTTTTATCAACGTCCGCTTAAAAGTCAAAAATCTAATATTTCCGGATGTCAATTAGAGCAACGTGCTTATCATAAAACTAATAAAGAAACGGGTAAAAAAGAAAAAGTTAAGCAAGCTGTAAATGTCATACCAAAATCTCATCCTTTATTCCAAGAGTTTAGAAATTGGCAGTGGTTACAAAATTTAAAAATCTATAATAAAGTTGATACGGATAAAGGCGAACTTATCGATGTAACCGAACAGTTATTGCCAAACGAAGATAGTAGAGTAGATTTGTTCGATTTTCTACAGAGTAAAAAAGAACTTGAACAGAGTCAATTTATAAAATATTTTATTGATAATAAACTCATCAATAAAACCGAAAAAAACCATTACCGTTGGAATTATGTTGAAGATAAAAAATACCCATTTGGCGAAACTAGAGCCCAGTTTATTTTTCGTTTAACTAAAGTAGAAGGTATTAAAGATGCCGACATGTTTTTAGATGAAAAAATACAAATAGGAAACAAGGAAAACAACTCATTTATATCTAGAATTGAGCAATTATGGCACATAATTTATTCGGTTTCCGATATTAGCGAATACAAATCTGCCTTAGAGAAGTTCGCTATAAAGCACCATTTAAATCAAGAATCTTTTGTAGCCAATTTTATTAAGTTCCCGCCTTTTAAAAGCGACTACGGCAGCTACTCTAAAAAAGCATTGAACAAATTGTTGCCTTTAATGCGTAGAGGCAAATATTGGGATGAAAATGATATTTCAGATAAAGTAAAGCAGCGGGTTTCCCAAATTATGGAACGTGTTAATTCGCTACACTTAAAAGAAGATTACAACGCTAATGAATTAGCAGAAGCTTTAGGTAATGTTAGTGATGATGATGTTAAAAAACAGCTTGTCAAAAGTTTTGTTCCGTTTGCGAATAAAAATCTTTTACAAGGATTAAACACTTATCAAGCAACATATCTTGTTTATGGCAGGCATTCTGAAATTGGAGATATTCAAAATTGGAAATCACCTGAAGATATAGAAACATACCTTAAAAATTTCAAACAACATTCATTACGTAACCCTATCGTAGAACAAGTGGTAACTGAAACACTACGAGTGGTTCGAGATATTTGGAAACATCACGGCGAAAGCAAACCTAATTTTTTCAATGAAATACACGTGGAATTAGGACGTGAAATGAAAAATCCAGCGGATAAGCGAAAAAGAATTTCAGATAGAAACACTGAAAACGAAAATACCAATCATCGCATTAGAGAAATCTTAAAAGAGTTAATGAAAGATACTTCTGTCGATGGCGATGTACGAGATTATTCTCCAAGTCAACAAGATATATTAAAAATATATGAAGAAGGCGTTTACCAGAACCCAAGGATAGATTACTCAAATGTTAGCGAAGATGAAATTGCTAAGATTAGACGGAGCAATAGCCCTACACAAAAGGAAATTCAGCGTTATCGTTTGTGGCTAGAGCAAGGCTACATTTCTCCCTACACAGGTAAACCTATTCCATTGACAAAATTATTTACACACGAATATCAAATAGAACATATTATTCCGCAGTCTCGTTATTTTGACAACTCATTGAGTAATAAAATTATTTGCGAAAGTGCCGTAAATGAAGATAAAGACAATAAAACAGCATTTGAATATTTAAAAGCAAAAGGCGGAAATGTTATCAATGGACATAAATTGTTGAGTCTTGCGGAATATGAAGCCCATGTTAGCCAATATTTTAAAAACAACCGCCAAAAGCTTAAAAACTTATTGAGTGAAGATATTCCTGAAGGTTTCATCAATCGCCAGTTAAACGATAGCCGTTACATAAGTAAATTAATTAAAGGCTTGTTGAGTAATATAGTACGTGAAGAAGGAGAGCAAGAAGCTACTTCTAAAAACCTGGTACCCGTAACAGGTTCCGTTACCTCTAAACTGAAAAACGATTGGGGTCTAAACGATAAGTGGAACGAACTCATTTTACCACGATTTGAACGCTTGAATCAATTAACACAAACCAAAGATTTTACAGTAACCAATACCAGTGGACATACTATACCTAGTGTACCGGACGACTTGCTAAAAGGCTTCAGCAAAAAACGTATCGACCATCGTCATCACGCCTTAGATGCTTTGGTGGTAGCTTGTTGTACACGAAATCATGGGCACTATTTGAATGCTTTAAATTCAGAAAAGAAAAACTACGGTTTACGTGATAAGTTATTGATTAAAAACGAAAATGACCATTATATTAAAACTTTTCAAATGCCGTGGCAAGGATTTGCAAACGAGGCTAAAAATCAACTTGAAAATACAGTCATTAGTTTTAAACAAAACTTGCGCGTTATCAACAAAGCAAACAACAAATTTTGGTCGTATAAAGATGAAAATGGTAATTTAAATCTAGACAAAAACGGCAAAGCCGTTAAAAAACTCCGCAAGCAAATAAAGGGTGATAATTGGGCAATTCGAAAAGCAATGCATAAGGAAACCGTTTCAGGTAAATACAATATTGAAACGCCAAAAGGTAAAATTGCGACGGCTGTAAGAGGCTCATTGGGGGACATTAAAAACGAAAAGCATTTAGCTAAAGTAACAGACTCCCAAATAAGAGAAGTGATTTTACCAAATCATTTAAAAAACTATATAGATGTCAAAGGCAAGATTAAATTTGATGTTGCCTTTAGCGATGAAGGAATCGAAGATTTGAATAAAAATATTATTTCCTTAAATAATGGCAAAAAGCATCAACCTATTCGTAAAGTTAAGTTTTTTGAAGTGGGAAGTAAGTTTTCTATATCGGAAAATGAAAATTCAGCAAAGAACAAGAAATACGTTGAAACAGCAAAAGGCACTAACCTCTTTTTTGCTATATATTGGGATGAGATAAAACAAAAAAGAAACTATGAAACCGTACCGTTGAATGAAGTTATAGTTCATCAAAAACAAGTAGCACATTTACCTAAGAATGAACGTTTACCCATACAGCCTAATAGTAAAAAAGGTTCATTTTTATTTACGCTTTCGCCAAATGATTTGGTGTACGTGCCAACTGATGAAGAGTTAACCAATATATCCTTGATTGATTTTAATAACTTAAGTAATAATCAATTAAATAGAATATATAAGATGGTTAGTTGCACAAGTGTAGAATGTTACTTTGTTAGTCAAGGTACAGCATCTTTAATAATGAGTTATAATTCCAAATCTAAACAAGGGGAATTCGGTAGTAAGAACAAGCTAGAAACAACAATTGACAGCTTGGAAGTTAGGATAAAAGAAAGGTGCCTTAAACTCAAGGTTGACAGACTTGGAAATATATCCAAAGCTTAGTGCTATGATCAAACGCACCCTCTTTTTTGGCAACCCTGCATACCTCAGTACTAAAAACGAACAGTTGGCGGTCAATTTTCCCAAAGAGGAAAAGGGTGAAGTAACTATACCAATAGAAGATTTGGGCTATGTAGTGCTAGAAAATCAGCAGATTACTATTACCAATGGGTTGTTAATGAAATTGGTTCAAAACAAAACTGCTGTAATTACCTGTGATCAACAGCATTTGCCCAATGGCTTTTTACAACCTTTGGTAGGGCATACCGAGCAGACCGAACGTATGCGCCATCAACTGAATGCCAGCGTTCCTTTGAAAAAACAGCTGTGGCAGCAAACGGTAATGGCAAAAATAGAGAACCAAGGCAATCATTTGTTGCAACGGGGCAAAAATGCCTTAAAATTAAAACGTTGGGCAAAAGACGTCAAAAGCGGCGATGGTGAAAACCATGAAGCCTATGCCGCGGCATATTATTTTCAGCACCTTTTTGATATTGAAGGTTTTAGCCGTAATCAAAAAGGTGTAGCGCCCAATAATTTACTCAATTATGGTTACGCAATACTTAGGGTGATAACCGCTAGAGCTTTATGTAGTAGTGGTCTTTTACCTTCTGTGGGCATTTTTCATAGAAACAAGTATAATGCCTTTTGTTTGGCAGACGATATTATGGAGCCTTACCGCCCCTATGTGGATATGTTGGTTTATGATATTGTTGAAACGGGTTGCCCGTTGGAGGAACTTAATACCAACTTGAAGAAAGAGTTTTTAAATATACCGGCTATGGATGTTGTTTTAGATGGTAAGCAAAGCCCGTTGATGAATGCCATGAGCCGTACCACTAATAGTTTGTACGAGTGTTTTGAGGGAAGCAGTAGAAAGTTGTTATATCCTCAGGTCTGACAGGTAATTGAGCATTATGCGGTAAAAGCAGGTAATTATGAACCAAAATAGATTTGAACGGCTTAACCAATATAGATGTATGTGGGTATTAGTATTTTTTGATCTACCAACGGAAACGGCTACCGAGCGTAAACATGCTGCAAGATTTAGAAAAGATTTATTGAACGATGGGTTTACTATGTTTCAATTCAGTATTTACATGCGGTTTTGCCCTAGCAGGGAAAATGCTTGGGTTCATGTAAAACGAACCAAAAATGCACTGCCCAAAAAAGGTAAGGTTGGTATTATGCAAATAACCGATAAGCAATTTGGTATGGTCGAGTTGTTTCACGGCAGAAAAGAGCAACCAACAGAAACTCCAAGCCAGCAATTAGAACTATTTTGAATTAAAAAAATGGATACTAACTTGTGTTCAATTCAAAATTTTGGTTCTTATTTTATAATCCTATTTTATGGCTTAAATAACAGTATACCAACTTTTTACAGCTGGTATACTGTGAATCCTCAATAAAATTAAAGAACTGAAAGCAATTCACAACAAATGGGATGAAGTAGCTAAAGAATTAGGTACTGTGAATCCTCAATAAAATTAAAGAACTGAAAGCAATTCACAACCAACAAACTAACGAATAAAATTTAAAAAATACTGTGAATCCTCAATAAAATTAAAGAACTGAAAGCAATTCACAACTAGCCTTTTCCCATGTTTCGTCATTGTCTAACTGTGAATCCTCAATAAAATTAAAGAACTGAAAGCAATTCACAACAAAGTGTATTTCCAGTAATTACAGAAGTATACTGTGAATCCTCAATAAAATTAAAGAACTGAAAGCAATTCACAACTATTTCTTCTTTGGTTGCTTTTCTAACATCACTGTGAATCCTCAATAAAATTAAAGAACTGAAAGCAATTCACAACATGATGCCGTTAGTAATAGAATCATCAAAGACTGTGAATCCTCAATAAAATTAAAGAACTGAAAGCAATTCACAACTAATTGATTTCATAAGTGATATAAATAGTAACTGTGAATCCTCAATAAAATTAAAGAACTGAAAGCAATTCACAACAGTCGCTAAAGTATCAACATATATATGCACACTGTGAATCCTCAATAAAATTAAAGAACTGAAAGCAATTCACAACACACAGTGCCAACAGGAGCCGGCAAAACAGACTGTGAATCCTCAATAAAATTAAAGAACTGAAAGCAATTCACAACAGTATCGGATTCTCCTCATATTCAAAGTTGACTGTGAATCCTCAATAAAATTAAAGAACTGAAAGCAATTCACAACAGTGTCCCTTTGTCCCCTTTTTGTCCTGTCACTGTGAATCCTCAATAAAATTAAAGAACTGAAAGCAATTCACAACCTTTGTACACCTTGAATATCATCTAAATATACTGTGAATCCTCAATAAAATTAAAGAACTGAAAGCAATTCACAACAATTTTCTTCATCTTTAAAGTTTTCTATTGACTGTGAATCCTCAATAAAATTAAAGAACTGAAAGCAATTCACAACTGCCTGCTTTACAGAATATCACACAAGCGACTGTGAATCCTCAATAAAATTAAAGAACTGAAAGCAATTCACAACTAAATTCACTTTCCATGAATAACCATTCCAACTGTGAATCCTCAATAAAATTAAAGAACTGAAAGCAATTCACAACTATATATGCCTTGACCATCTAAATGCATGTACTGTGAATCCTCAATAAAATTAAAGAACTGAAAGCAATTCACAACCGGCTGCACTCGCTTCCGTTCCGTGTTCGTACTGTGAATCCTCAATAAAATTAAAGAACTGAAAGCAATTCACAACCGTGTTCTGATGAATGAGATATAACTTCTTACTGTGAATCCTCAATAAAATTAAAGAACTGAAAGCAATTCACAACGGTCTTCTATTGGTGTCAGGCATTGCCATTACTGTGAATCCTCAATAAAATTAAAGAACTGAAAGCAATTCACAACAAACTACAAACAATGAGTTTGAAAAATTATACTGTGAATCCTCAATAAAATTAAAGAACTGAAAGCAATTCACAACTCTTGTACCGTCGTTATAATCTACACCTTACTGTGAATCCTCAATAAAATTAAAGAACTGAAAGCAATTCACAACGGAGGTGGTCGGCTGTTCCTAGGGTCAAATACTGTGAATCCTCAATAAAATTAAAGAACTGAAAGCAATTCACAACACTATCCGTTTCAACCGTTGTAGTTAGTTGACTGTGAATCCTCAATAAAATTAAAGAACTGAAAGCAATTCACAACTAGATTCGCCAACACGCTTACGTTCTGCCAACTGTGAATCCTCAATAAAATTAAAGAACTGAAAGCAATTCACAACTTGCTTCTCTTCCTCTTTCGCTTCGGCTTTACTGTGAATCCTCAATAAAATTAAAGAACTGAAAGCAATTCACAACATATAGTACCTGTAAGTTCTGAGAACGAAACTGTGAATCCTCAATAAAATTAAAGAACTGAAAGCAATTCACAACAACGGATAAATCAGATAACGACCCTAATATACTGTGAATCCTCAATAAAATTAAAGAACTGAAAGCAATTCACAACCTAAAGAACTTCTAAGGTTGTTTATCGTTAACTGTGAATCCTCAATAAAATTAAAGAACTGAAAGCAATTCACAACAATCTATATTTTGGGCAACGCTGAATATTTACTGTGAATCCTCAATAAAATTAAAGAACTGAAAGCAATTCACAACTGAATTTAACGGGGTTGTTTAGTTTTTTTTACTGTGAATCCTCAATAAAATTAAAGAACTGAAAGCAATTCACAACTAGCGCAACGGCTGTTTTTGTTTTCAATGTACTGTGAATCCTCAATAAAATTAAAGAACTGAAAGCAATTCACAACTATGTTTTATGGAAAAAGAGGATATTATTAAATGTCAATCCTAATCAATAATATTTAACTAGGTAAATAGTATAGTTAACATACTGTAATCGCTTTACCTAACCACATTTGTAATACTATTCAATTTTCCAACCTTTGGTAACCATAATATCTGTATGGGGTGGTAGGATAGCTACCCGATTGCCTACCCTAAGTAACCAATATGCTAACCATTTGAATAAAATAAGTAACTTTTCGCTACCCTATTCCCCACCATTGTTAACCACAGAGCGTGTTTGAGGTGGGTAGGGAGCTACCCGATTGCCTACCCTAAGTAACCACTATGCTAACCATTTGAATAAAATAAGTGACTTTTCACTACCCTATTTCCCATCATTGTTAACCACAAATCCATTTTAAGGTGGGTAGGGAAATACCCAATTGCCAACCATAGCTAACCCTTATGCCTACCCTTATTAAGGACGGTACTGTCATTTTGTAACTTTGATATTATTTTGGAAAGAAAATTTAACGGCGGAAACTGGAAACTAGAAACTTTAATAGAGTTTGGTGTCTAGAGTAATGAATTAGGGGTGTGCGATGGTTGTTATAATAAGTTTCCAGTTTCCAGTTTCCTTTTCAGGTCATGTAGGTGTTTGTTCCAAATTTTTGATACTTGCCCTTTTGATAAACCAGTTATAGCAATAATGTCTTTCTGTGATGCGCCATTGTTTATAGCCTTTTTAAAAAGCTCATTTTTAAAAGATTTTTCATCAATAGCGTTCACGCTTGAGGATGCTATCATCTTAAAATTTGTAAAATAAAAATCATTTGTACAGATTGCTAAATCAACTGTTTCAACCGAGACATAATTCTGAAATTTTTTATCTGCGGATGTCATTATTAAATGCATAACTATTATTAGTTTATAAATACTTATCTGCATTTTAGAATTGTATTCCTTTTCAATGGCGGGTAGGTGTTGCTGTTTTAAAATTAAATTCTGAACGTAATCATGAAGCATCTCTTGTGCATCTTCGCTCAAAACTAGAGGTAATGATTTTTTAGCGACTTCTATACTTTTACGATAGTGTAATAAATTTTTAAGACTGTTTTTATAATCATTTAAAATTACCTCGGGTATTCCTGATTTAGACAATTTGTTATTAGTGGTTAGCCTAGAAGTAAATAGAATTCTATCTATCAAACCGCTCTCCAAGTTTCCATTAGCAAATAGTTTAGGGACTAATTGAGTTTGAATTGAGCCCAATAGTGTTGGATAGGACAACTCCATTCTATAACTATCTGTTGTTTTTCTAGAAATGTCTATATGTTGGTTGGTGTAGCCCTGCAGCAGAAAGGTGTTCCATTGCGATCCCTCGCTATTGTTTTTATTTGATATTTTATCTGCTAAGGCTGTAAGCTCATCTACAAAGTTTCCTAAAGAATATGGGTTTTTAAAATGTGCATACATTGCTGCTTCAATGGTAGAATTTTGAGTAAAGAATTGTTTTCTGTCTTCTATATTTTCATCTGTAGATTCCGTTGATTGTATTTCCTTCTTTTTTCTTTCAAATTTCTCATATGCTTCATGGTCACTTCTATTTAGTATCTCTGTAGCCAAACTCATAGCTGGTGACTTGCTGTCTCCTCTGCTGCCAATCAATGCAATATATAAATTTCCGTAATTGGTATACCCACCCTCTTTTAAGTTGAAGGCAAGTCCTGCAGCATTGCTGAAGGCAAATAGAATGGAACTGAATAGATATTCTTTTGGTATTCTTTTGTGTACGAATGCCTGTTCAATAAATTCTCTGTGTTCGTTTGGTAACTTGTTAATAACCCTTTTTAGTTGCTTAAGAGCTATCTCCTTTTCTGTAATTAATTTGCTCTGTTCCATCCCGATATTTTCTTGATTGATGATATTAAACCGTAGTCTACTTCTTGAATGCTCCATGGGTTGCCCATGAATATATCCTCATTGCTGCTAAGTCTCAGTGACTTTTCTAAATTCGAGAAGACTTTATCTCTTTCTTGATTAGTAAGCGATAGTGGATGCTTCCAATTGGGATAATGAACTAAATCTAGTAAATCACCTCTCAATCTTTCGTTCATACTTGAAGTCAATTGCTCTACACTTACATGAAAAGGTTTATTCATAATTTGGTAAAGCTCTATGTGTGGAATAGCACTATCGATGTTGACATTGTATTTGCTTAAAAGCCTTTCTAGAGTATAAGTATATAAATTTGCGAGAGGCAGATTATTTTTTAATAATTCATCCTTATCAAAACTTAGTGGGTTGTCTAGTTGCATGATGATTGGGTTTTAGGGTTGATAGATTCTAATTGTGTTCTTTTGAACTCGATATTATTGATAAGACACCTTAATGCTACGTAAAGTGAAATAGGGTATTGATACCTATTTTCTGGCGGTGTGTAATTTGGTTTAAATTTTAATGGCTTCATAAGATTTTATTTAGAATTGATTCATCTTTTTTAAAGCCAATAAAATTTCACTTTTTTTGTACCGGACTTTTGTCCCTATACGGTATGCGGGAACTAGATTGTCCTTAGTATATTTCCATAAGGTGACGAGCGAGATAGAGAGCATTTCTGCAGTCTCTTCTCTTGTAAGCAGAATTTCTGAATCCTTTGACAACTCACCGTGTTCCGTGAGTATGTCTTTTAATCCTTTTAAAATTTTTGGAATAAAATCTGAGGATTGGGTGTTTTCAATTTCTAAAATCTTTTTAATCATTACAGTGTGTTTTAAATTCACCGTAAAGAAAAATTGATTTAACCCAGTTTATCGTGTAGGTTTCGACTATAAAAGTGGTCTGTTTAGGTGATGCGCCTAGTGTTTATAGACTTTAACCAAATACTCGAAAGTGTTTTTATTTTCTCGATATAAATTAAATAACTTATTAAGTTTAGCGTCTGACTTGTCACTTCTTAATTGTTTTAAATCTTTATCATATGATTTGTTTACTAACTCTATGTAATGATTTTGCTTAATGTTTTTTCTAAACGCTTGGTCAGTGTCTAGTATTTCGAATAAATAGGTCCAGTCTACTACGTTATTGATTGGCAAGAATTGTACTGTATGGAAGAATAGTTCGCAATGAAATGCATCCTTAAACAAATGAGGGAATCGATTTACTTTTTTTAATACATTTTCTAAATTGAAACTAGGGTCGAACTTGATAAATTCGTTTTTTGATGTACGTAGAAATTGTAAAATTTTTTTAAGTATTGGGATGAATCTATATGCTTTTTCAAAATCTATCCAATGTTGAATGTCTATTCCCAAAAAAGGATAATCGGAAAAATTAATTATAAAGTCTTCCGGTACATTCTTTTTATGACGATTTCTTTCATTATAAAACCAAATCACATCAAACCGATGATCAAACCGATTATTACTATAACTCAAATCATTATATTCCCTGCCATATACTCCTTCTTTTAGCTTGTTGTATTTTAGAATTTCATCTTCTATAAATATTATAACGTTCTCAATATTTTCAGTTTCTAAAATGTCCGATAATTTTTCTTTCAATTCTTTAGCATTAGTTATAACGAAAGATTTGACTTCCCTGTGGAATAAATAATTAAAAACTTCTGTCCTATATTCTTTACTGTCAATCTCTATGTTATTTTTTGATTCAAAATCATTAATCTCCTTAATAGTATGCTGATAGTCATAATCAGGGTCAAGTTTAGACATTGCCCATTTTAGATTACTTATGGAATATAATTCTTTACCCTTATTAATGTCAATTTCCAAATTATTTAATAATTCAGATACCTTAGAATTTAATTGAGCTTCGGCTGAAAATTTAGACATGCTTTATATTTGATTAATTAAGATTGGAGCTTTCGGACTTCCAATGATCGCTTATCATTTTGATATGCTCATCTTGACTAGCCTTTACGTAGGCGTTGAATTGTTTTATGCTCTTATGTCCAGTAGCTTTCATAATTATTGATGAATCAAACCCTGCCAAATATAAATTAGTTGCTAGAGAGCGTCTACATACATGAGATTTGATAAGTTCATGTTTAGGAAAAAGCCCCTCTTCTTTTCTGTTGGCACCTTCCTTAATTTTAGAACCAAATGTGAGCTCATTAATTTCAACATCTTTGCATACTTCCTTAATATATAAATTGAATTTTTGGTCTGATATTTTTGAAGGTAGTTCACCATTCCTTTTTTCAAGAATAGCTTCAAATTGTGGGTGTATCGGTATGGTTAGGTTTTGATTGGTTTTTATAGTAGTAATATTTATTACGTTTCCAATTATATTTTCCTTGCTAATTCTAAGAAAATCAGAAATCCTTAAACCGGTTCTCAAACCGATAATAAACAAATCACGTGCATTATCCAGTCTTTGCGAGCTACTAAAGTCATGATTGAATATTCTGTCGATTTCAGATTCGTTTAAATATATTTCGTGTGTCTCGTTCTTTGGTGCATTAAAATTTGAGCTTTTGTATTGAGGATTTACTGCGTAACCTTCAAACTCGATTTCTCTGCAAAATGTTTTAATACGAGAGACTAATGAGCCAATTGAATTGTTATTTAGATTTTCGACATCTCTACAGTAGGTGATAAACTTTTTATGAAACTTTAAATCAATATCTTCAAAACGATATTTATAGTTTTGGTTTTTCTCGAATGCTTCAAGTTTTTTCAACGCTGATTTATAATTGGTAATAGACCGTGGTTTGATTTGTTTACCTCTATAGAGTCTGGTGCTAGCGTTGTCTACAAATCTTTGAGCCCAAGGTACTAAATAGGCTTTATATTCCTCGTTCTCGTTTACTCGTCCGAAATAGGTAGTTACATTTTCTTTCAACCAAGTTTTTGAAATATGTTTTTTGCCATTGTAGTCTTTGTTATAGCTATCAAAAATGTAAGTCTCTAACTTTGAAAGTTCAGAATTGATGAAATCAATATTGGTGGTGGTAGCTTTTAGTTTTATCCTTTGTTTGCTGCTAGACCAGTCTGATTTTAATGTACTGAATCCAGTTCTTGTTTTTTGGTCAATTCTATTGCTATCCCAAAACCTAACATAAATACTTAGATATTTCTTTTTTCCGTCTACAATGAAGTATTTTAAATTCAAGCTACAGTATTTTTTGCCGATATTTTGCCGAAAAGTACTTAATTTTATTTAATTCAGCTTAATTTACTTGAAGTAAAATATATAGGTACATTTACTCTAGGGCTTAATTTTAAAGGCTCTAACACGTTTTTATTATTATTAGGGTAGTGTGCAGATTAATAGCGGTTATTACCGCCTCGAGTACTTCTAAACCCTCTTAGTCGTTTGATTAAGAGGGTTTTTTGTTTAATAAATCAAAATGTTTTGAAATTATAAGATTTGTTTGATTTATTTTCGCACGAAATACAACATTTTCAATAGCTTATTTTCCATTTTAATAATTATCGCAGTACCATTGCAAAAAGAATATTTACGGTTATAGACATGATGAACTTTCTAAAAAAATACGAAATTTGGATATTTTTAGCCCTCGCGCCTTTACTTAATTTCGTAATCACTTACCTGAAAAGTAAGGGGCTAATAGACTTCTTTCCATATACCAACGGTCGCTTTTATGCGCTGATGTTTTTATTATTGTTTATCGTAAAAATCACAAAAGGGAATGAGGGTATAAAGAATTTATTTAGACCTATGCTGATTTGGAAAGTACATCCAAAGTGGTATCTGTTTGGTCTTTTATTCGCTTTTACAATAGGCTTAATAACACTATCAATAGTAGCTTTCTATAATGGAGATATGTCTATTCTTGATTTCGAGATTTACATACCTACATTAAAATTTACATTATTCTTATTGTCTTGGGCATTTCTAGGTGAAGTGGTATGGATCGGCTATGCCGTTCGCGAACTATCAAAAGCTATAAAACCATTTTATGCTAGCCTTATTATTGGATTTGTATGGTCTTTATGGTGGTTACCTTCTGTTTATATAAATGTTGGAGTAATAGAAGATTTGCCTGTTTGGCCATTATTTCTGAATATGATGGGGGCTGCCGGTATGTGTGCTATTGTATATTCAAAAACCAAAAGCGGAATATGTGTATTGGTTATACAGTCTATGCTAAATATGTCGCTGGTAATGCTACCGATATCTCCAGATGCAGGTGACAATACATATCCTATTTTTGCAGTTCTTTATTTTCTTATAATGTTGGTATTCATGTATTTTATGCCGCCAAAGATAAATACGGCAACAAAA
>ENA-ORXC01001293-ORXC01001293.1-marine-metagenome-genome-assembly--contig:-NODE-1293-length-14936-cov-3.890975_pt1 | contig 14936 bp, 12 predicted proteins | sample MGYA00237865_ERZ511478 | MGnify/ENA metagenome assembly ERZ511478 | reverse complement strand
TCTGCGCCCGCTTCGGCGGGGACCGCATCGGCATCCACACCCATGACGACACGGGCAACGCCGTCGCCAACACCCTCGCCGCCGTCGACGCGGGCGCGCGGCATGTGCAGGGCACGCTGAACGGTCTGGGCGAGCGGTGCGGCAATGCGAACCTCGTCACGCTGATCCCGACGCTGCTGCTGAAATCGCCCTATGCCGAGCGGTTCGGGACGGGGGTGACCCCCGAGCGCCTCGCCCATCTGCCGCGCGTCTCGCACCTGCTGGACGATATCCTGAACCGCGCGCCGAACCCCCACGCGCCCTATATCGGCGCGGCGGCGTTCGCACACAAGGCGGGCCTGCACGCCTCCGCCATCGTGCGCGATCCCACGACCTACGAGCATATTCCCCCCGAGGCGGTCGGCAATGCGCGGGTGATCCCGATGTCGAATCAGGCGGGGCGGTCGAACCTGCTGAACCGCTTGACCGAGGCGGGCATCACCGCCCATGCCGACGACCCGCGCCTCGCGCGCCTGCTGGACGAGGTGAAGACGCTGCAGGAGCGCGGCTTCGCCTATGACAGCGCGGAGGCGAGTTTCGTGCTGCTGGCGCGCAATTTTCTCGATCAGATGCCCGATTACTTCACCGTCGAGCGGTATCGCGTGACGGTCGAGCGCCGCTTCAACGCCCATGGCGACGAGGTCACCGCCTCCGAAGCCGTGGTGAAGGTGCGGGTGGACGGCCAGACGTTCATCTCCGCATCCGAAAGCCTCGACCCCGTCAGTCAGCAGGATCAGGGACCGGTCAACGCCCTCAGCCGTGCGTTGCAGAAGGATCTGGGCAAGTACCAGCGTTTCATCGAGGATCTGGATCTGGTCGATTTCAAGGTGCGGATCATCGGCACCGGTACCGAGGCGGTCACCCGCGTGCTGATCGTCTGCGCGGACGGGGCGGGCGCGCAATGGTCCACGGTCGGCGTGTCGGCCAATATCGTCGATGCGTCGTTCCAGGCGCTGGAGGACGCGATCCTCTACAAGCTGATGCGCGACGGCGCGCCGGTCGCCTCGCGGATCGCCGCCGAATGACCGGGCTGTCCCCGTGCGGGGAACGGGTGCGGGCGGGCGACCCGGAACGGTTCCGCACCGCCCTGTTCGCCCCGCCCGGGGCGCGGGAGGGATTGTTCGCGCTCTACGCCCTCAATCTCGAAATCGCAAAGATCGCACCGATGGTCACGGAACCGATGATCGGGGAGATCCGGCTGCAATGGTGGCGCGACGGTCTCGACGGCATCTATGGCGGGGGGGCCGTGCGGCGGCACGAAGTGGTCGAGCCGCTCTGTGCCGTCGTGCGTGGGGCAGGTCTGCCGCGCGCGCCGTTCGATGCGCTGATCGATGCGAGGGCGCGGGATCTGGATGCGGGATTTCCGGAAACCTCCGAAGTGCTGACGGCATATCTGCGCGATACGGCGGGGTCGCTGACCGTGCTGGCGATGCGGGCGCTGGGTGGGGACACGGATACTGTAGCGCAGGATGCCGGGCAGGGGATCGGGATCGCGCGCTATCTGACGGCGGTGCCGGTAATGGTCGCGCAGGGAGCAAAACCGCTGCCGGGCGAGATCGACTGGCAGGCGCTGCGCAAGGGCGAGCGGGATGACGGTTTCGCCATACAGGTCGCGCGGTTGGCGCAACACGGTCTAGGCGCGATACGGCAGGCCCGCACGGGGCGCGACGCCGTGCCGAAACAGGCCGCGCCCGCCTTTCTGGAAGTGCCGTTGGCAGCGCAGAATCTGGCAGCGATGGCGCGAGGTCCGGGAACGCTGGCAGAACTCACGGAACCGGCCCTCTCGCCGTTCCGCGCGAATCTTTCGAATTTCTGGCGGGGGGCGTCGGGGCGCTGGTAGCGGATCAGCGTTGCCGCAGGGCCGGCACCGTGGGCATGGTCGAAGAAACCCCTCCGCTCATGCCGCTTCGCGTCTTTCGATCAGCCATTCGGCCCAGGCCGCCTTCGCACGGTCGGTATAGGCGCGCTGGCGGTCCTTCTTGCCCCGGCGGCCCTTGCGCACGTCGTCGGTCAGGGGGGGGAAGAGGCCGAAATTGGCGTTCATCGGCTGGAACGTCTCGGCCTCGGCCCCGCCGGTGATGTGGTTGAGCAGCGCGCCATGCGAGGTATCGGGCGGCGGAAGCTGCTGCGCGCCGCCCAGCATGTCTGCGGCGGCGAAGCGCCCGGCGAGCAGGCCCATGGCCGCCGATTCGATATAGCCTTCGACCCCCGTGATCTGCCCCGCAAAGCGCAGGCGCGGGTCGGCCTTCAGGCGCATGGTACCGTCGAGCAGGACGGGCGAATTGATGAAGGTGTTGCGGTGGATGCCGCCCAGCCGCGCGAACTCGGCGTTCTCCAGCCCCGGGATGGTGCGGAAGACGTCGGCTTGCGCGCCGTATGTCATCTTCGTCTGGAAGCCGACGAGGTTCATCAGCGTGCCGAGTGCATTCTCGCGCCGCAACTGCACGACGGCATGGGCCTTGACCTCCGGGTCGTGCGCGTTCGTCAGGCCGACCGGCTTCAGCGGCCCGTAGCGCAGGGTTTCGCGCCCGCGCTCGGCCATCACCTCGATCGGCAGGCACCCTTCGAAATAGGGAGTATCCTTCTCCCAGTCCTTGAATTCGGTCTTGGGGGCGGCGAGCAGTGCGTCGATGAACCCCTCGTATTGCTCGCGCGTCATCGGGCAATTGAGATAGGCGGTGCGCTCGGCCTCCGTCTCGCCCTTGTCGTATCGGGACTGGAACCAGGTCTTCGACAGATCGACGCTGTCGGCATGGATGATCGGGGCGATGGCGTCGAAGAAGGCGAGGCTGTCCGCCCCCGTCAGCGTGGCGATGGCATCGGCCAGCGCGGGGGAGGTCAGCGGCCCGGTCGCCACGATGACGTTCTTCCATTCGGCGGGGGGCAGGCCCGCGACCTCGCTGCGCTCCAGCGTCACGTTCGGATGCGCGGTCAGCGCTCCGGTCACGGCGGCGGAGAATCCGTCGCGGTCCACGGCCAGCGCGCCCCCGGCGGGCAGGGAATGGGCATCGGCCATGCGCATGATCAGCGACCCGGCCTCCCGCATTTCGTGATGCAGCAGGCCGACGGCATTCGTCTCGTGATCGTCGGACCGGAACGAATTGGAACAGACGAGTTCCGCCAGTCCGTCCGTCCGGTGGGCATGGGTCTCGCGTTGGGGGCGCATCTCGTGCAGCACGACCTGCGCGCCCCGCTCGGCGGCCTGCCAGGCGGCTTCGGAACCGGCCATGCCGCCGCCGATGATGTGGATCGGATCTGTCATCAGAAACTCAACGAAATGTTCCGGTGGGCCGAAGAGCAGGACGCGACATACAGCGCCTGTTCGCGCGGAAGTTGCGGTTGCCGGCGCAAGCCGATCGTATCCGCCAGCGCCGCCGTGTACGAGCGCAGATCCGGCAGCAGGGCGGTCTTCGCGTTTCCGCGCCATTCGACTTCGGTGTCGTAGGCTTCGATCGCCTCGTCCACGAAGGCCATTACCTTTTCCATGTCCGGCGTGCGGCGATATTGGCGGCGGGCCTTGCTCAGTGGGCTGCGGATATCGTTGGTATCGGGGGCGACATCCATCGCGCGCTCGGCATCCCGGATCCGTTCCTCGGCCGCGTCCCCGTCCAGCCCCGGAAGGTCGGCGCGCAGATCGGTCAGGACATCGCGCTGCCGGGCGAGGGCATCCGCACCCTCGATCAGGGCCATGGCCTCGACCACGGGTTCGTAGGCCTTGTCGGATTGCCGACGATACAGGCTGCGCGCGTCGCTTTCGGCCTTGGTCAGGATCTTGAAATCTTCGTGCGCGCCATCCCATTCAGCCGGGATAGCGCCTTCGAGCGTGGCTCTTTCGGCCTCCAGCAGGGCGATCTTCTTGCGGATCCGTTCCTTCGTACTCTCCTTGTCGGCCCGACGCATTTCGGTGGCCATGTCGGAGACACTCTCGTCGATCTGGTCGATCCGGCGGGTCAGCGAGCGCACCTCGACATGCAGCGGGCGATAGGCTTCGGCGCGGGACTCGACTTCGGCCTCTGCGGCCTTGATCGCGGCCATCGTGCCGAAGGTGCTGTCCGCGCTCTCGAATGCTTCCTCCAGATCGCCGCGCAGACCCTTTGGCAACGTCGACAGATCGAGACCCCGGGCTTCGGCAATGGCACTCCGCAAGGATGGTCCTTCTTCGGCGAAACGATCCGCGACGAACTCCTCCATGCAGTACTGCAGTTTCGGGTTCAGGGGGGGAGGCGCGTTCTCGGAAGTGAGGGACAGGCGATTGGGCAGGTAGTTCACCAGCGACGGGTTAAAACCCACGATGGTCAGCGCCGCTAACTGCAACCCGATGAAGGCGATGACGCCCTTGTAGATCTGCGTCGTCTTCACCGTGGGCGGCGCGACCCCGCGCAGGTAGAACAGGGCGAAGCCGAAGGGCGGCGTCAGGAACGAGGTCTGGATGTTCAGCCCGATCATCACGCCCAGCCACACGGCGGTGACGTTTGCGGAGGGGTCGGCCAGCAGGATCGGGGCGACGATCGGCACGACGACCACGGCGATCTCGATAAAGTCGAGGAAGAAGCCGAGCACGAAGATGACCGCCATCACGATGATGAACTGCGTCCAGAAGCCGCCGGGCAACGTGTTGAGGAAGTGCTTGACCAGCTCCTCGCCCCCGAACGCACGGAAGGCGGAGGTGAGCATCGCCGCGCCGAGCAGGATGATGAAGACGAGCGACGTGGTCTTGGCGGTATCGATCATCACGCCGCGCAGGGTGTCGTCGATCCGGAAGACGCGCCAGCCGCTCCACACCAGGGCGAAGATGAGGGCGCCCACGGCGATCAGGGCGGCCTGGATGCCGAATTCGTCTTCGGGGCCGCTGACATTCTTGATGTTCGTGTCGTAATTCGCGGTGATGTAGACGATGGCGGCCATCGCGATCAAGGCGAGGAGGGCCGGGGCGAAGGCGAGGGCCGAACCCTGCTTCAGGCGGTATCCCGCCATCAGCATCGCCCCCGCCGCGCCGATGGCACCGGCCTGGTTCACGGTCGCGATCCCGGCGATGATCGAGCCGAGGACGAGGAAGATCAGGGCCAGCGGCGGCACGAGGGTGACGAAGACCTTGACCCAGAACCGGGCGTCGAACTTGCCTTCGTAATGGACCGCCGGGGCGTATTTCGGCTTGAAGAACGCGAAGGCGAGGATGAACAGCATGTAGAGTGCGACGAGCAGCAGGCCCGGGATGAACGCCCCGAGGAACATATCGCCCGCACTGGTCGAGACGACCCCGAATTCCGACGGCATGGTCAGTTCGCCGGTCGAGGACTTGTACAGTTCCTTGCGCGACGTGCCCGCCTGGTCGACGGCGCTGGCCAGTTGGTCGGCCAGGATGATGAGGACGATGGAGGGCGGGATGATCTGGCCCAGCGTGCCGGAGGCGCAGATGGTGCCGCTGGCCAGTGCCGGGGAGTAGTTGCGCTTGAGCATCGCCGGCAGCGAGATCAGGCCCATGGCCACGACCGTCGCGCCCACGATTCCGGTCGTCGCGGCCAGCAGCGCGCCGACGAAGACGACCGAAATGCCGAGGCCCCCGGGAATGGGACCGAATAGTTGGGCCATGGTGATCAGCAGGTCTTCGGCGATCTTGGACCGCTGGAGCATGATGCCCATGAAGATGAACAGCGGAATGGCGATCAGGGTATCGCGCTCGACTTCCCAATACACCCCGCGAAAGTTCGTCACCCCCGCGCTCAGCCACTGGACCGGCCCGCCCGCTTCGGCGAAATAGGCCCCGGTATCGCCCGCCCCGATATAGCCGGCGATGGCGGCGGCGGAGATCGTCAGGATGGCCGCGCCGGGGAGGGCGAACGCTACCGGATACCCGGATGCGAGCGCGACGACCATCAGCAGGACAAGCAGGGCAAGGAAATAGAGTTCCATCAGGCGCCTCGTCGGAAGGGGGGAATCAGTGGATGATGTCGCCGGACAGTTCGCGCCCGCCCGGCTCTTCGCGCCGGTCGGCGACGCTGTCGAACAGCATGGCGACGAACTGCATCATCATCGAGATGGCGAAGACCGCCAGGAACCCGGCCATGAAGTACTTCACGTAAAGGCCGGTGGTCGACTGCGTGATCTCGAAGGCCAGGATCGGGCTGTTGATGATCGCGGCCTTGCTCGACATGCCTAGGATCAGCACGGTCCAGCACAGGGTCATCCCCAGAAAGACCGACCCGACCGAATTGACGAACGCCTTCTTGCGCCGCGCGAAGCCCGCATAGAACACATCGACCCGGACATGCCCGTCCTCGATCAGCGTGTAGGCGCTGGCGAACAGGAAGAGGGCGGCGTACCAGAACCGCACCAGATCGCCCATATATGCCTGTTCGTAGGAGAAGACGAAGCGGGTGAAGACGATGGCGAGTTCCGCGATCACCACCAGCAGCGCCAGCCAGATGAACCCCAGTGTGCGCGTGACGCAGGCCAGCAGGATGCCGAGCACGATCAACGGGGCGTGGACATAGGTGCCGCGATACTGCGAGCGCCCGAGATTGGAGGCGAGTTCCTCGCCGATCAAATCGCCCAGCATGTTCTCGATCCGCAGGGCCGAGATGCCCATATCGACCATGCCGACCAGGAACACGACCCAGAAGGCCGCGCGGATGAAGAACGTATTCCACCCCGTGACCGTCGCCGCATCCTCGCGCAGCGGTGCATCGCCCCGGTTGCGGGCGTGCATCACCGCGAGGACGACGAGGCCGGCATAGATTGCTGCCTGAACGATTCCCAGCAGCGAGATCGATCCTTCCGCCAGCGCGCCGACGCCCGGCCAGTCGAACCAGTATGTCAGGACGTTGTTGATCAGGAACGCGAGCATGACTGCCAGCGTTCCCCACCCGAACAGGCGAATGAAGGGTGCCGGGCGATAGGTATAGCCGCTCCGGTCCATTGCAGCGTCATGGGTGACGGCCATTCGGGTTCCTCCGTGCAGTATCACAGGCCGATCTGTCGTCGGCGCTTCTCGATATGTGAAGGGGGAGCGAGACCAGCCCGCTCCCCCTCAGGAGCCGTTCATCCGTACCGAATCAGGCAGGATCAGTCTTCGGTGATCCCGACGACGCGGTTGCGCTTCACGCTGTAGGCGACATCGGCGATGGCCATGTAGCCGCCGATATCCTTGCGCGCCGCGAGGGTGCTGTCGAAGATGCGCTTGGACAGGTCGCTGTGATCGCGGGCTTCCTCGATCACCTCTTCGGAGGCTTCGCCGAAGGCGTCGTACACGTCGTCGTTGAACTCGCGCAGTTCGACGCCGTTCTCCTCGATGAGTTTCGTGAGATACTCACCGTTATTGGCGTTGGTTTCGGCCATCTGACGAGCGTTTTCCTCGTTCGCCGCCGCTTCGATGATCGCCTGATGGGTCTTGGAGAGGCCGCCCCACCATTCGCCGTTCATGCCGAGGGCAAGCTGCGAGCCTGGCTCGTGCATGCCGGGCCAGTAATAGTATTTGGCCGCTTCGTAGAACTTCATGAAGTAGTCGTTGTACGGGCCGACCCATTCGGTCGCGTCGACGGCACCGGAAACGAGGTTTTCGAAGATCTGGCCGCCGGGCAGCGAGACCGGGGACGCGCCCAGCTTCGACATCACGTCGCCGCCGAGGCCGGGAATGCGCATCTTCAGACCCTTGAGGTCGTCGGCACTGTTGATTTCCTTGTTGAACCAGCCGCCCATCTGCACGCCGGTATTGCCGCAGGCGAGGTTCTTGAGGCCGAATTCGCCGGCCAGTTCATCCCACAGCTCCTGACCGCCCGCATATTTGATCCAGGCGTCGATCTCGGTATAGGTGAGGCCGAAGGGGATGGCGGTGAAGGGTGCCCAGCCGGGATGCTTGCCCTTCCAGTAGTAATCCGCCGCGATATACGCCTGGGAGTTGCCGGAGGCGACTTCGTCGAAGCTGTCGAACGCGCCGACCTTTTCGCCCGCCGCGTAATACGTGACGTCGATATCGCCGTCGGTCAGTTCGGTGATGCGGGCTGCAACGCGCTGTGCGCTGACGCCGAGACCGGGAAAGTCACGCGGCCAGGTCGAAACGATGGACATTTCGACTTTGTTCTGTGAGAGGGCGGGTGTTGCGAGCGGAGCAGCGGCTCCGGCGATGGCTGCACCCTTGAGAAACGCGCGTCTTTTCATAGTGTTCATTCTCCCGGTTGGTTTGCCGCCGTAACGACGGTTCTTGGGCTGCAAAGCCGTTGCAGCATCGGGACGACCCTAGGGCGGACGATCCGGCAGGGCAAGTCCGTCAACGAGACATTAACGCCTTTGGTTGCACTATTCACGCTCCAGCGCCAGCCAACGCCCCGCGATCAGCACCTCGGTCCCCGGAAAATCGACCTTGTACTGCATCTTGCGGCAACCATCGACCCAGTAGCCCATGTAGACATAGGGCAGGCCGAGCGCCGCCACGATATCGATATGGTCGAGAATGATGAACCGGCCCGGGCTGTTCCGCTCGCCGTCGGGGTCGAAGAAGCTGTAGACCATCGACAACCCGTCGGCCATCACGTCGCTCAGGCATACGGCCTCCAGAATGGGGTCGCCCTCTGCGCCCGTCCTCCAGTATTCGATGACCTGCGTGCGCACGGTGCTGTCCTCGACCATCGAGGCGTAATCGTAGGCGTCCATCTCCGCCATGCCACCCTCGGAATGGCGCGCGGTGACGTAGCGGCGGAACAACTGGTACTGCTCCTCGGTCGCGACGGGGGGGCAGACCTTGCGGTGCAGGCCCGAATTCCGGCGCAGGATACGGCGGTCGCGGCGCGAGGCCTCGTACTCCGCCGCGATGATCCGCGTGGCGACGCAGGCATTGCAGCCAGGGCATTGGGGGCGATAGGCGACGTTCTGGCTGCGGCGAAAGCCGTTCGTGGACAGTTCATCCCCGATATCGGCAGCGTGGCCCCCGCTCAGGGGCGTGAAGATCTTCCGCTCGACCCGGTTGGGCAGGTAGGGGCAGGGCTGCGGTTCGGTCAGGTAGAATCGCAGGCGCGACGACTTGAAGTGCTGGGTCATGCGCCCGCCCGGTCACGGGTCGCTATCACGCCTTCACCCCGATCATCGCCGGGGCGCCCGCGATCAGCGGGTCGGGGGGGCAGGCGACTTCCTCGTCCTTGCCGTCATAGGGCAACTGGCTGAGAATCGTCCGGATCGCCGCGACCCGCGCCCGGCGCTTGTCGTCGGAGCGGATCAGCGTCCAGGGGGCGTGGTTCGTGTGGGTGCGCTCGAACATCTCGTTGCGGGCGGCAGTATATTCCTCCCACTTGCCGAGCGAGGCGACGTCGATGGGGGACAGTTTCCAGTGCTTCAGCGGATCGGATTCGCGCGCCAGGAAGCGGCGCATCTGTTCGGGGCGCGAGACAGTGAGCCACAGCTTGAAGACGCGGGTGCCATCCTCGATGATCGTCGTTTCGAATTCGGGGGCCTGGTTGTAGAAGTTCAGCGTTTCGGACTTCTTGCAAAAGCCCATCACCGCTTCGACCCCCGCGCGGTTGTACCAGGAGCGATCGAAGATCGTCATCTCGCCCCGGGTCGGCAGGTGGGCGATGTAGCGTTGGAAGTACCATTGCCCGCGCTCGCGATCCGACGGTTTGCCGAGGGCGACGACCTGGGCGATGCGCGGATTGAGGTTTTCGGTCAGGCGCGAGATCGTACCCCCCTTGCCCGCCGCATCGCGCCCTTCGAGTACCAGCACGATCCGCTCGCCGCTCTCGACCATCCAGTGCTGCATCTTGGCCAGTTCGATCTGCAGCGATTCGAGTGCGGCCTCGTATTCCGACCGCTTCCACCGGGTATCGTAGGGATGATCGGGGTCGAGAATATCCTTGCGACCGGCCTTCTCGACCAGCTTGCGCATGTCTTTCGGGAAATCCTCCTCGAAGAACCGCGAGATCTCGCCGTCGAACGGTTTCTCGAAGACCTTCATCGGCCTATCTCCTTGGGGTCGAACAAGGTCGTCTGGTACATCTCGTTGATCCAGTTGCCGAAGAACAGATGCGCGTGCGAGCGCCAGCGGTTCTCGGGTGCGCGGGTATCGTCATCCCCCGGAAAGTAGTTCCTCGGCAGGGCGATGGCGACCCCTTTTGCCTTGTCACGTTCGTATTCCTCGCCCAGCGACGTGCTGTCATACTCGATATGGTTGAACATGTAGAGCCGCCGGGCGGCCGGTTCCGCGATCAGGCACAGGCCGGTATCGGGGCTTTCCATCAGCACGCTCAGCCCCGCATCGGCGGGCAGGTCGCCGCGCCGCACCTCGGTCCAGCGCGAGACGGGGATCGAGAAATCGTCCGAGAATCCGCGCAGGTACGGCGAGGCGGGATCGAGATTGCGGTGCCGGAACACCCCGAACGCCTTTTCCTCCAGCCCATGTTTCGGCACGCCGTGGAAGTGGTGCAGCGCCGCCTGCGCGCCCCAGCAGATCGAGAGGGTCGAATGCACGTTCTCGCGCGACCACTCGAACAGCGCGGCCAGTTCGGGCCAGTAGGTCACCTCCTCGAACGGCATCTGCTCGATGGGCGCCCCCGTGACGATCATGCCGTCGAACTTGATGTGCTTCACGGAATCCCAGTCCTCGTAGAAGGACAGCATGTGGAAGGGCGGCGCGGTCTTGGGCGTATGGCTGGCCATCTTCACCAGCGTCAGTTCGATCTGCAACGGCGTCGCCCCGACCAGCCGCGCGATCTGCGCCTCGGTCCTGATCTTGTCGGGCATCAGGTTGACGAGCGCGATTCGCAGGGGGCGGATATCCTGCCGCGCCGCCTCGTCCTCGCGCATCAGCATCACCCCCTCGCGGCGGAGGATGACTTCGGCAGGCAGACCGGCGGGAATCTTGATCGGCATCGGGGAGTGACCCTTCGTAGCGGCGGATTAGGACGCGAGTAAGCTTCCTTACCCCGTTTGTTAAGAGTTCGGAAACCTGAACAACTTAATAACGGGGTGAGGCGACCGATGAAGGGACAGACCGTGGGCGCGACGCAATTGCTGAATGACTGGCGCAAGGCGTCTCTCGCCCTGCCGTTGACGATCTCGATTCTGCTGGCAGTCGCCATCGCGATTTTCGCCGTTTCCAGCATCGTGACCTACCGCGTTCCTGCCAGTGTCACCTCCAAGGACGTGACGGCCTTTGAACTCAAGGACCTGTTCGACGATGTTCTGACGAGCGCGCGGCAGGTCGAGCGTGGAGATGACGGCGCATCCATCGCGACCCTCATCAGCGATGCCCAGTCCTTCGACTATGCCTTCATGAAACTGAACGAATCGCAGTATCAGGAGGCGATTCTCTCGAAGGGGCTGGAGCAGGATTTCCTGAAGATCGGCGGTCTCGTCGCGCGCATCGACGCCTTCGTCACCGGCGATCCGACGCATTCCCCCGCCACCTTCACCACGCGCATCGAGAACGCGCGCCACAGCGTCAGCGCCATCGCCAGCGCGCTGCACGAGCATAACAACGACATTACAGACGATTTGCGCGCCGAATTGAGTCGCGATGCGAAGACGATCCTGCTGCTGGTCAGCCTGTTCATGCTCTCGCTGGGCCTGCTGTTGCCGGTCGCGTGGCACCGTCGCAAGAACATCCTCGCCAAGAACCGCGCCCTCGAAATCTCGGAGGGGAAGCTGCGCGATCTGAGTTTCTACCGCCAGCAGTTCCTCGCCAATATGAGCCATGAATTCCGCACGCCGCTCAATGCCATCCAGGGCTTCTCCGAGGCGATCCTGATCCAGAAGGACACGATGAAGCAGGAGCGCATCTTCGAGTATGTCGATATCGTCGCACGGTCGGCCCGCGACCTGACGAAGCTGACCGAAGACGTGCTCGACCTGTCGAAGATCGATGCCGGGAAGTTCGATATCATTCGCGAGGATACGTCGTTCACGCAGATCCTGAGCGATTCGATCGTGCAGTTCCAGTCCGTCGCCGAACACCGCGATATCGCGATCCGCACGAGCATCGAAGCGGACTGGACCGTCAACTGCGACCGTCTCGGCGTGAAACGCTGCATTACCAATGTGCTGTCGAACGCACTGAAGTTCTCGGAGAAGGGCGGCGCGATCTATGTCGATGCCTATATGCGCGATCACCGCCTGCTGGTGGTCGAGGTGCGTGACGTGGGTTGCGGCATCCCGGAGCGCGATCTTCAGAGCATCTGGATGGTCTATGCCCGCTCCAGCCTGACCCGCAAATCCGACCGCGAGGGCGCGGGTCTCGGCCTCGCCATGGTCAAGGCGCTGATGGATGCCCATAACGGCTTCGTCGAGTTGCAGAGCCGCGAGGGCGTGGGCACGTCGGTGCGCATCTGCTTCCCGCTGTCGATGGTGGTGGCGACGACCCGGCGCGATCCGTTGGCCGTGCCGCTGGCGGCCAACGGGCAGGCTCACCTCAAGGCGGGGTGATCCATCACGGTCGGCGTCCGTGATTCAGCAGAGTGAACAGCAGTATCCCGATCATCGTGCCGTTCAGCAGATGCCAGAAGAGATGCGTCCCCATCGGAAATTGCGGACAGATCCCCGCATCGGCGGTGCGCGCCGCCAGCGATACCGCGAAGACGACGGTTGCCACCGCCACCGGGCGCGCGGCGGCGGACCCGCGAATCGCCAGCGCGAGGGCCGATCCGCCGAGCAGGGCGAGGGCCGGTAAATAGCCCTCCGACCCGTTCAGCGATCCCCCGGCAATCGCCACGCCGATACCCCGTGCCGACAGCGAGACGGCGAAGGCGAGCACGGTCGCCACCAATGCCACGGGCCAGCGCAGGCCGAACAGGCGGTTCATCGCCGCGTACAGGAACGTGACGATGAACAGCAGTATGGGGATGACATCGGCTAGCCCCGCCCACCGCTCGGCGACCGTGTGGAACAGAAACGATCCGACCCCGACGCAGAATGCCAGACCGCACAGCAGCACGAGCAGCGCATCGCGTCCCCCCCGCCGCCGCATCGCCGCCAGCGGCAGGAGGGCGGCGAGGATGAAGGCGAGATTCGATACCGCGTTCAGCGGTTCCGACCAGAACTCCGGCCCGGTGCGTTCGCAGTAGATATCGACGGCGGCGCGCCAGTCCATCCCGCTATCCCCCCGATCCGGCCCCCGATCCGGCTATCCGGCCAGCGAGATATTGCCGTCGCCGGTCGAGATCTCGGCCATGATTCCGGCGGTTACGCTGCCATCCTCGACCTTGATCAGATCATCGGCCCCCAGACTGTCCAGCGCCTTGACCACGCCGGTCTTCTCGCTTCGCTTGGCGCGCAGGCGCACGAGGCGCAGGCCCTGATCCTCCAGTTGCGAGGCGGGATGCGCCGTCTGCCACTCGATCACGAGAGGGATGTGGCCCTGGTGGATCAGCGCGCCATCCTCCCGGATCGCCACTTTCCACGTGAAATCGCCCCGGGACATCGTGTGGATACTGCCGAGATTGACCGGGCAATCCTTGGCCGCCTTCTCGATATCGTTCACGCGGACGGCCCAGTTCAGCAGGCGCGGGCCGCTGGCGAGGCTGTCCCGGATATCGGGATCATCCAGCCCGAACCACCGGGGGCGGGTGGGCGACGGCGCGGTCGGATTGATCGCGACGAGTTCGAGATAGGACGAGGGGCCGAGGCTCCACAGCTTGTTCCAGGTGCCCATGGTCGAATGCTCGCCGCCCGACAGGGGCGGCACGCCCAGCATGTCCTCCATCCAGCGCGCGCCGGCGTCCAGATCCCGTGTCCCTACGACGATGTGGTCGAGTTCGGTTGTCATCCTAGCGTCCTCCGCTGACATCGACGAATGCCCCCGTTACATAGGATGCCTTGTCGGACAGCAACCAAAGAATCGCCTGTGCGACCTTGACCTCGTGGACGTCGAAGTCGAGCAGCGCGCCGTCGGCATCGATTGCGGAGGCGCCGATCACCGCGAAATCTACCTTGAACTGATTGATGAACTCGACCGTGGACTCGCCGACGATGCCGCCGTCCGACGAGCGAACGGTACCGGACGCGATGATGATTTTCGCTTCGGTGAGTGGGCGCATCAGCGACGCGACATTGATGTTGTTGGTCATGACCATCATCTGCTTGTGCTGTGCAAGTGCTTGCGCTACCGCCTCATTGGTCGTGCCGATGTTGATGAAAAGCGAGGCGTTGTCGGGTATCAGATCGGCGACTGCCTTGCCGATCGCAAGCTTCTGTTCGGCTGCCAGCACGCGCCTCGCCTCGTAACTCATGTTCTGCACGCCGAGCGCCAGTCGCGCGCCGCCGTGCGTGCGACTCAGCAGACGCTGATCGCAGAGCGTATTGAGATCCTTGCGAATGGTCTGCGGCGTGACGGAGAAACGCTCGACCAGATCGTCGACCGAGACATAGCCGGTCTGTCGGATCAGTTCGAGGATCGCTTGGAGACGCTCGGTAACCATGAAAGCGCTTTCGTTTTTCCCGAAACGACTATAAACGAAAGCAAAATCGAATGTCGTGGAAATCAGCCCGTCTGCTGGCCCGCCCGACGGGTCTCGGGCGAGAGCCTATCCGCTGTCGAGCGCCAGGCGGGCCTTGCAGTTTGCCACTTCGCGATCGCGGCGATCGCTGTCCCAGCCGAGGATCGCCGCGGCGATCGCACCGATTTCGTTCACGACTGCGTCGCCGGCGCGCCCTTCGAGTGCGAGAGTGGTGCGACGGAAGACAAGGTCCTCGAGTCGCGCCACCGCTTCATGCCGGCACAGATAGCGGATCTCACCGGTCAGAAACGCAGGTGCCGACGACAGGGGCGTGGCGCCACCCTTCGCTGAAACCGCTTCGACGACGGCGAGATTGCATCCGTGACGCTGGAGCAGGTTCGCGATGATGTCAGGCGACAGTTCGTGGGTAGCGGACAACTGCGCGGTGATCGACGACAGATCGCCGTCACGTGGAAACCCGCG
>ENA-ORXC01001292-ORXC01001292.1-marine-metagenome-genome-assembly--contig:-NODE-1292-length-14938-cov-4.210686_pt1 | contig 14938 bp, 8 predicted proteins | sample MGYA00237865_ERZ511478 | MGnify/ENA metagenome assembly ERZ511478 | reverse complement strand
TGCCAGCCCACGTGAAGGCGGACGCGGCGGCCCGCGACCAGGGGGGTCACGTTGCTCAGTGTTCGAACAACGGAACATGAGTGTTTCCACAGGAAAACACAGTATTCATTGATACAATCTCCTTCAACACCCAACAAACTTTGTGTCTGAAGGACGCCCCGGTGGTACTACGCGTGACCGGGAGGCGCCCCGCCACGAAGTCAAGCGGCCATCCTCTTCGAGCGGTGCACCCACCGATGCGGCCGTTTGGGTCCCGCGAGCGCAACGATGTGGCGCCACCGGCAGGCGCCCCCAACGCCGCCCTACAGGACTGGGCATGGGCGGTGCCAGAGGCCTCTGCTGGGGCCGCCCCCGAGCACGCTGGTGTGGGTGACACCCGGACGGGGACGCCCGCCTCTCGCCGGGCGGGGTGGTCAAGCGGGACAGACCGAGCACGGCCGCCGCAACTGTTGTCTGTACCAGAGTCGTTCCGTCTCCCCCAGAGGCAGGTGCAAGCGTTGGGCGTGCGAGGGCGTGTGGCCGTCGGGTTGGGGAGTACGGGGCCCGCGCAGGGCCCGCAGGGTGCCTCACCCGCGTGCGCACGGACGCCGCCGATGGACTGTCCCGCCCGTTGACTGCTCGCCGCATGGCGGCTCGCGTGTGTCGCAGCTCCGCTGTCTCCCCCCCCCTCGACTGCTCTTTAGTGCGTTGTTCCTCTCTCCACAGCTGAGTCACGGCCACTATGGCGATGGTCAGCCCACCCCAGGTGCACGGTACTTCCCCAAGACGTCAGGTCGGACAGGTCCGTGGGCGCCCATTGAGGGTAGTCGTGCGCGCCACACACGGCGACCGCGTCGACCCCCTGGTCGGCACCACAAGGCTTTTGTGCACGCGTCCACGGTGTCCGCGTCCGCCGCCGCCGCCCTCAGCATCGGCTACGAAAGTAGCGTATGGTCGCCCAGTGCCAGCACAACACCAGCCGCTGTTGGGCGCCCGCCATCCACGTTGTCCTCGTCCCGTTCCGTCTAGACGTGCGTCACCCCCATTCAGTCCCCCCCGTGGTTGGCGGCCGGCCATCCCCCTCGCGTAGGCCGACGGCTGCCAAAGTCTAGACTGCCCCACACGGGATCGCCCCGGTGGCTGACATTGCGGAAGCCGACGCGGGGGATCGTGGCGGGTGACACGCCACCGTGTCGGGGTGCGTCCCAGGCGGGTGCGGCTGCACTCAGCCTGTCGTGGGCGGTGACGCCGGCGGGCGGCGTGTACGACGCAGGATTCCGCAACGCCCGCCTGGGGTCGGTGGCGCAAAGCACAGGGGGGGGGGGGGCGTCGGCCGCCAGCAGTGGGGGACAACACACGGTACGAGTTTCGAGAACGGATGTGGTGCTGGTGCAGCCTCCGCGCTTTGACAAGAAAGGTGGACTGAGCACTCTTTCTGCCCCCGAGAGCCCTGTGGCGTCGCACAGGAAACGCTCTACCTGCACTCTGAAGCTGCCTGCCGCGAGCACCAGGTGCATGGACATGGCAAGGAAAATATGTGTTCAGTATCACTGAGTCGGAAGAAGGAAAACTTCTGCCAACTTAATAGTGATATCAACCACATCCGCAGCACTTCCTTGATAAATTTCGGTGCGGATGGAACACCGACAGATTTCTTGGTGGGTGAGCCGCCGGTGCACCGCAGAAGGCCACGGCCGCAGAAGGCCACGGCCGCAGAAGGCCACGGCCGCAGAAGGCCACAGGTGACGAGTTGTTCTGCATCGACGCTCGTGGCACACTGTACTTTGTGAGGGATCGCACAGCCATTGGATACGGCAGGCAAGTCTTCTTGCACGTGAGACCGACACTGGACGGCCTGGGTGGTGTGGTCAGGCGGATGGCACGGACTGGCAGAGAGCATCGCGGTGCACCCACGGTGGCAGCGGCCCAGACGCCACCACGAGGCCACCACTGTGTCAGACACGGGCACCGCCTCGAAACGGCGATGATACGACGCGGACCGCCCCTCACCCCCGCGGTACATCTGATGGGTGACGGCACGGTGTGGACCACACCCGTACCCCTGATCATCGCTGTGTTTGCGATGCGTGCTGCAACGCTGGCGACCGCGCGCGCCGCGCCGCCGGGCGGCTTGTGGCCGGCACGCGCCATCCATCGCTCTCCCGCTCGGCTCGGACCCCCCCCTCCTCGGGTGTTTGTTTCGACCTCACCGACGACGCGCCACGATGGACGCCCTACCCGTCAACACCCCAGGCCTTGCTTCCGCCTCCCTCCCCCACGCCCAACGGCGGTGGTGGCGCAAGGTCGCCGCGTCGCGCCCGCCAGTGGTGGCCGTGCGCGTCGCCGCCTCGGCGGCCGCGCTCGTCGGCGTGTGGGCGCTCGCGCGCCTCAGCGGCCGCGTCGGCGTGGGCGGTTTGCCGACGCCCTTTGCCCACTTGGGCGCGGCTGACGCCGTGCGCGCGTGCGTTGCGGCGTCGCTCGACTACACGGTCGGGCACCTCGACGACTTTCAAGCCGAGACGGGCGCGTCGGCGCTCAAAGCCGCGCTGCTTGACGTCAAGGCGTCGCTCCTCGACGCGTCGGTAGCGGGCGGCAGCGGCGGCGGCGGCGGCGGCGCGGTGCGGCCGCTGGTCATTGACGTGGGCGCCAACCGGGGCCAAAACGTGCCCGTGTGGCGCTCGATTTACGGGCGCGACGTGCGCCTGGTGCTCATTGAGGGGAACCCGCCGATGGCCAAGGAGCTGGCCGCCAAATGGCAGAGTGCCACCGACACCGTGTCGGTCGTGCAGCGCCTGGTCAGCAACCAGACGGGGCTGTGGAACTTTCGGGTGCCCAAGGGCGACACGAGCTGGGAGCGGGCGGCCATCCAGGCGCCAGAGTCGGTGGGGATGTTTTCCTCAGAGTTTGACTATGTGGTACGTGCAAGCGCTGGTGTTGATGCGTGTGGTGACTTGAGGAGGGCAGAGGGGAGTGGGATGCCGGCGGCGCGTGAGCGGAACGAACGGTGGCGGCCGCGTGCGTGTGTGGTGGGCGTCTCTCCCAATGACACCCAGCTCACTAGACGGGTGTTCCGTGCAGCGCATGTGTTGGTGTGACTCGTGATTGGCTTCCTCTGTTGGGCTCCCGACACCATGTTTGTGGCTTTTGGCTTGCTTGATGCGCCATGGTCCCCGCCGCCCACCACCGACAGGAGTTGCCGGCGGATACCCTGGACGACATTGTTACCAACGTTAAGCTGGTTCCCAGCGGCTGGGTAGACCTCAGCCGCAAGTACCCGATTGACTTCCTCAAGACGGACATGGAAGGGTGGGACGTGACGGGCCTACAAGGCGCAGCCGGCATCCTCCGCCGCACCCGCTTCGTGCTCTGGGAGTGCCATCTGCTCATGGCGCTCGCCAATGGCCCGCGGACGACCCACGCGCAGGGGGCTGCGCTGCTGGCAGAGGCGGGGTTTGAGACGTACAAGATTTCCCGCCAGTTTGTGCGCTTTGACGGCGCTTTCGCAATGCCCGAGTTGGACGAGCGCGCAAACATGGGCTGGCACAACTGCTTTGCCATCCGCCCGGACGACCCGGTGCGGCGGGACCTCCTGAGGCGCTTCAACATCCTGCCGCAGTGCGTCAAGCCCTTGGGATTGGACCGGTAGGACCTTTTGGTTGTTCTTTGGGCATGTCCGGGACGCTGACGATGAACCGTGGTTGCCCGTGAAGTGCGCCTGCTTTTCCGTAGCGCGGCCCAGAGCAACCTCTCGGCCGTGCATGCAAGAGAAATGACTGTCGTTTCCTGCCCGCGCCGCCGCTTCATTCACCAAACTCATTTCGACCCCGGCTTTGTTCTCTGTGTCCCCTGTCTATGTTGCAGACATGCAAGCCGAGTAGACGCCCGGTAAAGGCACAGCAGGCTTGTCTTGGTCTGCAGCATCTGGCGGAGCGGCCATCTGGGTGTGGCCAAGTCACCAAGACTGGAGCATCTGCTGCATCGCAACGTGTCCTTGCAAGCAGGGAACTGACAGTTCTCAGAAAAGCGTTGCATTTTCATCCAACCAGCAGTTAGGCATTGCAGACCAAGCTCGCTACTCTTCCTTTTCATTGGCTGTCACAGGTTTCAAAGAGAATGTTGGAGATTGCTGACATTCCAGGTCCAGTGTTGATCCCGCCACTCAATTGGCCGAGATGAGATCCTGTGGTCCATCGTGTGCGTGACACACCATTTGCTGGTTCAGGCCAATGGGAGAACAAACTGAGATTCATACCACGTCAACCAGCGACAGTGGTCCAACCAGCCTAGTTTTTGAGGACCGCTCGGATCTCATTCGCCGGCCGCGTGAAGAGTGACAACCCCGGGCAGACGCCCCTCGGCATTGACAAAGGGCCTTTATCCGGCGCTCATTGGCTCCACCAGCCATCCCCATAGCGCGCCGCTTGACTCAGTGCCCTCGACGCTCCACGTGTGCCCCTGAGCCCTGGATCGACGCTGCACAACCACCCGTCTCAAAAGCCGCCTACGCGTTCTCAGCCACAATTTCTGGAGCTGCTCCTCCGTATTCCTTTGTCGCTTCCCCAGGGCCAATTCTGGGGTCCACCAGCCACCACACGACTCGCAGCGCAGGGGCCGACGCAGGCGGGGCCTTGATCAGCCTTGCACCCCGCCAGTGACTGCCACCGCCACTGCCACCGAACCGACATCGTTCCGATTGGGACAGGCGGCCGGACGACGGCGTTGACGACGACGGGGACGCTGAGATCATCTTCTCCCTCTCTCTCCCCTCCCTCCCGTCCTCCCCCCCCCCAACGCAGCTATGGCTGCCAACGGGAAGGCGGAGTCCCCCATGTACGACTACGCCTGTGATGCGGTGGCGGAGGCGCCTCAGAAGGGCGTCCTCAACCCGCCGCCGCGCCTACTGTGCGGGCCGGGCCCCGGCAATGCGCACCCGCGCGTGCTGTCGGCCATGAGTCTGCCGGAGATCGGGCATCTCGACCCCGCCTTCCTGTCCATGATGGAGGACATCAAGGAGATGCTGCGCTACGTGTGGCAGACGAACAACGCCTTCACTGTGCCAGTCTCGGGGACCGGCTCCGCCGCGATGGAGGCCTGTGTGGCCAACTTGGTGGAGAAGGGCGACAAGATGCTTGTGGGCTGCAACGGGTACTTCGGCCCGCGCCTCATCGACATGGGCGACCGGTACGGTGCCGAGTGCATTGAGATGAAGAAGCCATGGGGCGAGGTCTTCTCCTACGACGAGATCAAGGCGGCGCTGGAGGAGCACAAGCCCAAGATCCTGGGCATGGTCCACGCCGAGACGTCGACGGGCGCCTGCCAGCCACTGGAGGGCATCGGCGAGCTGTGCCACGAGTACGACTGCTTGCTCATTGCTGACTGTGTGACCTCCATCTCAGGTGTGCCATGCCACCTGGACAAGTGGGGCGTGGACGCCGCTTACGCCGGCACCCAGAAGTGCCTGAGCTGCCCGCCCGGCGTGTCGCCGCTGACCTTCTCGCAGCGCGCCATGGACAAGCTGATGGCCCGGCCCGATAAGGTGAAGAACTGGTACCTGGACATGAAGATGGTGGCTTCCTACCTCGTCGGCAGCGGCGGTGGTGCCCGGTCGTACCACCACACTGCCCCTATCAGCATGTGCTACGGCATCCGCGAGGCCTTGGCCATCTGCTGCGAGGAAGGCCTCGAGGCCCGCTGGAAGCGCCACCGCGAGGTCGCCGAGTTCTTCTGGGCGGAGCTCGAGAAGATTGGCCTGGAGTGCCACGTCTCCAAGGACTACCGGTTGCCGTCGTTGACGACTGTTAAGGTGCCGGAGGGCGTCGACTCGAAGAAATTGACCAAGCTCCTGCTGGACAAGTACCAGATTGAGATTGGCAACGGCCTCGGCGACCTCGCCGGCAAGGTGTGGCGCATTGGCCTGATGGGCTACAACAGCCGCTTCGACGTGGCGATGACTGTGGTGGCGGCGCTCAAGGACGGTCTTGAGCAGCAGGGTAAGCTCAAGATGAAGGTGTAAGGTCCATTGCCTGGCCTCACTGGCAGTGCAGCGCCCGCTGGATATTTTTGTATACAGGGCTGGTTGGCACTCGCTGTAGGCTGCCTCTATGCGCGTTGTGCGTCGTCTGTATCTTCTCGTTCTGGTATAGGGTGGCAGTTTTCTTTCTGCACCCACCGTTTTTGCAGTCCGCACCCGCTCCCCATATCGCAGACCCGCATGAAAGGTTGAAAGGTTGCGAGTGTTTTCTTGGGGCAGTATAAACAAAGAAGTATTGCAAGACCGAGATCCGTATTGCCTGAACCATGGTTGACGGTATCCAACAGCTCAGCATCATACGGACATGGAAGCTATTCCACTCAAACGACGCGCACGGGGGACAACCCTTTCGTCCTGTGTGGCCCGGCGGGAATGAACTGCCGCGGCGTCCCATGACATAGCGTGATGAGCTGATGGCGCATGAAAACCACACAAGACGAGGACAACGAAGTCAAGACAACGAGAATCGCCTGGACCGGTCGGGGGAATAGGGACGAGCTTCTTTCAATCAAACGCACAACGCAGATGCAGCACAACACGACTACACAAAACAACATACAACGAACATGGAAGGAAAAGAAATACAGACGAAGGACAGGCAACCCCAGGGAAACAGCAGCTGCGAAGCGGAAACACCACTGTCCCATCATGTCCAACATGGGCGTCCCGGACGAGAGCCACCATGTCAACGGAAAGGACAGCCATAGGCTTCCGCCTGGGGAAGCCCCATATCAGCAATGGCCGCCGCCTTGGAACACGTTGAGGTAGCAGTACTCCTCTTCCCAGTTCTTGCCATCCGTGTTCTTCTTGTGCACCACCTGGTTGTACGCGTAGTCCCCAGGCCCGCACGCTGGCACGCACACTGGCGCACACGGCTGGCACGTCGGCGCGCACGATGGCGCGTGCGGCGTCTTGGGCGTCTTGGGCGTCTTGGCCGCCGTCGGCGCCGGGGTGGCCTTGGCCTTGGTTGACTGCGTCGCGCACTTGGTCGTCGGGCACACGGTCGGCGCGCAGCAGCAGATGGGCAGACAGCACGCCACACACGGGGTGGCGCAGGCCGTCGAGGGTGCGCACTCGGCCGGGCCACAGGTGCAATCGTCGTTGCCGCCGCCGCAGTTGCACGACTGCCGGGCCTCATCGAGCCACTGCTTGATGACGGCTGCCCGCTTGAGGTACGACTTGGCGTGAACCTTGAGGTTGGCCTTGAGTGCAACGTCCTCTTCCGAGGCACGGGCGGTCATGAGCCACTCGACTGCCGACACATAGCCACGATAGGCGGCGCGGCCGGCTTGGATCGACTTCTCCTCGCACGTGTCCTTGTCCGCCCGGAGCGCCTCCTTGGCAATCGCAAGGCCGCGGTGGATGAACGCCGTCGTATCGCTCTTGACCGACGCCGCTGGCGGGGGCGCCGGCTTGTTTGACATCAGGCTCGCGTACGTCGGCAGTGGAGGCAGGACGGCAGACATGGTGGGAAAAGGGTGTGACCGAGGCGACTACGGAGTGGGGTGGGAGAACTAAAAGGCTGCCGCGCCGGCGGGGCAAACGCAAGCCAAAAGGGGTGGGAGGAGCAAGGAGGACAGCAAAGGCAGAGGAAGGTGGATGGGATGCGCGAAGAGATGGAGACTATAGGAAACACCGGGATGAGGAGAAACGGAAGCGTCGTGATCAAGGTCGGGCAGGCCAAGTGATGACGTTGACCCCCACCGTCCGCAGACCCAGGAGCGCAGCGACGACTGTGTGTGCGTCCTTGGCGCTTGCCGGCGCAACACTCGTCCCGTCCTGTCCCACCGCCCCCTAAATACTCCCCCCCCTCGGCTCACACGCGGCGGGGCGCACCTCGGCAGCTGCAGCCGCCGGCCCCACGCCCGCGCGCTGCCCAGAGCCAGGCAGCCAACATGCAGTCAGCGGTCCAGATGCGCTTGCCACACGGCGTGCACGGTCGGGGGCGCGAGTGGCGGGAGGGGCCAGGTGGTACCTGCCACGGTGACAGGCGGCCACGGGGATACCAGGGCACCGGCCATCGCTTGGCACAAACCTCCTACGGTAGAACGCGTGGCGCCAATAGGTGGCTTCGGGCGGGGCGTCCGGTAAGCGTCGACCGTGTCATTGGCGACCCTGACACACTGGTGGGGCCGAAGCGGGTGACCAGCAGCGAGAGAGGAGGAGAGTGGGCAAGTGGTGCCCCGGCTCCCGACGCTCAGTCACTCTGTTGAGTTTCCCGCCACGTGATCTGTCCCCTTCACAGGGACGTCCCCGGAGGAAGAGCCAGTGTTGATGGGGATGGACGCGTGGAGCAATCCAAACGCGAAACGGCTGGGGGCGACACCTCCCCGCACGAGGTGGTGGTGGAAGCCTGATGCACCGTGAACGCTTGGCAGATCCCAAGAGTAGCCTCTCTACAGAACTAGATGATCTGGTTCGATTGCTCGCCGTTCTGTATTTTTTATTATTAATTGTTTCTCGTTTTTTAGAATCACACATAATTGTTGTGGACTTTTGGGTTGCGCTTCACTCGCCGAAAGCGTTCTTTGTTTTCGATTCTGCTTGTCACAATACAGTGCGTTCTCGCTATAAGAGAATCGTTTACAAGAGAATATGGGTCGCGAGTCTTCCATTCCAGTCCATATAGGCCACTTTTGTTATATTGAGCTGGATCAGCTGTCTCTTGTAACGAGAACGCACTGTGCATCGAGCTGTGGCTGTTTCAAGATGAAACGCTGCCGGACGGCTCGCAGTCGCCCGCCACTGCCCGTGATCCGACATACGTTGGGTGGACGTGCGTTTTTATCCGTGGATGAGGCGCCTCGCGCCACCTGACTGTCGATGCAGGGCGCACGGCACTCGGGCGACCGCGACAGAAGCGGGCGCGTGCTTGTTTGCACCTTCGTACCCTCCCCCCATTTCTATCGAGCGGCGCCATGAATGCTGTGATTTTGAGAAAAGCTTGTTCACTTGTTGGGGCGCCCGGATGGGCTAGTCCCGAGCCGGGCGGCTTCCTAACGAAGAGCGGTGGGGACAGACGTGCGTCCTGGCGGTGCCCTGCAGCGCACGCCCGAACGCGATGTTCGCCCCACGCTTGCCTGTCTCGCGGCTCTCTCCCCGCGGTATCCTCAGTCATGTCAACCCCCCGGCTTTGCCACCAGTACGTGGCGGGGCGCTAACAGTGTTGTGTGGCTGGTCCTGCCAGCCACTGTCAGCGGACCGTATGCGGCGCGGGTCCCCCCGCGCCGAGCGGTCGCTCATCCGCCGGCCCGACAGGTGGCTTGGCGCCACCAGTTCCCGGTTTTACTCACAGTGAACTCTGGCGGGGTGGCAATGGCCACCGTGGCGGCCATGCAGCCGCCATTGTCGGCTTTCGCGCCGTTGTGAGAGGCAGCGGGACGACAGCTGTCAGACGCATAGCCTTGGCCGCTACCGCTGCCACCACCTTGGCGACATCGATGCTGTTGCCAGCCCAAACGTTCAAGGTCGAATATAGCTGTATGGCATTCCTTCTTCGTCGGCGGCGCTCTGACTGTCGTGGCGACGGCCAAGCCGCCGCCAATGCTGAGCGCGATCAACGTTGACTGCTCTTTCACCTCTCTGTCGCGGCAACGTCACGGTCGCGGCAACGAGCCAGAATTGGTTGCAGGAGCAAGTGTCATGTGACGGGGTGGCGGACCACGTTGCTGTGGCAGTGCATATCAGCTTTGGGACGACCTGCTTCGTGAAGCACGTCGTGTTGGTCCATGCACCAACGTCGTTGCGGTCCGCAGCACGTGCGTCAAGGCGTGCCCGTCACCGACTTAGGCGCGGTGCATGGTCCAGGGTCCTGCGCAGCAAGACGGAGACCATCACAGTCGACCGCAAAGGGCTGTGCCATGGCCCCAAGCCGCCCAATTCTGTGCCACCAACGGCTCGACGCTGGCCATGGGTCAGCCGGTCTAGACATAAGTGCGGGAGTGCTCGGTCGCCGCCATGTGTATCCAGCCGTGCCACGCCGCGACGGACACGCCGGCGGCTGCGGCGGCAATCAAAGCCCAGACTGATGGTCGTCTATATCCAGGATCGGTGGCGGTGCACGGCAGGAGGACCCGTTCGGCCTGCCGGCCTATACCTGAGCGGAATTCCTGGGTTAGGCCACTCTTTGGCTTTCAGAATGACCATGTCACAACGCCGTCGCCAATCGTCGCACTGACCTCAGCCGCTGTGACCCCCGCTGCGGATACTGGTTGCGTTTTGGCTGGCGACGACGGCAACGGCGGTGTCGGCCCCGACGGTGCCGACGGCGACAAGGGCGGTGCGGGCGGCGACGTCATTGATTGTGCCGTGGGGTCGCCCATAGCGTGGCTTCACTCCCAGGAACCGTCGCCGTGCAGCGATGCGCAAATTCCATGGCGGCGCGGATGTTGGCAGTGGTGCTCGTGTGCTCACAGAACGCAGACATACGAAACTGTTCTGTAATATTCAGAGCGGCTTCACGCTCCGCCGTTGAGCCTCACCCGTCGGCCGCTCGTGAGAAGAACACATACAAGATGCGAGCCACTGTGGACGATGCACACCCACATAGCTCACCCTTTCAATCCACTCGATATCAAGACGAGGCGGTCAGTTGCAGCTGTTCGAGCCGCTGCAGAGCCTGGGACGATTGCTCGGGGGCGCGTAGCGCGGCGGCGAGGCCACGGAGCTCGGCATCGCAGTCAGCCTCGTCTTCATCCGTGCCGGCTTTGCCGGGCGAGGCCCCCCTCGCCGCAGCCGGCTTCTTGCCGTCACCAGTGTCACTGGGAAGGAAGCCGCGCATTTCGACTTCAATCTCGGCGGCCTTGCGCGACGCCAACGCCAACACGGTGTTGGGCAGCTGCGCCAGCCGGGCCACGTTGAGGCCGTGACTCCGCGTCGCCACCCCCCGCGTCATCTTGTACAGGAAGGTAATCTCCGGGGCGGCATCCTCCACTGCCCCCACAGCGCCGTCGGCGGCGCCGTCCCCGTCTGCCACCATCGGCGGGGCGGTCGCGGTCGGCTGTGGCCGGCTGTCCTCCCGGGAGAGGAAGTCCATGAAGTAGTTGCCGACGGCGGTCGGGAACTCGCTGCGTAGGCCCCCAATGAGCGGGTAGTGGGTGACAAACAGAGTGACGCACCACGTCGCCTGCACGATGTGCTGCAGCGTCGCGTATGCAATGGCCGTCCCGTCGTGAGTGGAGGTGCCGCGGCCTAGCTCGTCCAGCACGACGAGGGAGCGCGGGGTGGCCCGCTCGAGGATGGCAGACGTCTCTGCCAGCTCCACCATGAACGTCGACAGGCCGCGGCCAAGATCGTCGGCGGCCCCGAGCCGTGCGTGGACAGCATCAAAGGGACTTAGGGTGCACGACGAGGCCGGAACAAAGCAGCCGACTTGAGTCATGATGGCCAGTAGCGCCGCCATTCGGACATATGAGCTCTTACCGCCCATCTGCACAGGGTGAAACCGAGGGCAGAGAACGATGTCAAGAAGAACAGCAGCAACATGGAATAAGAGAGCAGAGAAAGAGTGGTTAGAACACGTACAGAAACGCGAATAGGCACAAGCTTCAGACATGAGTGATGAGCACAGGTACCAGCAAAAAAGTCAAGAAGAGACGGGTGAGATAAGCAACCACGTACGTTCGGCCCCGTAATCACCATGCACCGCTCCGAATCCGGGTTGACGCCCAGCGTGACGTCGTTTGGCACGTACGTCGCACCACCGGGAAGGCACGTCTCGGCCACAGGGTGACGCGCATCCCGCGCCGAAATGCCTGCCGGGTGGTCCGCCCCCCCGTCGACAACCGTTGGCTTGACATAGCCCGGGGAGAGTGCGACGCGGGCAAGCGCCGCCAGGCAGTCGAGGCTGCCGAGAAAGGACACGACCGACCGGAGCGCCGGACACGAGCGCGCAAAGTAGCGCAGGTAGGCGCGCCACGCGGCCGTCGCGGCGGCCGCCTGGCGCTCACGCTCCTCTGACAGCTGTTGCAGCAGGTCGCGCGAGCGGGGCGTGCGGAAGCGCACAAACGCCTTGGTCTGGTTGACCCGCATCCACGAGGCGGGCATGCGGGCAGCCTTGGCCGCCGCAACCTCTACGAGGAACTCCTCCGTGGCCACCTTCTTCCACTGCAGGCTCGGCTGCCGCAGCTCAAAGCGCAGCTCTTCTAGGTGGTCGGCGAGCTCGTCCAACTTTGTCGTCACCGCCGTTGCGCTCGCGGCCGACTCGGCGACGCGGACCAGTAGGTCACGCCGCAGCGCAAGGTCGTCGGCCAACAGTGGCGCACCCGCGGCGTCAACTTCAGGCAGCGCCTCATCGGCGGCGTCATCGCGGGCCAAAAACAGCGCCGCGTAGTCATTGTCGGTCGCGGCCTGCGGGGACAGCCAATTCGCAACGTCATCAGTGACGGCGGTCGACACGTCCGGCACTCGGTCCAGCATCTCAGCCAGCAGCGGCGCGGTGATCGGCTCCCCTGACTCGGCTTGCTCAGCCTTGGCGTCTGCAATGCGGGGTAGCAGCCCCCGAAAGGCACTGATGACGGCCATAAACTCCACCGGCGAGCAGCGCGCGTAAAAGACCCGCGCGAGCGCCCGCTCCAAGTCGGGCAACGACGGCAGCGACGCGAGTAAAGCAGGAAGAGCACCACCCGCCGCCGGTGACACCGCCGCCCGCAACGCGTCAACCGCGTCCAGGCGGGAGCGGATGCGGCGGGCGTCGCCCAGCGGGTGGGCGAGCCAATCCCGGAGCAGCCGCCCCCCAAACGCCGTCGACGTGCGGTTGAGGAGGCCGAGCAGGGAGCCCCGCAGGCGGTTGCCGCCGCCTGATGCCGCCACGCTGCTGCTGCTGCTCGCAAACACCTCAAAGTGCCGCAGCGCGTCGGCGCCGAGGCGCATTTCCCGGTCGGCTGCGAAGCGGCGGTAACCGCGGGCGGCCACCAGCGCAGCCTCGAGCCGGAAGTCGGTCAGGTACGAGGTGACAGCACGGAGGCAGGCCATCAGGCCGGGCAGGGGCGCCGGCGAGCAGCCGGCCGGCGCGCCGCGCGAGGCCGCGGGCTTGGCGCCGCCTGCCGCACCGCCCCCGTCTGTCGCCGCCGCCGAGGCAACGGCCGCCAGTTTAGCCTCCACTTCCCCCGAGAGGGCCGCTTGGAAGGACCGCGCCGGCAGGCGCGATAGCCGCACCGACGCGCCCGAGCAGTAGTGCTTGATCGCCCGCTCCGTGGTGTGGGAGATGCCGCCCACTGGGCCAGCGGCCTTGTCCGCCTCGGCCGCCACCGCCGCCTCTTCCGGCGCTGCCGGCAGCAACACCTCCACTGGCTCGAGGGCGGTCAAGCGTGCTTCGAGTTTGGCCCGCAACACGTCGTCAACGAAGTCGTCGTGGATCACATCCCCCGTCGACGCGTCTACCGCAAGGAGGCTCACCGTCACCGCGTCGCCATCATCGAGGCCCGATGGCGCCCGGGACTCCCACAGGCACAGGATGTAGGAGGCTGCCGACGGGAGCTCCCCAGCCCCCGACGCCGACACATTGATGCCGTCGATGGAGTCGTTGACGAGGCAGCCACGGGAGTACACTTCGGTCAGCTGCCGCCGAAAGGTGCCACTCCCCGAGTCGGCCTTCTTCAACGCCGCCGTCTCCATCTGCCGCACAACGCCGACGCGGTAGCCGGCAGCGACCAGCCGCCGAACGTGAAAGGCGAGGCGGAAGACGGGCACGGAGGCGGTCAGGAAGTTGTGGTCAAAGTGGGAGTAGATGCGGAGGACGCGCGCGGCCGTCTCGGCATCGTTGCCAAAAAAGCGGTATTTGTAGCCAACCTCGACAAGCAGCACCGTGTCGGGGTTTTTGCGCTTGATGGCGACGACCTGCTCCTCGAGGGGGGTGTACTTGACGCGCGGCGCAGCCTTTCGCTTGCCCCCAACGCCGACGGCACCGCCGTTGGCGGCGGCCGCGGCGGCGGCCGTTGCCGCAGCCCCGCCTTCGGCGCTTTGCACGCGCGGTGCAAAAAAGCCGTCCTTCTCCAACCGCCCGAGCTTGCGCACGAACCGCTTACTCAGCTCCGCGTCCCGCACAATGGCACCCGCGTCGGCCGCGCCGAGGCGGTACTGGCCGAGCGTACACGCGCCGTCACCACCACCACCGCCAACGACGCCGCCACCGCCGCCGCCGTCGTCGTCTGCGCCTTCCTCGTCTGACGGCGGCGCGCTGTCGACGTCCTCCACTTCGGCCGGGGCCTTCCGGAGGCGCTTGCGCGCGGGCTTGACCACCGCCTCCTCCTCCTCCTCCTCCCCGTCCGAGCCGGCAGCGTCGCCGGCCGCGCCACCCGCACCGCCCGCCGCCGGCGCCCAATCGTCGTCACTGTCTGCCGCGCCGCCACCCATCGGCGCGTCCCCGTCGCCGCCGCCGTCGCCGCCGTCGCCGCCGTCCGCCTCGTCCTCATCATCAATAACCATGACGCGGCGCGACGCGCGGCGGCGCTTGACCGGCAACACCTCCTCGGGCACGTCGTCCGCGTTGGCCGAGTGCGCCGACGATTGCGTCACGTCCGACGCGGTGACCGCCGCGGCGGCGCTGCCGTCCTCCTCGTCCTCCCCAACGACCGCCGCCAGCACCGCCGCCGTGGCCGCCACGTCGGCGGCGGCCGCCCGGGACATGCGGGCGGTCGCCCCGCCGCGGCGGCGGGCGGGCGACGCGGACGCGGAGGAGCCGGCCGAAGCCGGCGGCGCCGCCGCCGCGCGCCGCGGGCTCGCGGCGGCACCCCGCGGCGGGGGCTTGGCGCCCGCCGCGTCGGCGGCATCGCCGCCCTTGGGCGCGCCGAAAAAGCGGGAGAGGAGCGTCTGCTTGGAGCCGCCGGCGGGGACGGGCGGCTTGCGCCGGGGCACGGCCTTGCCCATCGTGGCGCGCCGCCAAATCGGCCGCCCCTGTGTCCAAACGACAGAGGGGGAAACACAGGCGGC
>ENA-ORXC01001291-ORXC01001291.1-marine-metagenome-genome-assembly--contig:-NODE-1291-length-14939-cov-4.728031_pt1 | contig 14939 bp, 8 predicted proteins | sample MGYA00237865_ERZ511478 | MGnify/ENA metagenome assembly ERZ511478 | reverse complement strand
GGCCTCTCGTTGTCATTCCCATGTACTGGACTTTCCGTCCGGCAGTGCATTTGAATCCCGACCGCATTCCATCCGGGGCGGGCCGACGGCTGCTGTAAGGGACCCCCTCCAGTCGAGCGTACTGAGGCGACTTGATTGCGATTTTCTTTGAACTACAGTGCTCTGAGGCGTTGCAAACGGCCCACACGACGAATTTTCCTTACACAATCGACGGGGTGCCCTTCTGCATGGGATACTACATGCAGAAACGGGCGGATCAGCTGCAGCAAACAGGACGGATAAACAAGAATTGAGGGATAGCTCTCCAAGACTTATCCATACGTAATTACGATTCACATTGGGATTCCAAAGCATGGTCTTTAATTACATGCAACGAATGGAGTAGCTTAGTGCTGACTGTTGCAGGGCTGTACTTGCCCGATGCGCCTCTACTGTTACCAGCGCCAACAATGAGCTCAACAAACCTACTTCTTACCCCAGACACAGACATAGCACATACATATAACGCAGCGTCCGGTAAAACGAACCAAACACATACTGGAGAAAGCACAAAGTCCGAATGTCTGTATGAATGGTCAGAGCGGCCATCAAGGAGAAAGTCGCTTTGCGCCCCCAGCAGGCACATGGCCATCAATACGGAAGTACCACGGTCGGGCGGCAACAAAAGGCCCCTGGTATGAGGGGGCGGAGGGGGCAGAGAGGGAAAACACGAGGGGGTAGAGGGAACATGCATGGAGGCGCGGAGAGTGAGGCACGACACATACCATGCGCGGGAGAGACATGCCCCGGGAAGGGACGCGTGCACAGAGCGAGTCCAGAAGGGGCAATGAATCGAAAGGGGGGGAAGGGGGAAGGCGAAAAGGGGGCGTGAGGGGAAGAGGGGCAGCGTGAGGCGAGAAATGTGGCGGTGGCAGCCGGACGACGACAACGATGTGGAGGCAACGACGCATGAGGCGTGGGTGGCTGTGAGCGCCAGGTGGGCCGCCGTCTGCTGCGCTGGTGTCCATCGGGAGATTGCACCAGAGCGTTCAACCGCCCCCGTGGATAAGGGCGTCGAAGGTTCTATTGTATTTGTTTGTAAATGGTACTCGGACGGCATGAAGTGTTGACATTTGTGTCCAAGTCTACCCTAGTGACGTGCCAGGCACCTCTGAGTTCTTTCTTCTTGGTTAATACACAGATTTGGGCCGAAACGCTGATCAGTTCCTGGCACATGCATGGTTCTCTCTCGAGAGTGGCAAACAACATCACTGAACAGAATCGCGTTTTGTTCGGGCTCTGTTGCCCGAGCAGGCCACCCAACAGATGGGCGTTTGTTTGGCTGTTGCCCAACAGGCCAGCTGTTCGTCATTCTGTTGGGCCCCCGCCTGTCGCGACGATCCCTCCGCAGAGGGGGCCCGCCTGGAGGGGCGGGTGCCTGGTGGGTCGCTGTTGTCCACGGGGGTACGGGCGGGCGGAGTGCAGTCCTGGGGCGGCGGCCGACGCCGCAACCCAGGTGCCTCCGCTGCTGCCAGGATACAAAAGGCGAGTCTCTCAGCGAGAGGCGGTCCATCCCCCAAGGCATCGCATCCCCTCCCCCGCCTCGCTGCGAGCGTCGCCAAGCACTGATTGTTCACACTCTCCTCCTTCCACACCCGCCCTCATCTCCACATTGTTTCACTACATCTTGGCAGCCCAGACTGTCTCCTGGTGGCCAGCCACCAGTTGCTGGTCATCCGCCTCAAGCCGACCTCCCGTCAACTTTTCACAATGGTGCTGTCCGTGGACCAGTGGTTCTCCTATGTCGAAGACAAGATGTCCAACATTCAAGCGCACATGGACGCCTTGTCGACCGACCTAGGCGGCGTCGACGACGTCGAAGAGGAGGAGCTGCCAGCATTCCTCGACGACCTGGACTCGCGCTGCGACGCGCTGTTGGAGGAGTTGGACGGGGTCGCTGAGAGCCTCGCCGAACTGATGGCCGCCGCTGACGGGGACGAGGTGCAAGCCTGGGCCGCGGCGGCGTCGGCGCGCCAGGCCTCGGCCGTCGAATCGGTGGGTCGCATCAAGGCCCATGTAGCTGACTGCAAGGAGAACCTTTGACTCGCGCTGACGGGTGCGCGGCGGATTGTTAGTCGGGGCAGAGTCGGCGGCGCGCGTCGCCGCGAACCGGACGGGTGGTTGATGTGCGCACGACCAGGACTGTGGGCAGCCCTCGGCCACGGAGCGATGCACCGGGTGGTGACGGGAACGATTTGCGAGCTTGGTCTTCAGAAGCACAGGGGTCTGGTAGTGAGAGTCCGTCCCGCCCGGCGGGGCTGGTCGCCCAGAGCCGGGTGTGGAAGTGAGGGACCACGAACGCAGCGACGGGGCCCCACGTCAGTGGCCCGAGCGGAGGAGGGTGCATGGTGCCGGCGCTGCTGTCGTTCTGTTGCTGATGTAAGACTTTGTCATTGCACACAACGACAATGAAGTCGCGAGGAGTCACGCCAGTGTCTGGTTTTCGCTTCTTCCTATCAAACCTCAACCAACACAAACAGTGCCTGGCCCGACCGCAGCGACACCGCCGACCCCGTTGCGGGCTACAGTGCGTCGGTGCGGGCGCCGTAAGGCACTCCTCAGGGCGTCTGGCACGCCACGCTCCGTGGCTCGCGCGGGGCGGCCTGGTGGGCCGGCCAAGGACAAACCGCCGGCCGCCGGCCGCAGTAATTTTATCCAGCTGTGCACCCCATCGCGGGCGGCCTGGAGTGAGTGGCGGTTGTCGCCAGACGCTCACCGACACTGGCCGCGCCTGCAAGCGCTGGCAGCAACGGACGTAAGGCTCGTGGTGGCCCACCAGTTGCAATGCCGATTGCCTCGCGGCGGTCCACCAGGTGGCACCGTCCCATCCGTTCCGCCCGGCACCAGGATTTAATCCGGTGACGTCGCGCGAAGCTTCCACCACACCGAGCAGGCCGCGGCCTACGGAGTGCGGGCCACCGCACAAAGTGCAACCGCCGCCGCGCTCTCGCTCCAGCAGAATTCAGCGGTGGCGGCAAAGCCACTCAAGGCCCGCCACGGGGCGGAAGAGCGCTGTCCGTCGCAAGCCGAAACCTAAAAGAGCGGGCGCGAGTGGCACGTCTGCGAATTGCATCAGCTTAATGTTCCAATTGCAGTCCTCTGAACAGGCTGAGCATTAAAAATACCTGGATTACGTGGCAGCATTCCCTGATCCCTTTCGTTCCACCCCAGAATGGATGGATGGTCTTTCCACTCATGAGGCAGCATCTGCACCTCACAACGGGACTGTGCGGTTCCGTGGGTGGCGTTCGGCCACCAACCTTCATCCAGGTCGTGTTCCGCGGCCGCAAATAGCCCCACGTCACTAGGAGCGCTCTGATTGGTGGTTGTTGCTTGTGATGGTGGACGCTGCGGGGTTGCAGTCGGCGACACTGCCGATCGCGAGCTTGGGGGGGGGGTGAGGAGGTGCGGCGCGGGCCAGCGGAGCCCGTGGAGCCGCGGGCCGCCGCCGGCGACCTGGGCTGTGGCTGGCAGCAGGGAGCCAGCCCCTCGCTGTGACCCCCCCCCGGACTGTGCGGCCGGCTGCCACCTGGCCGGCGGACCCGCGTGGCCACACTCTGGCCAACCCCGGTCACAATCACTCGCAGAGCCCCCCCGCTGATGGTATTGACAGCGGTGTCTACGTGCCACCCCCCATATCTTCTGCCTTGGCGGAAGCGTGTGCATCGGACGAAGCGCTCCGGGTCACGGTACTCGCGGCCACCGACCTCTATCGCCCGACAAATTGGTGCGCGGGCACGGCGTCCGTTCTGCCCCACCCCGAGTGCGCGTCTACGTCTGTTCTCGGCACGCCCTACGCGTGCACAGTCGACTGCTTTTAGTTCTCTTCGTCGGTGCTCTTTACCCGACCATTCGCCCGACGCTCTCTTCGGGTGTCATTCGTCTTCGCCCTCCCCCCCCTTCCCCCGACTGTCAAGCTCGCCATGGCGCCGCGCACGCGCGATGAGGATCGCCATCTTGCTGGGGCCCTTACCGTCGAGGAGCTGGCACCTATGGTCGGCCCCAAGGCCTCGCTCCTCCGCTCCCGCCATGGCCTCTCGACGGTGCCGACAGCCGGGCGGCAGCCCCCCCCTACCTTCACCATCAAGCAGCTGCGCGATGCCGTGCCTGCCCACTGCTTTGAGCGCTCCCTCGCCCGCTCCTCGATGCACCTGGCTGGGGATCTGGCTATGATTGCGGTCATGGCGGTGGCCATCCACACCATGGACGGGCTGTCGTGGCTCCCCTTCCCGATGCGCGCCGTCGCTTGGGCCGCCTACTGGTGGTTCCAGGGGGCCGTCATGACTGGCGTGTGGGTGCTGGCTCACGAGTGCGGTCATCAATCCTTCTCCCCATCTCGGAGGATCAACAACGCGGTTGGTTGGGTGTTGCACTCCGCACTGCTCGTGCCTTATCATAGCTGGCGGATCACTCACGGCACCCATCACAAGAACACCAACCACATGGATCGGGACCAGGTGTTTGTGCCCCACACCGAGTCGGAGTTTTTTGGCGCCGACGTCGCGTCACCTAAGAATGGCACCTTTGCCGACGCCGTCAGCGAGGCGCCCGTGGCGGAGCTCGTAGGCATTGCCCAGATGCTGCTTCTTGGATGGCCTGCGTACCTGCTTATGAACACGGCGTCGCAGGCGCATCCAGGCAAGTGGGTCAACCATTTCAACCCTTCTTCGCCCATCTTTGATGCGAAGGACCGGGCTGATATTATCGTGTCGGACGTCGGCCTGTTGCTGGCTTTTGGCGCCATCGGCGCGGCCATCAAGGCGTGGGGCTTCGGCGCTGTCGCCCGTTACTACCTGATCCCGTACCTCTTTGTCAACATGTGGCTGGTGCTGATCACGTACCTCCAGCACTCGGACGTGCGCGTGCCTCACTACCGCAACGGAGAGTGGACGTTCGTACGCGGTGCGGTCGGTGCCGTGGACCGTGACTACGGCATCTACAACGTGCTGCAGCACCACATTGGGGACACCCACGTGGCTCACCACCTGTTCTCTCAGATGCCGTTTTACCACGCGCAGGAGGCGACGGAGGCGCTCAAGAAGACGCTCGGCCAGTACTACTTGCAAGATAGCACACCGATCCCCAAGGCGCTGTGGCGATCGTGGACGCAATGCAAATTTGTGCCGGACGAAGGGGAGGTGCTCTACTACAGCTCCCCCTACAAGGCGGAATAGGATTTGTTTTTGAGGGGCATGACGCTCAAGCCCCGGCTACTGCACAGCCGTGTAAAAAACCAAGGGCAAAAGGATAAAATGAACAAAAACACATGAACCTTTCTTTCCAATGCTGTCATGCTGTCCGACTAGAAGAGGACCTCGGTGCGCTGTCACGTACAGCAGCTGCGCCACAAGCCACGCGGTTTTCACTAAGCGACGAGACCACCACCGCCAACAGGCGTGATACGGGACGTAACAAGGAGAGTTTCACCAGTGCACTGAAGGACACATGAACGCAGTAACCCAAGGAATAACAGAGCGCACATGAGGCAATGGTCAGGCACCAGGCGTTGAGCACGCCTGCAGCAAACCGTTCGTCACTAAAGCGATGACGCTTGCACTCAACCAGGCTTGCAATTGGTCAAAACAAGACACACACGGTCTTCAGCATGGACAAAGCACTCATCATAACACAAAGTCCAGCTCTGGCCGAGCATAACGGTTGTCGGGCCACTCTCCGGGCACATGGGCCTTCGCACCCGGATCCCCATCGCCGACGGCCGCCATGCCGTTGCGTGCCGATGCGGCCGCGGTTGCAGCTGCCCCCTCGGCACCCGCGGTGGCACTGCCGTCTGCGTAGACAGCGCCTAGCCCGTCCAGGCGGGGCCACGCCGGGACCAGGGCCTCCTGTCCGTACACGTAGAGCGTGTTGTAGATGCGCCAGTAGATGGCGCGCACCTTGGCGGCCGGGTGGAAGAGCCCCTGCAGCAAGTACGCAAAGATGACGGCCGGGCCGAGGGCGACGGTGCACCCTTCGATGGCAAAGAGCACTGCGTTGAGCACATGGGGGCTCGTTTCAAATACGTTGGGCATAACGTAGTTGAGCAAGTGTACCAGCGCGTCCTCATAGCCATAGCCCGCCACGCCGAGAGCAATGTGGGCGACCGCCGAGCAAGCCGTCTGGCGGTGCACCAGATCCCGGTCCGACAGAGCGTCTTCGAGCAGCCCCGTCACGGCGTACACGTAATCGCGCCCCTCCGAGCCGATCGACTCAAAGAGGAAGGCAATGCTCTTGAGCACCCCGTTTTGCACGTTGAGGGCAGGCGTCCGGTACTCGTGCAACAGGCCCGGCACGACTGTGTAGGGGCCGCACGCACCCGCCACAGCGGCAATGGCCACCGTCGTGCACACCCGTTGCTGTCGCTCCTGCACCTTGAGGTTGTTGAGGAGGGTACTGAGGACGTCATCCGCACCAATCGCCGCGGCAATGTTGCCAAACGTCGCCACCGCCGCGCGGCGCACGCTCTTGCGCGGCGCCTTGAGAAGTTCCAGCAACTCAAAGCACACCCGCATCCACTCTTTGGGGGATACCCGCTCGGAACCACCCCGCGCGATCCGACCGACGAGGATGATGGCGTTCTCTTGCACCCGCTCGTGGCGGTTTTTGAGCACTGGTGTCAGGCGGGGAAGCAGCTCCCCAACACCTGGACGCATCTCCTCCACACCGAGGACCGCGAGCACCGCCGACAGGGCGCCGAGGATGCCTGCGAGGGTATCTGGGAACTCTTCGCCGAGGAACTCAAAGAGCACCTCCCCGACGTGCTGGAGGAGTTCCGTCATGGCACAGTCCCCGAGGACGGGGGCCAGGCCGCCGACCAGGTCCGCCGCCTGCTGGCGGACTTTGGCAGACGCGTGGTTCAACCGCCACTTGACCAGCTGCACCAGCTGGGGGAGGTACGAAGCGGCGCGCGTGCCGAGCTGAGCAACAACCGTGGAGACAGCCTTGACCGCCGCGTCGCCTGAGCCGTAGGAAGACATGCCGCCGTCGCCGCCGCCACCGCCTGGCCCGCCGTGCTCCTCTTGCAGCGCCACAATCAGGCCGTCGACGAGCAGAGTCTCCAACCGGGAGTCAACGTCAGCCAAACCCAGGTCTCCGGCAATGCGCGCGACGGTATCCACCGACAGCCGTCGCAGGGGCGGCGACGCGTGCTTGAGCAGCGGCGCCAAGTGGTCGAGCACGAGCGCGCCGCCGACCTTGCCCGCCACCGCCACGGTCGTGTCGGCGAGCGTGCGGGCGGCCCGCCGATCGGCGGCGGTGCGGACGACCCAAAAGTCGGCCAAGAAGTCGGCGAGTAGCTCGTCCCGCACGTACTCGGCGGTGACGCCATCACAGGCGACGGCTTGCGAGACGACGGCCAGTACAATTTTTCGCATCTCATCGTCGGGGGAGCGAAACTCCCGCTTGAGTACCCCGGCCACCTCAGAGGTGTAGTAGGACGCGTACTCCGCATCCATGAGCGGCAGCAGTGCGCCGACGGCTTTGAGGAAGGCCGCCAGCGTCTTGCCCCGGTGCTGCCGGATGCCCTTCCAGAGTGGCTTGAGCACCCCGTCAAAGGCCTCAATGCCGTATGGGGCCGATGATTCAGCGAGCGCCGCAAGCGCCAACGCCGTAATCGTGCGCACCTTGCCCTGCTCGTCGGTGAGGCCCGCCGCGATGGCGCCGACGAGCTGGTTGAGGAGCGGCAGCACCGCGCAGCCGACTAGCATGGATAACTGTTGGACGACCTTGGCGCCCGTGTGCCGCGCCTCCCACGACTTGCGGCTGGCGCAGACGGCGCGGAGGAAGGGGAGCATCGACGGGATACCGAGTGCAGACGCGACGACCGCCAGCGCCCGAGCCGTCGTATTCCGCACGTAATCGTCCGGGTTGTCAATGTCCGGACGCATCGTTGCGAGCATCGTCGCCAGGCCCGCCGACTTGGCCAAGTTGGCAATAATCTCCCGCCCCTCGGCGCGCGCGTGGTAGTCCTCGTCAATCAACAGCGGCTGCATGACAACGAGGATTTTGTGCACGTACGGGCGGATGCGGTGTTCGAGCTTGGCGAGCACTCGGTCAATGACCTTGACCAGCAAATGCCGCGCCTGCTCCTCGAGCGTCGGCGAGACGAGCAGTGGCAGGAGGGCGTCAAAGAGCGGGCCCGCCCCAAACTCCACCGCCTTGTCCGACAGCGTGCGGAAGGCAGCTTTGCGCATCACCGGGCTCCCGTTTTTGACCTTGAGCAGCAGCTTCATGATGCGCCGTTTCTTCTGCTCGGCGGGCGACAGCTCCTTCGAGTCCTTCTTCCCATCCGGCCCGAGGATGGTCCCAAACGCCGCATAGTCTTCCGCCGACATTTCAATCCCATCCAAGCCGGGGGGCAACGCCGGGATGCCGACCGCTTCGGCAGTGACCCCGCCCTCGGCAGGAAGCACGTACAGCGGGGTGGCGCCAAAGGCGCCACCCGAACCCGCCCCGCCAACCACCGGCGTGCCGCCGACTGGCGTCATGAGCGGCGTCAGGAGCGGCGTCGCCGCCACCGGCCGCCGCCGCTTGGGCACGTACCCCTCCGGGGGGGTGAGCACCTTAAAGCCGTCGGTCGGGAGCAGCGCGTCGAGTTCCTCGTCCGTCACCGGCCGGCTGCGGGCGGCTGCGTCGGCAGCGACGCGGGCGGCGGCGAGCGCCTCGGCGCTCATCAGCGGCGCGCCGCCGACGCCGCCAACGGTGGCGGTGGCCCCAAACACCCCGCCGGCGCCCATGAGGGGCGTCGCCCCGCCGAGCGGTCCACCCCCCGCAGCCGCCACGTCAGGCGTTTCATCCCACCGGGAGCGCTTGGACGGCGTCGCGCCGCCGCCGCCGCCGCCGCCGCCGCCGCCGCCGCCCCCCACCACGGGGGTGACATCCCAGCGGGATGGTGTGGAAGTTGCCACCCCCGGTCCACCCGCCCGTCCGCCCGCCGCCGCGGCGGCGTCACCGAGCACCGGCGTCACGTCCCAGCGGGACGCGGCGGCGGCAGGCGCGCCCGACGCGGTGGGGGCCGTCAGGGAACTGAGCAGCGGCGTTGCGTCGGGCGCATCTGCGGTTCCGGAAGAGGCAGAGGTGACCTCGGGCGTCGCGTCCCAGCGGGACTTGGTCGGCGCCGGCGGCGGCGCGTCGCCGACGCCGTCACCAGGGGCCGCGTCCCACTTGGACGGCGCCGCGGGGGGGCCGTCCGACACTTCGGAAGTGTCAACGTCCCACCGACGGCGCTTTGCAACGCCCATGGCGATGGCGGGGGAGGGAGGGAGGGTGGGGGGGAGGGAGGGAGGGTGGTAGAGCGACGGGACCACGAGGGACGACGACGGGGTGGCGGCCGACGTGACGAGCGGCGCGCGTCGTGACGGTCCCCCCGCGGACAAGAGTCGAGCACGCGGCCCGTCCGCGGTGCCTGGGCAGGTCTTTAGTAGGTACAAGTACAAGGAGTAAGACATGGTCTGGCTTGTGCAGCAAATGTATTTTTGGTATTAAGTAAACGGTCGGATCGGTCGGATGACTCTTGGCCCCAGCATCAACCATCGACGACCACACGGCTTCGCTCCCCAGACCACCACGCCGCGCTCCCGAAGACAGAGGCGGCTTTGTGGACGTGGCGGCCAACGTTTGTGCTCCCGCTTCCGCTCGGGCCGGCGTTGGCCGTGGCACTGTGGTGATCCTTGCCGCCTCGCTACTCCCCTCTGGTTGTCCTCCTCGTGATTTGTCCTACCTCTTGACGCCGCTATGTTTGCCCGCTCCGCTGCGGCGGTCGCCGCCACCGCGTCGGCCGCCACCCGGCCGTCAATGGCATCGACGCTGTTGCGGGCCGGCACGACCGCCGGCGCCCCCGGGGGGCGATCCCTTGCGGCTGTCGCCAAGAAGGACCTCATGCCGCCCCTGACGGTGGCTGTCACTGGAGCGGCGGGCCAGATCGGCTACGCGCTGCTGATGCGGATCGCCAGGTGCGTGAGCTTGCCTCCCTGGGGTTTGGGAGCGGCGGCGTCGATTTGGTTGCCTGGATGGGGGTGGCCGGATGCGCTACTCGCATGCGTGTTGATGCATGGAGCGGGGACTCGCCGGCGGCCTAGAAGTTTCGCGCGGGCTCGCCATCGGTAGGCATGGCGGGACCTACACCCCAGAGCACGTGCGCGCGATAGAGCAGTTGGCTCTCACACTCGGTTCTTGATTTGGTGGATATGCTCATGCTGACGCTCCCTATGCATGCATTTGGTCCTTGTGCATGTATTTCTTGCACACGGCAGTGGTGAGATGCTGGGGAAGGACCAGCCCGTCCGCCTGCAGCTCATTGAGACGAAGCAAGGCATGTCGCCGCTGAAGGGCGTGATGATGGAGCTGGAGGACGGCGCATTCCCCCTCCTCGAGTCGGTGAAGGGCACCTCGGATCTGGAGGAGGGCTTTGGCGATGCCAACTTTTCCCTGCTGGTGGGCGCCATGCCCCGGAAGCAGGGTATGGAGCGGTCGGACCTGCTTTCGGCCAACGCCGCCATCTTTGCCGACCAGGGCAAGGCCCTTTCCGCCACCGCTGCGCCCGGCTCCCGGGTGCTAATTGTCGGCAATCCCGCCAACACCAACGCGCTGGTGGCGGCTGCCAACGCGCCCGACATGCTCCCGGAGCAGTTTATGGCCATGACGCGCCTGGACCAATCGCGCGCGGAGGGTATGATTGCTGAGAAGGCGGGCGTGGACGTGAAGGACGTGGACCGGGTGATCATTTGGGGCAACCACTCGGCCACCCAGTACCCAGACGTGTCGCACGCTCGCATCGGCGGGCGGTGGGCCAAGGACGTGATCAAGGACGACAAGTGGCTGACTGGCGACTTTGTCTCCAAGGTGCAAAAGCGCGGCGCCGAGGTCATTGCTGCGCGTGGCGCCTCGTCGGCTGCCTCGGCCGCGTCGGCTGCCATTGACAACATCCGCGATGTGCATCTGGGGAGCGACAAGTGGCAGAGCATTGGCGTGCTGTCGGACGGCTCGTACGGCATTGGTGGCGGCCTCTGGTACTCGGTGCCGTGCGCGTGCCCGGGTCTGCACTACACGCGGGTCAAGGGGCTCCCCATCGACGCGTACAGCGCCAAGATGATGAGCGCCACCGAAGCGGAGCTGGTGGCCGAGCGGGACGCAGTGCGGCACCTGCTGCCTTCGAGCTATGACGCGGGCGTGCCGCTGCAGAAGCTGGTGGCGCTCAAGGAGGCGTGGGACGCCAATGACAAGGCGCGCATCCAGGAGGCGTCGAAGTCACTGCCCGCCCAATTCCAAGCGGCGGTCAAGAGCGCCCTCTCGTCATGATGTGTTGTTTGCTTTGTGCCTCGTTCTTTCTTTTGCTTTTTGACCGCTGGTTTTGGTAGGCTCTGTACGATGGCCGTTTTTCATGAACTGTTCCCATGTGGATGGCATCTTCCTGCTCGCTCCAGCGCCTGGCATTTGCTGTCGACAGCGCATCGGTCGCGTCGTCCTCGCCCTCATCAGCTCATCGGTCGCGTCGTCCTCGCCCTCGTCAGCTCGTCGGTCGCATCGTCCTCGCCCTCGTCAGCTCGTCGGTCGCATCGTCCTCGCCCTCGTCAGCTCATCGGTCGCGCAGGCCTCTCCCCCATCGGTCTGGTTGCGCGCACGACAGGTACTTGATGTCGCAACGTTTTGCTCTGGGCAATTTTATGGCGCACAACTACCTACATGTGCGCAGCGCGGAGTCGACGGCGGTCGGCGATTCATGCCCTCAAGGCGGTTCCACTGGGACCACTGCAGTAGCGATGTCAGCGTGAGAGCGACGCGACTGCGGGTCTGCTGAGGTCCCTGCCGACGGTTTCAGGTAGTGCTCACCCGCGTCTGTCGGTCTCCGCCAGGGCTATTCCCCCCTCTACCCAAGTGCCGCTTCGACCGACCCGGTCGGCCCCTGTTTGTCGATTTCACCCCTGCCCTGCCATCTTGCCTCTGCCTGGCGCATTCACGCTGCCAGTGCCGTTGGGGTCGAGTCGCTGTGCGGGAAGCCGTGTTCCCCCCACCCGCCCCCCACCGTTGCGGTCGTTGTTTGGGTGATCCCCCCCACGATGCGGTCCGTTGCGGGGCTGCGGGTCCTGTCAGCGATCGCCCGGTCGGCCGGCCGCTCACCGGCCCGCCCGCTGGTCGGCGCGGCTCGGAGCCGCGGCGGCGGCGTCGCGACGCTCGCGTCGCCGGCTGGGTGCCGCGCCGGCCTCGCGACGGCCGTCGATGGCCCCCGTGTGGCGGCCGTCGGCCGCTCTGCCGCTGCCGCCGCCGCTGCCGTCGCGACGGCGCGCCCCCGATCGCTGTCGGTGGCGGCGGGCCCAGAAGACACGCTGACGGTCCCCGAGATGGGGGAGAGCATCACCGAAGGCACCGTCGCCGCGTGGCTGGTGGAGGACGGGCAGGCGGTGGAGGAGGATGAAATTGTCGTGCAGATCGAGACGGACAAGGTGACCGTCGACGTGCGCGCGCCGTCGGCGGGGCTGCTCGTCAAGCAAAAGGCTGAAGTTGGGGAAACGGTGGCGGTTGGCCAGCCGCTGGCTGCGCTGCGCCTCGGCGCCGCCGCCGCCGCCGAGGGGATGCCGGCCAAGACCGCCGCCCCAGAGGCTGACGACGCGCCGGCAGCGGAGCCCGAGGCGGCGACGCCGGCCGAGCCGGTGCCGGCCGCCAAGGCCGCCCCGGGCGCCAAGGAGGCGGTGCCGTCGCCCCCGCAGAAGCAGATCAACTTGTCAGAGAGCGGGGAGCGGCGCGTCAAGATGACGCGCATGCGCAAGCGCATTGCGGATCGGCTCAAGGAGGCCCAAAACACGGCGGCGATGCTAACAACGTTTAACGAAGTCGACATGTCGGCGCTGATCGACCTGCGAAACGAGTACAAGGAGGCGTTTGAGAAGCGGCATGGGGTCAAGCTTGGGTTCATGTCCCCCTTTATCAAGGCCGCGACGGTCGCCCTGGAGGAGCAGCCGGAAGTCAACGCCTTTATCGACGGCGACGACATTGTGTACCGCGACTATGTGGACGTGTCGGTCGCCGTGTCGACGCCGACGGGCCTGGTCGTCCCGGTCTTGCGGTCGTGCGAGAAGATGTCCTTCGCGGAGATTGAGAAGACCATTGCCAACCTCGGCACGCGCGCGCGGGAAGGTAAGCTGGGCATTGATGATATGCAAGGCGGCACGTTCACCATTTCCAACGGGGGGGTGTTTGGCTCCCTCCTATCGACGCCGATCATCAACATGCCCCAGTCGGCCATCCTCGGCATGCACATCATCCAGAAGCGGGCAATGGTCATTGGCAATGAAATCCAAATCCGCCCGATGATGTACCTGGCGCTGTCGTACGACCACCGCTTGATCGACGGGCGGGAAGCGGTGACCTTCCTTCGGCGGATGAAGCGGCTGGTGGAAGACCCGCGCCGCCTGCTACTCGAGGTGGACGTGTAGGGGTTTGGTGGGGGTGGCCTTTTGGGCTGGCCACAACGGGGGGAGCGCGCACCGTCCGGTGGTGTCGTCGTCTCTGTTTCTGTAGCGTGCCGACGCTCTCTGCGCTTACCTGCCGTGTACCGACAGGCTGTACGTGAGAGTACAAGGGCGCTTCTGCTTTTTTTTTTGTGTGTGTGGCAGGTCATGATTGCCATTGTCATTTTTGACGCCCTTGGACTGCAACCGGCATCACTCGCAATCCTGTTGTGTAGACTGGAACGTAGATCGTTTTGTGTAGCCGCCTCTTGCACATTTTCCTCACCCGGGCAGCCTGTCTTGGCCACACGGGAGAGCGGTGGGTGCTGCAATGCACCGGCCAAGGAGGGGCGCCGGCACTCCTCACACGCCGGCGCAGTTCCAGACGAAGAGACACGTGCTGACCTGTCTGCTCTGCCAAGTGCTGTTCGTCGGACAGGGCTAGTGCCCGACCAGACGTGCACAGCCAGAGAAAAACAATAACGACGTTGGGGGTTTGCACAAGTTGCGTTTCCTACCAGAAGAGCGGTGTCGCCCGAGTTACGCGCTCTCTGACGATGCCTCAAACCACCGCTCCAGCGTCGCAATCGTATGCTGCGCAATCGTAAACGAAAAAACGAGCTTGGGCCCGACGACCAGCAGCTTGGGCACGAGCCCCTTGAAGAAGGCGGTCGGCCCCTCGTGGCGCAGCAGGTCGCGCAGTAATTGCCCCCCCGTGACCGTCGACCCAAAATCCCGCGTCTGCAACCGCGTCTTGATCACATCCAGCGGGGAGGCGACCGTGATGGACGCGACGCCGCCCGCGAGGGAGGCGACGAAATTTTGGCCAAACGTCGCGTCGTTGTACCGCTCCAACCCAAACACCCGCTCCTTGACGAGCGCCGACGCGCCAAAGAGCGAAAAGGAGCCCGGCGCGTTGCGGGCGGCGGTCCAGCCGGCGCCCCGGTACAGGCCACTGAGCCGCTCCGTGCGCAGGATGGAGACGAGGCCGCGGCCGCGCAGCGCGTCGGGGTTGTTTTGGGACTTGATTTTGAGCACGTCGAGCGGCAGCAGCACAATCTCACCAACGCCAATGAGCGCGCCGGCCGAGGCGTGGAGCAGCGGCTTGGCGCGCGAGTCGCCCACGACGCGCGCGACGGGCGCTTGGTAGCGGCGGGTGAGCGCCTCGGTGACGACGGGTTGCCCCCCAAACTTGTACACCCGCTGCGCAATCTTGTAGCCGGCTGCAAAGGAGAGGCCTGGGAAGAGGGAGGTGTACTTGACAAGGGCCGACGGGGACGCGTGGGCGTCCCGAAAGATCACCCGCGAGTAGGCGTCGACGCTGACCGACATGGGCGCGCCGGGCACCCGGATTTGGCCCGGCTCGTTCATCAGCCGCTTGGCGACCGTGTCGACGGGGTGGAAGCCAAACAGCTCAATGACGCCAGCGACAGAGGAGCCGACGAGCCGAGCCGTGCGCTT
>ENA-ORXC01001289-ORXC01001289.1-marine-metagenome-genome-assembly--contig:-NODE-1289-length-14942-cov-3.453414_pt1 | contig 14942 bp, 14 predicted proteins | sample MGYA00237865_ERZ511478 | MGnify/ENA metagenome assembly ERZ511478 | reverse complement strand
TTTCATGTCCTCAGCAAACTTCTTGCCGCGTTTGTGTTTCATGGAATCCTCCTCCAATGTTTTTAAGCTTAGAATTCCGGAAAAGGACTAGAAACATACATCACTTGTCATATACATGGAAGAGCATCAGCTCGTGAATTTGCTCTTTCAACTGATCGATTTGCTCGTCAGAGGGCTGTTCAGAGGTCCACTGAATGTCCCCATTCTGATGATAAATTCCCGTAAACTTTTGCTTTTTAAAATAAAATGAGAAGTGCCAGCCTGGCATATCCTTATTCTCAAATAGTGATTTGAATTGGAAATGAGTAATCAATCTGATTCCCCCTTTTAAAGATGTCTTTTCATTATTATATAGTATTCAAGCAAGAAGAAGCGCAGATAATTACTCTGGAATAACAGTTGTTGTTTTGAAGAAGATGTATAAAGTCAATAAAAATGAGCCGCATTTCCTGGGTGGCCCACAATGAATGTATCTCTATCAAAATCCTGTTTTCCTGAAAAATAAATCGACAAGAGCAGAGATCCTTTTTTCTTCAATCTTTGGTTCGTCGAAGCTCATTGGTTTTGAATTGACTTCATAAATGACATAATTGCCTTTTTCGGTGATTCCGGCATCAAGGGAGAATTCCCCGAAGTAGCCTAATTCTTCAGTGAGCAGCTGGCCGATTTCCTTTACGGCCCAGTCGAAGAATTGGTCATGCCTGTCAGTCTTAACCTTAATATAGGGAAGCATGATTCCTCCATTCGGCAAGTGGGTGGTCAGGTCCTGCTTCCGGGATTGCCGGATGCCGATTCCTGTCACTTCATATCCATCTCTCCCATCATGGGCATGTACTCGGAAGTCAAATCGTTTCCCGTCGATGGCTGTCGGCATGACTTCTTTCTGGGCAATGTACTCATACCTTAACAGCTGTCTGGATTTGACCTTCCAAAATTCTTTTATGCCAGGATAAAGATGGCGATGTGAATGGCTCTCGAACTCGATTTGCCCGTTTTTTTGCCGCAGGCGGAAAATCCCGATCCCCTTGGAAGACGAAGCAGGCTTCAGATAAATACCTTCATGCTTATCAAGAAAAGCAGCCAACTGAATCATTGATTTTACTGAAATGCTTTCAGGCATTAGCTTTCTTAATTGAGGATGTCTGGAAAATAGTGAATAAAGCTTGTTTTTATTGATAAAGCCAGGATTGAAAAAAGGGATTCCAAGTGCGGACAGGTAGTTTACGGCATCTTTAAAAGCTGGCTGCTGTTCTGCTTTCCGGAAGGGAACACGATTAAAAACAAGATGAGGAAGAGGTGTTTTCACAGGTATCCATTTTTGCGCAGTTGGTAAAAATATGACGCCGGTTAGTCCATCCTTGACGATTGTTTCGGGGGGAAAGACGACAATCAGTCCATTCCGCTTTAGGGTTTCTTCTTGAAGGGCCTGAAACAATGGTCCGTTGCCGGAAAGGGACATATTCTTGCTCATTGAGGTCAGGATTCCAACCAGGGGACCAATATTTCCCTGGTTGTTTTGCAATAAGAACTGCTGGCTGTTTTCCGGAAGTGTATCTGATGAAGCAGCGGCGATGCTGATTTTATTAAAGCCAAAGCTGAGTTTTTCGCCAGCTTTGGCTTCATGCGTCCATGCCTTCGATTCAGTATTATAGCGCAGGATCATTTGAAAATATCCTCAGGTGCCGTAATGGCTTTTTCCGCTAAAAAAATGCCGAAGGATAGAGATAGCTTTCTGGTGAGCAAATCAAAATTCTTTAGCTTTGGATGCTTAAAAATTGAACGTCCCGGCTTTGAGTTGGCTTCAAAGAGCCATACTTTTCCTGATTTATCGATTCCAAAGTCAAAACCAAGCTCGCCTATGATTCCTTCCATGTTTTTTTCCAAAATGGAGCTAAGGACCAGTGCAGCTTCCGAAAGCTTCTTTTCACAAAGATCCCGTTCAGTTTGGTCTTCAAATAGTTCATCAAGTGATTTTACGACTCCGCCGTTGTTCACATGGGTGGTCACGCTGCCCTGGCCGGCAATTTTTGCTGCGATCGCCGCTACTTGCCACTGTCCGTATTCATCTTTATTTGTATGGACCCGGAAGTCAATGAGCCTTTTCTCGGATCTAAGCAGGCTGATGCCCTGCTGGACAATCATCTGGGAAAGGTTCCGCTTGTAAAAAATTTTCTTCATCAACTTTTCCAGGCTTTCAAACTTCGTTAACTTATTGATGCCCTCCTGGTCTCGATAGCGGCAATAATAATAGCCATTATGCTTATCAAACAGGATTTGGTGGATTCCCAGTCCTAGACTTCCATTAGCGGGTTTGACATAGACGTTACCATAGTTTGAAAGCATCCTTTCAATCACTGAAAAAGAAGAAAATTGATGTGTTTCAGGCAAGTACTCTGCTGCCCGTTCATCCTGCTGCAGGCGCTCAAATACATCCAGTTTGCTGAAAAAACCCGGGTTATACCATGGAATCAGGTAATCGGTCTGCATCCTGGATTTTAGGCTGATGAGCTCAGACTTTCTTTCGGTGCGCCTGTTTGGAAGACGGTCGTAAACCACATTGGGAAAGGGCACCTTTATTCTCATCCAGCCTCCCTCGACAAAGAAATAACCTTGTATCAATCCTTGATCCCAGTCGATATGTTCCTCGCCAAATACGAAGGGAAGGGCGCCGACTGATTTATTGACGGAAAGAAGCTTGGCAAAGAACATAGACCTCTCACCAATAGGTCTTAATGGAAAAGGTGTGAATCCAGATGTAAGGATGCCAATCAGGGGCCCGATAAATAAAGTTTGCTGATCGATAAAAAGATGCAAGGATGTCGATAAATCGGGCATTGAGAGCTCCTTCTGCACATCATCACTCAGTACAATCACGTTTCTTCCTTTAGGATGAGGAGCACATGTGACATTAACCACCTTGTTGCCAAACGCAATTTTATTAATATCCTTGCTATTGGTCAGCTCGGCAGGGACAAAAACTAACTGTTTGGAGTGGGTAATGATTTCAATTGGATATTTTTTTCTCATAAGTGCTGTTCCTCTCTTTCTGGCAGAGTAAGCATTCTGGCATATTCAAGTGGTGCTTTATATAGCACTTCTTTCAGATCCGGATTTGTTGAAGCGATAACTTTTCTGCCGGGCTTTGAATTCGTATCAAGCACCCATAGGGCATGGTCCTTAGAAACACCAATATCTACGCCGAGTTCGAAAAGCCGTGGGAAAGATCCTTCAAGAATGCCGGGCAGTGTTGATAGAATTTCCTCTAATTCATGTAAAATAAATCTTTTTGTACGGATATCCAGGGAATTAGCATACTCTTCAAATGGCAGTATTTCTCCGCCGGCACTTAAGTTCGAAAGGATTCCATCCTTGCTGCCGCGGCGGACTCCTTTGCCTCGCACAACCCACTTATCCTCATGGTCCTTTTGCAGCAGAATTCTTATGTCAAAAGGGCAACTTTGCGAATCGGACAGCTCGAGGTAAGGTTGCATCATATACTCTTTTTTACTGAAAAGGCGGTCGAGCCAAATCTCTGTTTCACTAGTGGAATCGAAGTTTTTTGTTGACACCTTGCCGCCAAGGTCAGCTGAGATTACAAACTCTCCACCTGATTTTTCAATTTTATAGATCCCGTTGCCGCCAGAGCCGAAAATGGGTTTCAAGATTGCCATATCCATCTCTTCCAGCTGGGCAACAACAGCTTTTCCACTGGCAGCAAGAATCGTTTTTGGAATGTATGGAGACAGGGAAGATGTCGACAGAACCTGGTATATGGCCCATTTATTTGGCAAACCGTTTCCAAGGAAGGTAATATCTGCTTTTTTCTTCAGCCATTTAACAATCGCCATGGCTTGCTTCGATGAAGGATCATTTGTATAAAAACAACGGTCATAAATGATCATCGGAAGCGGAAATTCGGACTTTACCCAGCGATCTTTCTTGTGGTCGAATTTTTCTCCCGAAACCAATTGTGTGACTGGATGAATTTTTGCTGGTGAGAACCTGAAGCAGGTGAACATGTTTGGATTCGCCCGCCTGGCAATCTCGGTAAGATATGTTTGTTCACTTTTTATGGTAAGTGACATCATTCCAAATGAAATCATTTGTATTTCTCCTTTAGCTGGCAAAGTCCGTAGCAATGCTCAATGATGGATTTTGTTGAGGGCCTGATTTTGGCTCCCCGTTCTTCAAAGTTCTTGGAAGGCTTGGAATTTGCTTCGATCAGCCACAAGTTTCCTTTAATATCGATTCCAATATCAATCCCTAGTTCGGCTGTAAGTCCCTCCGCATATTTGCTGATGACTTCTGCCGTCTCAAGGGCCAGCTCCTTCATCAGCGCCAGTTGATGTTTCGCCTGTTCCTTTCCGAAAATCAACGCGAGCGTATACCCAGGCTTCATGATTTCGCCGCCGCGGGCTATATTTGATACGAATAATTGTTCAGCGGAAACCCTGGCGACGATGGAGGTAACCTTCCAGAAGTGCTGGGCATTTTTATGGCAGAGGACCCTGAAGTCCATTCTTCTGCCATTTAGTTCCGATAGCTGTATTCCCTGTTGAATGATGCATAGCCGTTTTCCGACGATGGGGGCAATGGAACGGGCCAGCTCTGATACATGTTTAAATTTTCGAAGATCAATGGCCGGCATTGAGGACAGGGATGCATGGTACATCCCATCTTTTTTAGCTACCTGGATAATATTGCGGCCCTGGCTGCCGTGAACGGGTTTGATGTATAACTCATCATGCTTCTCAAGCATGCTTTCGAGCAGACTCTCGGTATAAAGATGTGTTTCAGGTATGAAAGGATGCAAGTGGTCTTCCTTCATTAAAGATTCATGAATCTCCCACTTCGAAAGGAAGCGGTGATTAAATATCTTTATTCCGAGAGCGTCCAATTTATTTAAAAATCCCTTAAATCCTTTGCTGATTTCGGTCCTTCGTGACGATACCCGATTATAAATGACAGTTGGAAGAGGGAAGACCCCTTTTTTCCACCCATCTTCTTTGTCATCATACGAAAAGCCCTCGACTCCTTCGTCAGAAAAGCCTCTGAGTGAAAAAACATAAAAGCTTCCCCCTAATTCGGAAACTCCCTGATGAAGCTCTTCGCAAAAGGAGTGGACTTTACCAAAGTCAGGTCCGTTATCTTCATTTATTTCGGTCAGCAAAGCGATGACAGGATTGTTGGGTAAGCTTTTCGATTTTGCTGGCGTCATAGCTTCTCCTCATTCTCTTTTAGGCTGTTTCAAGAAATAAGAAAGTAAAATTTTTTACTTCGAGAATTGTCTAGCTCCAGCGCCTAGCCCCTCGAGACGTTTCGGTCCGCCCAATGAAGTCAAAGAACGACTTCACTGGTCGGCCCTCCAACGCTTGTCGGTGCTGACCGAGGCGCTTGCGCTTTTCTTATCAGCCTATTGTAAAATAGGCAAACACACATATTGCATCCTATGAATAGTAGTTGTTATTGGTGATTTTCATGATAGGAGTTGAATTTCGCCTGACCCGAACTTTTGGCATTCAGCAACATAGTTTGTTATAGTGTAGTGGAGCGTTTAACGTAGAAGGAGTGATTTAAATGGCAGTCAATACTTATGATTCAGCCTACGAATTGGAAAAAGCAATCAGGAACAGCACGGAATACACGGAATTAAAAAATCTTTATGATGCTGTGAATAGCGATGAATCAGCAAAAAGGATGTTTGAAAACTTCCGCAATATCCAGATGCAGCTTCAGGAAAAACAAATGACCGGTCAGGAAATTACCCAGGAAGAAGTAGAGCAGGCACAAAAGACAGTCGCACTTGTCCAGCAGCATGAATTGATTTCGAAGCTGATGGAAGCAGAGCAAAGAATGAGCATGGTCATTGCCGAGCTTAACCAGATCATCATGAAGCCTCTTGAAGAGCTTTACGGAAATCCGAATCAGCAGCAATAATAAAGAATGTCAGGACTCCCGCCAATGTGGCGGGAGTTTTTTTTGATTGGAATACAGGAAAAACTATTGCACTCGGGGGTATGACGGAAGGCTATGACGGACAAAAATCAGTGGAAAAGAGGAAAAACTGTCCATCATGTCCGTCATCTATGACTCTTTTTGGGGCAGGAGCCTTATCAATAGGCTGCCCTTATCCATCTGTAGACTAGTTCCCGCAAGGAAGCTAATATCATAACCCTGCCCATGTTCTATTCTCTCGCTTTCTATCATACAAGTTAAATAAGGACAAAAACACCGAAGAAATGGGGGCATAAATATGATTTACCGTCTTCTTGCGCTTAATGTGGATGGCACGATTCTCCAATCAAATGGAAGGCTCCATAAATCCACGAGGGATGCGATTGAGTACGTTCAGCAAAAAGGAGTTTACGTGACTCTAGTAACTTCAAGAAGCTTTCCATCTGCCAAAAAGGTGGCTAAAGCGCTGAAAATAAATTCATTGCTTGTAACTCACCTGGGATCCTATATTTCTAATGATCTTCGCATTGATCCAATTTTTGAAAAACGGATTCCCGAGGATGTAACTTTCCAGCTTGTCAGATTCCTGGAAAGCTTCCCTTGCCAAATCCGGCTTGTGCACGAAAAGTTCTCACTGGCAAACAAGTATAAATTAAACCACAATCTGCTGGCGAAAACCGTGTTCACTTCAGGTGACCCGATTTTTTACTCCCAGCAATTCACGGATTCTATCAGTGAAACACTGGTCAATGAGCCAGTCTCCCCTCCTAAAATTGAAGTCTATTTCGAGTACGAAGAGGATTTAAAGGATGCGCAGCAGGCGATTAATGGTATGTTCACTGAAGTGTCCCTGTCGAGGCTGAATGATTACAGACTGGATATCATGCCTGAAGGTGTTTCGAAACTGAACGGCCTGATCCAGCTGGGTGAACACCTTGGCATTCCATTGAAGGAAATGGTCGCAATTGGCGATAGCAGTGATGACATTGACATGATCGAAGCGTGCGGACTTGGAGTCGCAATGGGGAATGCTTCTGTAGAAGTAAAAAAAGCTGCGGATTGGGTTACCCGTTCGAATAATCAGCACGGAGTAAGCTACATGGTCAAGGAACACTTCCGCAAACAGCATCCAATCGAATTTCTTCGGAAAATGAATATTATCAAAATGTAAAAGTAGTAAGCATGCCTGAGGTGAAGATCAGGCATGCTTTTTTGTTTTTCATGTTAGAGAATGGCTAACGCAGTTACAGAAATATATGAGTTTTTTTCGGAAAATAAGTATTGAACTAAGGAATATATGAGTTTTTTTCGGAATATAAGTGCTGAACTAAGGAATATATAAATTTTTTAAGGAAAATAATTCAGAATCCAATCATACTCGATCCGGCCGTAGCCGAAAACTGGTAGCTTTTACACTGTCTTGACCTTTGAATCATAATTCTATTACACTTATTGAAGCATGTTTAATTGAAAAAGGTGAATTTCATGAGAATTAATATAAAAGGTATTCAAGATGACAGATTACATCGCCCTCTAGGGTTGATTGCTAATTTGTTTTTTGAAGAATCAGAAGTATCATTAAGCGAGACTGACCAGGAAGTTGATGCGGTAATTGAATTTGATGTTCAAAATGTCGACGGGGAGTTTTTTGTAAAAGCAGCTTTGGCGGCAAACGGGGAAACTTTTACAGCGGAGGCCAATAAAGGTATTCCAGCTGGTTTAAGCGATAAGGAAGAATTCAACTTGCTTAAAACAGTTATTTCGAGGGCTTATTTAAAAGTGCTGCAGGACTGGACAGGAATGGTCCAGAAGTGGGGAATTCTCACCGGAGTCCGTCCTACCAAGCTTTTGCATAAAAAGCTCCGTGAAGGGAATCAGCAGGATGCCCACAGAGAGCTGAAGGAACAGTATTTGATATCAGATGAAAAAATCCAGCTCATGCAGCAAATCGTTGACCGCCAGCTTGCTGTCCTGCCTGACCTGTATGATCTGAAAAATGGTGTCAGCATTTATATCGGCATTCCTTTTTGTCCGACGAAGTGTGCTTACTGCACCTTCCCGGCTTATGCCATCAACGGGCGGCAAGGGTCTGTGGATTCTTTCCTTGGGGGGCTTCACTATGAAATCCGCCAAATCGGGGACTGGCTGAAGCAGAATGATATCAAGATTACGACCGTTTATTATGGAGGCGGAACACCGACATCGATTACCGCCGAAGAAATGGATATGCTGTATGAAGAGGTTCAGCAGTCATTCCCGGATGTCGAGAATATAAGGGAAGTGACTGTCGAAGCCGGCCGGCCGGACACGATCACTCCTGAAAAGCTGGAGGTGCTGAAAAAGTGGAATATCGACCGGATCAGCATCAATCCGCAGTCATACATCCAGGAAACCCTGAAGGCAATAGGCCGTCACCATACAGTGGAAGAAACGATTGAAAAATTCCACCTGGCCCGCGAAATGGGCATGAACAACATAAACATGGATTTGATTATTGGCCTTCCGGGGGAAGGGACGAAGGAATTTGCCCATACCCTTGCTGAAACGGAAAAGCTGATGCCGGAGTCCCTGACGGTTCATACTCTTTCTTTCAAAAGAGCGTCAGAAATGACACGGAATAAACAGAAATATAAAGTCGCCGGGCGCGATGAAATAGAAAGAATGATGAATATGGCTGAATCATGGACGAAGGAACATGACTACGTGCCATATTATCTGTACAGACAGAAGAACATTCTTGGAAACCTGGAGAATGTAGGCTATGCTTTCCCAGAGCAGGAGAGCCTGTACAATATCATCATCATGGAAGAACAGCAAACCATCATAGGCCTGGGATGCGGCGCATCGAGCAAATTCATTGATCCTGAAACAGGTGTCATCACACAGTTCTCGAATCCAAAGGATCCGAAGTCATATAACGACAGCTTTGAAGAGTACGCTAACAAAAAGATCGAAATTCTCGACTCTTTGTTTAATAAGGCAAAAATTTAATGTTGATAAGCTTCCGAAGATTCATTTCGGGAGCTTTTTTATGGTTTGAGGGGGCATTTTGACCATTTTTGCGTGATATGAATAAATGCTGGCCAGCGATTTCCTGTTAAAAACATATGATTCCGCGAAAATGGCCGGCATTCCCGCGAAAACAGCTTCTAATCCCCGAAAAGGACCATTAATTCCGCGAAAAACCAACTTAATTCTGCGAAGTGGAAATATCATACAAGTAACCACCGCGAAAATCTGGTTATTCTTTAAAAAATCTAAATAGTGAGAAAAAAGGTTTTTAAATATAACTTCTCCCTATATAATAAAAATATAAGGATAAATGGAGGGGATGAATGGTGGCGATTGAATTTTCAACGGACACTGTGAAATTAGACATTAATGGACGTGTTGCAGTTCTTGAGTTGAACAGGCCTGCAGCACTGAATGCTCTTGATGTGGAAATGATCAAGGGAGTCACTATGAATCTGAAGGAAATCTGCAAGTCTGATGAGATTGATATTGTTGTGATTAAAGGAGCTGGCCGTGCCTTTTCAGCAGGCGGTGATATCAAAACGATGCTTTCCAATGCGAATGAAAGCGATTTCTATCATGTGATGGATGACATTCACGATATGATCGTGACTCTGTACAGCATGCCAAAGGTAACGATCAGCGCAGTAACAGGTGCAGCGGCAGGCCTGGGCTTCAGCCTTGCACTCGCGACAGATTACATAATCGCTGAGCCATCAAGCAAGATAGCAATGAACTTTATTGGCATCGGCTTGATACCAGATGGGGGAGGCCACTTCTTCATGGAGGAGCGCCTTGGGGAAACGAGGGCAAAGCAGCTGATCTGGGAAGGAAAAACTCTTTCTGCCAATGAAGCGCTGACTCTGGGACTTGTTGACGAGGTGCCAACAGGAGATTTTACAGAAGCGGTCGAAGCAAAAATACAGGTTTGGCTGAACAAACCGGTTCAGGCTATGATTAAAACAAAGAAAATTCTCGCCGAGAAAAACAGGCCATCTCTATTGAAAATTCTTGAACTCGAAAAATACGGCCAGTTCAAAATGCGTCAAACAGAGGATCATCAGGAAGGTATCAGTGCTTTCCTTGAAAAGAGAAAGCCACAGTTCAAAGGGAAATAAACAAAAAAAGCAAAGAGGCTGGACCTCTTTGCTTTTTTTATGGATGAAAAAGAACTAATTTACCTCTAGGTGATGTACAGCGGTGCGTCTTATCAGTGAGATTTTTTTCTTCAAGCATTCTTGATCCGATTTCCTTTGCTTCTTCATCATTGCCGGCCTGGAATGATTCGTCAATCAATTTTTCCCCGTTTGGTTCAAAGGCTGTCAGTTTGTAAGTATCCATCACAACTTCCCCTTTTTTATAAAATTCAGATTGTTACTATTATTTTTGCATAATTTTTTTAAATATGCAAAACAAAAAATATTTTTAAATATGAAACTATTTCCCTGTAAAATTCGTAGTAATTTATTGGAAAAGGAGGAAGATGATTATGGTATTACAGCTTGAACAGGTCACAAAGAGATTTGGCAATTTTACAGCAGTGAATCAGCTGTCACTTAATATTCCAGAAAAAGAAATGTTCGGATTCCTTGGTGCAAATGGCGCCGGGAAGACAACGACCTTCCGGATGATCCTGGGTCTTCTCGATGTCTCGGAGGGAAAAGTCATGTGGGATGGCAAACCGATCAATTATGATTCGAGCAGTATCATCGGTTACCTGCCGGAGGAAAGGGGACTTTATCCAAAGCTTAAGGTCCGCGACCAGATAGTCTATCTTGCCAGGTTAAGAGGAATGCAAAAACAAGCTGCCCTAAAGGAGCTTGATTACTGGCTTAATCGCTTTAAGGTACCAGAATATGCGGATAAAAAGGTGGAAGAGCTGTCAAAGGGGAACCAGCAGAAAATCCAGTTCATTGCCGCTGTCATCCATAAGCCAAAGCTGTTAATCCTTGATGAGCCTTTTAGCGGACTGGATCCGGTGAATGTGGAACAGTTAAAAGAAGCAGTCGTCGAACTGAAAAATGCGGGCATGACGATTGTTTTTGCGAGCCACCGTATGGAGCATGTGGAAGAAATGTGTGAGCATATCTGCATCATGCATAAAGGAAGCCCTGTCGTCCATGGTTCCCTTAAGGAAATCAAAAGATCTTTTGGGAAAAAGAATCTGGTTATCCATGCCGATTTCGATACTTCTTTTCTTAAGGAGTATCCGGGAGTGTCAAAAGCAAAAATGACAGCAGAAGGAATCCATCTGCAAATCTCGGGTGAGCAAGTTGCTGAAGACATCTTGAAAGATATCGTTGGGAAAGGGTTTATCCGCAAATTTGTCCTTGAAGAGCCAAGCCTCAATGATATTTTCATAGAAAAGGTGGGTAATTCTTATGAATAACTTTTTCATTATCCTGATCCATACATACATGAGTAAGTTAAAAACAAAATCCTTTTTAGTTACGACCATCCTGACAGTTGGGATTATGCTCGCGCTGACAAATATGACAAACATCATCGATTTTTTCAATAAAGGTGAAGAGGCTGATAAAATCACAGTCATCGACGAGACAGGACAGCTTTTTGAACCACTGAATGAGCAAATGAAGATGGTTAACGAGGAGCTTGTCCTGGAAAAGCATGATGGAGATGAAGAAAGTGCCAGGAAAGCAGTCGAGGCAGGGGAATATAAAGGCCTCCTCGAATTGAGTTTGAACAATGAAGGGCTTCCGGCAGCTTCCTACAAGGCGATGAGCATTGCTGATTCTGCTGTTCCTGGAGACCTGCAGACTGCATTACAACAGATTAAAACCGCGATGGCTTCGACACAAATCAATATCGCTCCAGATCAATTGGAAAAACTGTACGCGCCAGTTGAGTTTGAAAAGACAGCTCTCGAAAAAGATGCCAAAACGGAAGAGGAGCTGAATCAAGCTAGAGGACTAGTCTATGTCCTGCTTTTCATCATTTATTTTGCGGTCCTTATGTACGCCAATATGATTGCCATGGAAGTCGCGACTGAAAAATCATCGAGAGTAATGGAAATCATGATATCAAGCGTATCGCCTATCAAGCAAATGTTTGCGAAGATTCTTGGGATTGGGCTTCTGAGCTTGACCCAGCTCGCGGCACTTTTGCTGGTGGGGTACTTCTCCATCAAACAGAACCTCGAAAACATGGAAGGTGGGTTCTTCGAGTTCTTCGGTTTTGGGAATATTCCAGCCAGCACGATCGTTTACGCGGTAATCTTCTTCATACTAGGGTACTTCCTGTATGCGACGATGGCTGCATTCCTTGGTTCACTTGTCAGCCGCATTGAAGATGTCCAGCAAATGATTACACCGATGACAATGCTTGTGATCGCTGGCTTCATGATGGCGATGTTCGGGCTAAGTCAGCCAGAAGCGCCATTTGTAAAATATACATCTTTCATACCGTTTTTCTCGCCGATGTTGATGTTCCTGCGTGTAGGCATGCTGAACATCCCTTTCTGGGAAATTGCCTTATCGATCGGTATCCTGGTTGCCACAATAGCCTTCCTGGCTGTATTCGGTGCCAGAGTATACCGTGGCGGAGTCCTGATGTATGGAAAATCAAACTCATTCAAGGACATCAAAAAAGCACTGCAGCTTACGAAAAATGAATAAAGATCAAAAGCCGCGACCATGGGATTGCGGCTTTTTTACAGGGAAAACAACCGGCTATGCGGAATAGTTATTAAGGATGAAACAGTACCCGAGATGGAGAGGAGATTTTGATGACGGTCACAAAAATGGTGACCATGTGCCCATAAAGGAGAGGGAAGCAAGATTTCGGTCTTAAGATTACTATATAGAGGAGAGTGTTCATGTTGCGACAGATTATTGCAATGGGAGGCGGGGGTTTTTCAATGGAGCCGGAGAACCCGCTGTTGGATTTGTACATTTTGGGGCAGTCGGAAATTCAAACTCCGAAAGTTTGCTTTGTGCCAACTGCCTCCGGGGATGCTGAGAATTATATATCAAGATTCTATAAAGCTTTTGAAGGCCATGAATGCATACCATCACATCTTTCTTTGTTCCGTCCTCCGACAAGGGACTTAGAAGACTATGTCATGGATAAGCAGATCATTTATGTTGGCGGAGGCAATACGAAGAACCTGCTGGCTCTGTGGAAGGAATGGGGACTTGATGTAATCCTGCGGAAAGCCTGGCAGCAGGGCAGAATCATGGTTGGAGTAAGCGCGGGATCGATCTGCTGGTTCGAGGAAGGTGTGACAGATTCTTTTGGCAGCGGACTTGAACCGCTGAAGACCCTCGGGTTTTTAAAAGGGAGTAACTGCCCGCATTATGATGGTGAAATAGAGCGTCGGCCTGCTTATCAGAGATTTGTTGGTTCGGGCAGGATAACAGGAGGATATGCGGCAGATGACGGAGCGGCCCTGCATTTTATCGATGAAGAACTAATTAAAACGGTAAGCTCCAGACCGGAAGCGAAGGCTTATCGTGTTTGGGAGACAGATGGAAAGGTGCAAGAAAAGGAAATGGAAACCATATATCTAGGATAAAGGGAAACTGCAGTTCGAATGGGGACTGCAGTTTTTTTACTCTATAAAGTATAAACTTTTCACACTAAGACTGGTGTCTAGCTCCAGCGCCTAGCCCCTCGAGACACTTCGGTCCGCCCATTGAAGTCAAAGAACGACTTCACTGGTCGGCCCTCCAGTGCTTGTCGGGGCTGCCCAAGGCGCTTACGCTTTTTTTGTTAGAACGTGCATTCGTATTTTTTGAGTGTTAAAATAAAGGAAAACAGGAAACGGGAAAGGAATTATCCAATGAAACAGGTGAAGTTTTTACATACTGCCGACCTTCATCTTGATAGTCCGATGGTTGGCCTGCGGCATCTGCCAAAAGCCATTTTTCACCGGCTCCAGGAGAGCACATTTACAGCCTTGAAAAATATCACAGATGCTGCGATTAAACATGAAGTGGATTTTGTCGTCATTGCGGGAGATCTATTCGATGGGGAGGACCGAAGCATACGTGCCCAGGCTGTTCTCCGCAATGAGATGGAGAAGCTGGCTGATAAAGGGATAATGGTATATGCAATCCATGGGAATCATGATCATCTTGGCGCAAAATCGCTGACTTTAGATTTTCCGGAGAATGTTCACTTTTTCTCAGAACAGGTAGAAAAGGTTGATTATAGAAAGGATGATGGCACTCTTGTCCATCTTTACGGCTTTAGCTATCCAGAACGGCATGTGATGGAGCGGTGGATTGAGAAATATCAGAAGGTCGATGGTGCGGATTTTCACGTTGGTTTGCTTCATGGCCATTTTGAGGGTGTGAGTGACCATGGAAAATATGCGCCATTCAGGTTATCTGATCTTATCGAAAAAGATTATGATTATTGGGCACTGGGCCATATTCATAAAAAAGCATTTTTATCACAGCAGCCTTATGTTGTCTATCCTGGAAATCCCCAGGGACGGAACAGGAAGGAACTGGGGGAAAAAGGGGCGTATATCATAAATTTGACTGAATCAGGGTCCGAGGTTTCCTTTTTTGACACTGCTGATGTGATTTGGGATGAGGCCGTCATTGATGTGCGAGATTTGTTAAGTTTCAATGCACTGTATGAAAAATGCCTGGGTGCCATCGATGGTAAAAGAAGAGAAGGAAAAGGGGTCCTGCTGGACATCAAGATTGAAGGCCTGAATTCCGGCCTGTCAGATGTGATTGAAAAAATAGAAAATGGCGAACTTCTTGAACTTCTGCAGGAATCTGAAAAGGAAGAGGATTCTTTTGTCTGGGTGCACAGGCTAAAGTTTACCGAAGATATTGCTTTAGACCGAGCCGGATTGATAAAGCAAAGCGATTTTTATGAGGAGTTATTCAGCACGATTGAACAATATGATGACTTGGGGAATTCACTGTCTCCACTTTTCCAGCACAGCCAGGCAAGAAGGCATTTAGGTATGCTGTCGGAACGGGAAAAAGAAGAGC
>ENA-ORXC01001288-ORXC01001288.1-marine-metagenome-genome-assembly--contig:-NODE-1288-length-14946-cov-5.391553_pt1 | contig 14946 bp, 15 predicted proteins | sample MGYA00237865_ERZ511478 | MGnify/ENA metagenome assembly ERZ511478 | reverse complement strand
ATGGAGGGACTCGAACCCACGACCTGCTGATTACAAATCAGCTGCTCTAGCCAGCTGAGCTACATCGGCTTTTTACTAAGCTACGCCCTCAAAGAAAGCGTAAAAAAGTCCGCTATTTCTAACGGACTGCAAATGTAAGTGTTTTTTATTCTTATCCAAACTTTTTTGAAAAAAAATTAAGAAACTCGCGATCTTATTTTATCCTTTCTCTTTAAAAGCATCCTTTCCATAGACTGTACACACAAATCTGTAGCTTCCTCAAATGACTTTGACATTTTCTTTACAATGAACTCATCTCCTGGTACACTGACTAATAGCTCTACTATTTTATTATCTGGCTTTACGTTAGGCTCTAGTTTTAAGAACACATCTACATGAATTATCTTGTCATAAAAATTTTCAAGCTTACTCGCTTTTTTTTCGATAAATTCAATAAGCTTTACGTCTGCATCAAATTTTGGTGCTTCTACAGTTACTTTCATAAGGTTATATTTTTTAGTTGTCAATTAAAGACCTCTTATTAAAAACGCCTTCTTTATATACGTCACAGATCACTTTTTATTACGAGGATGCGCTTTTTTGTAAATATTTTTAATTGCTTGAATACTATTGTGAGTATAGACTTGTGTAGAAGCTAGACTCGCATGACCTAGAAGCTCTTTTACAATGTTTAAATCTGCACCCTGATTAAGTAAGTGTGTGGCAAACGAATGTCTCAATATATGTGGACTCGTCTTTAACTTATCTGAGGTCTCACTAAAGTAACGATTAATTATCCTGTATACAAGAGTGCTATAAATTTTAGTTCCTTTATTAGTAATAAGCAAAGTATCAACACCATCCTCTACAATAAATGATCGCGCTTCAACATATCGATTATAACTATTTAATACACTAGAAAGTAATGGAACTATACGTTCTTTATTACGTTTACCTATAATTTTTATTGTCTTTTGCGCTATATCAATACTACTCATAGTAAGACCTACAAGTTCTGCCCTTCTCATTCCTGTTGCATAGAGAAGTTCAATAATTAATAAGTCTCTAAGCGTTTCAAAATCGTCTGCATTTTGTAACCGGTTAAAAACCTCACTCACTTCTATTTCAGAAAATGGAATCTGTAGTCGTTTTGGGGTTTTTAATGATTTATGCTTTGTGAGCGGAGATATATTTATAACACCTATTTTAAGCAGGAATTTATAATACGCCTTTAGCGAAGATATTTTTCGATTTATAGTTCTATTAGAAACCTTGTCATCCACAAGTTTGACTATCCAAGAACGTATCTGCCCATACTGTATATCATTTACATCACTTTCCCCAAAGGACATTTTGGTAAAAGCCAAAAATTCAATTATGTCCTTCTCGTAAGCCACAACCGTATGCTTACTGTAATTTTTCTCAAGATGTAGATACTGTATAAAAGATGATAATGACATATATTAAAATAAAAAACCGTTGCACTGTAAAGATAGTCTTTACAACACAACGGTTTTATATGATTGAGAGAGGTTTAATCTCTCTGTTAATCCAGATCATGCTTTACATGACAACGGATTAATAAATGCTAGATATTCTCTGCATCCCTCATCCCTTGGATGTACGATGCTTTTTGAATCTCACGTCTTCTTACTACAGAAGGCTTTGTAAACTGCTTGCGCTCTCTTAGATTACGCATTGTTTTTGTGCGATCAAATTTACGCTTAAAACGTTTAAGCGCTCTATCTATATTTTCTCCGTCTTTTACTGGTATAATTAACATAGTGGGACCTCCTTTCTTTAAATTCTTATTCGGTTTTCAGACTGCAAATATACATTTTAAAAGCAAGCCTACAACCCTTTTATTTAATTTTTTGATATTTCTTCTGACTTTGCTTTGTATGTCTTTTTATCAATAACCATTTTTGCAATGATCTCTCTAAGTATTTCTGAAGTACCACCACCTATAGGGCCTAGTCTACTATCACGCAACATACGTGCAAGTGGATACTCTTCCATATAACCATACCCACCCAGCATTTGCAAGCAATCATAAATTACCTCATCTGCAATTTTTGTTGCCGTAAGTTTTGACATTGTTGCCTCTTTTACAACGTATTCTCCCTTATTAAGACGATATGCAATTGTGTAATTAAAAGCTTTAGACATCTCTACCTCTGCTTGACGCTCTGCGAGTTTATGACGTAATGCTTGGAATTTATCAATAGTAACGCCAAAAGCCATACGCTCCCTCATATATTCAAGTGCATACTCAATAGCATACTCTGCTCTTGCATGAGCATTAATACCCATAATGAGTCGCTCTGATGCAAAATGCTGCATGATATATCCAAAACCTGCATTTTCTTCACCCATAAGGTTTTCTACTGGCACCTTTACATTATCAAATGCAATCTCTCCCGTATCTGATGCTCTCCAGCCCAGTTTATCAAGCTTTGTCGCACTTATACCAGGCATATCTCTATCTAAAAGAAAAATACTCATCCCTTTTCCTCCTAGCTCAGGCGCAGTCTTTGCAGCAACTATCAAATAGTCACTGTATACACCATTTGTAATAAAAGTCTTAGAGCCATTAATCACATAATAATCTCCTTCCTTTACGGCCGTTGTTCTCATTCCTGCAACATCACTTCCTCCAAAGGGTTCTGTAATACACAAACAACCTATTTTATCTCCAGTAATACTCGCTGTAAGATATTCAGATTTTATTCTTTCGTCTCCTTCGACATTAAGGTGTGTCATTGCAAGATAAGCGTGTGCCCATATTGCTGCGGCAAAACCACCACTATTAATACGCTGTAACTCTTCTAGTAAAATTACCGTATAGAAAAAATCAAGATTCATTCCTCCATAAGCTTCAGGATAACTAATCCCAAAAAATCCCATATCACCAAATTTCTTCCAGATAAAACGTTCTATCTGTCCTGTCTTTTCCCACTTATCAATATGTGGCACTACTTCCTTTTTAAGGAAATCTCTTAAGCTTTCGCGAAAAAGGGTATGCTCCTCCGTAAAATACATGTCTGTCATAGTTAATTTTCTTTTTCTTTCTAATCAAAAGCGAAATACATCATTAATAATCAGATATTTTCATTCTTGTAAGTTATTCTCTAAAAAAGACACTATTACTAAGAATGTGATGGTTATTTATAGCAATTTTAATCAATATGTAAATATAACTTTATTATATCATATTTAAAGTCTGTCATCCCATCCAAATTTTTCAATTCGTCTAGAGATTTTATACCTTCTCTTAAGATACGGTAATCAACAATCTCTTTAGCAAGATCAAAGTTAAGCAAGGGAACTGTAGCAAGGTCTGAAGCTGTTGCTGTATTTACATTTACCAGCTTGACAAAGGGTTTTTCTTTTACGGTATACTCATTGAGTATTGCCCGTATCACACTTTTATCGATCCCGTAGACACTGTATAATTGAAAATCCACCTGATATCCACCCGTTTGATTACGGTTTTTAAGTAGTTTTGTAGCTATATTTTCATCTACACCATCAATGGTAAGGAGCTGCTCATAAGACAGTTGATTTAGATCTCCTTTTTCACTAGCAGTCTTCCATTTTTTTTTAAAGTTATTTTTCTTTTTAGGATGTTTTTTCTGTTCTTCAATCCACTTGGGCCATTTAAAATGGGGCTGCATGATAGCAAGTAAGGAATCTGAAACACCTGATACTTTTTGAAACTGACCACTAGAGTTGAACCACTTCCCGCTTTCGCGAAAGCGCACCACACGATCTATCTCTTCTGTAGACATACCAAACTTATAACCATTAAAATCTGTAAGTAATGTAGGGTTGAATGGATATATCTTAGGTTTCCTTTTTTCAAGCTCAAGCAGTTTAAGAGTATCTATCTCTTCTTGCAAAGCCAAAAGCTCTTTCTCCTCTTCTTGAGATAGCTGCACTTCCTTAACAGGAGCATAAGACATTACGGCAATATTACATGCGATGATGATAAGAGCAAAAAGCAAAATCCCACTTCGCTTACGCCTATCGTAAATGAAATGGGATTTAAAATTTATCATTTTATGAGATGTTATACTATTGCTTCCTTTTTAAGCTTGATTGCATCTAGATACCTTTTAAGTTGCTTCTTAACAACTGGAAATAAGAAGAACAAGCCTACCATATTAGGGAATACCATAGCAAATATCATCGCATCAGAAAATGCCCATATAGAATTCATACTTGCAGATGCTCCTACTACTACAAACAGTAAGAATAATAGTTTGTATACCATATCTGCAACCTTACCACGCCCGAAAAGGAATTTCCAAGATTGCAATCCGTAATAAGACCATGAAATCATTGTGGATACAGCAAATAAGACTACAGCTATTGTTAAAAATACATCAGAATAAGGAATATATTCTGCAAAAGCTTTGGCAGTAATACCGGCTCCTTCAAAAGCTTCTCCATCTATCATTACTGCTCCTAGTCCATCGCCTCCATACTGAAATGCTCCTCCAAAGTTGAAAATTATAATTACAAGTGCCGTCATAGAACAAATAAGCACGGTATCAATAAATGGTTCTAATAATGCTACTAGACCTTCACTTGCAGAGTATTTAGTACGTACCGCAGAGTGTGCAATTGATGCAGATCCTGCTCCAGCTTCGTTTGAAAATGCTGCCCTTTTAAAACCTACTAATAAGACTCCTATAAATCCTCCTACACCGATGGCTGTGGGATTAAATGCTTCTTGAACAATAAGTGATACTGCATCATCTATAAGGCTAAAGTTACTAAGTATAATATAAAGACAAGCTACAACGTACATAATTGCCATAAACGGTACTACTTTCTCTGTTACCTGAGCGATACGCTTAATACCACCTATGATAATAATACCAACAATCACAGCAAGTACAATACCTACAATAAATCCTGAGGCAGCGCTGGTCATGTTAAACATTTCCTTGAGAACAATGGTTGCTTGATTAGACTGGGCTGCATTACCGCCGCCAAAGGAACCACCAATACAGAAAATCGCAAATATTACAGCAGCTACTTTACCTAGCGTTGCAAATCCTTTTGCTTTTAAACCTTTAGTCAAGTAGTACATAGGACCTCCATAAACAGTACCGTCCTTTCCTACATCTCTATATTGAACACCCAGTGTACATTCTACAAATTTTGTAGACATCCCTAAGAGTCCACAAACGATCATCCAGAAGGTTGCTCCTGGACCACCTAATGCAATTGCTAATGCAACACCAGCAATATTACCGTTACCTACGGTTCCAGATACTGCAGTGGCTAGTGCTTGAAAGTGAGAAACTTCACCAGCAGAACTCTCATCACGAATTGTATCTACAATGTCACCGTCTATTGCAAGATTATCATCTACATCAAGATTTTCAATATGCTCTTCAATATCTACATTAGATAAATCTTGACCTTGCGCAATTCCATCTTCTCCGTAAAGCTCTGCAGCTCCATGCTTTTCTATATCTTCATATTTACCACGTACTGTCTGGATGGCTCTCCAGAAGTATCTAAAATTTGGAAATCCAAAGTAAATTGTAAAAAAAGCTGCACTTAAAACTAATAATATTAATACAAAAGGTGCTCCTCCCGTACCAGGAACTATAAAGAAAATCATATCTGAAAAGAAATCAGAAATTGGTTGAAATGCTTGGTCAATTTTCTGGTCAATTCCTACTTCTTGAGTTTCTTGCGCAAAGGCGAGCAGTGGCATAAAAACAGAAAGAATGAGTAAAAGGTATTTCTTCATTAGTATGGATATATTAAGTTATTGTAAATTCAGCTAGCAATATCCAAAAAAATGCCCCTTATTCAAAGGAAACTATCTTAAAATCCTTAACAATATTTAAATACCGAATGTCTTATGTAATCTTTTAATTTGCTCTGGCCTCCCTATTACAATTAATTTTGAGTCTCTTTCTAATCGCATATCTGCTTCTGGATTAACAATATACTTACCAGATGGAGAGCGATATCCTATGATAGTACAGCCAGTTTTATATCGTAAATCTATTTCTTTAATACTAGCCTCTTTACCATCTGCACAAATTTGATCAAAGCTTATTTCCTCCACATTGATACTATCTTCTTCTCCTACTACAGATAAGTTGTCTAAAAACTCAATCAGATCAGGCACTACAACAAGTGACGCCATGTGATCTCCACCTATTTTATCTGGCATAATCACATTATCAGCTCCAGCAAGTTTTAGTTTCTTTTGCGATGTTTCGGCAGTTGCACGGCTTATAATTTTAAGTGTACTATTAAGCTGTCGTGCACTAAGCACAATAAAAAGATTATCTGCATCCTCTGGAAGTGCACATAAAAGCGCAGAGGCTCTTGTAATCCCAGCATTTTCGAGAATCTCGTCTTCATTTGCATTACCATTAACAAAATGAATATTCTTATCTACCTCATAGCGTTCTATAACGTCTACGTCCATTTCAATAACAACAAATTGTTTGTTGTAAGCCATTAATTTTTGGACCGCTTCTTGTCCATTACGACCATAACCACATACAATAATATGGTCCTTCATTTTATCAATTTCTTGTTGCACCCTTTTATGTATTAAATCGTTATAGGAACTCCTACTTATAATATACTCAGAAAATACCGTAAGGGCAAAACCTACGATAACAACACTTAACAGTATTAATATTACGGTAAAAATTTTTGCCTCCGGAGTTAAGGGAAGTACCTCTCCAAATCCTACTGTGGTAATAGTAATTACCGTCATGTAAATAGCGTCTACCCAATTATAATCTGATATAAAACGGTAGCCAAATACGCCTACTAGTAATGTAATTACAAGTAGCGTGACTGCTAAGTATATTTTATTTTTAAAAAGTGAAAAAAACTTCATAAGTCAAAAACGGAAGTTCGTTTTGTATAAACAAGATCTTTCAATTTAAGCCAGAAAGCTACGGTGAGGTACAATGCAAAGCCCACTCCTAAAGTTGCAAATGATACATATATAAAGAATAGACGCACATTTTTGGCTCGCATCCCTAGACGCTCTGCAAGTCTCGAGGAAACATAAAATCCACGTTTCTCAAAATAATGACGTATGTCATAAACTAATTTTAACATAGTGTGAAGATACTAAATGTAGTAGATATTATATCTCAATATATGATAACCTCAGCTATGCAACAGTATAAGATTATTAACAAGTTACGCTTTCGCGAAAGCGTAACTTCTATAAATCTAAACAAGAAACACTTAGTTTGCGACCTCACTCATAAATTTAATTCTGTATAACCTAAGCTCTTCATCCTCATAATCACCATCAAACTCTTCCATCGCAACTTCTATCTTGTCTGTCTCTGCCTCCATAAAATAGTCATGCAGTTCCTCTTGTTGCTCTTCATCCAGAATATCATTTATCCAGTAATCAATATTAAGCTTAGTACCACTAAAAACGATAGCTTCCATTTCTTTAATAAAATCTACCATGTCTTTACCTTTTGCAGAAGCAAGATCATCTAGCGGTAGTTTTCTATCCACATTTTGAATAATATATAATTTTAGACCACTATTTGCTCCTGTACTTTTTACTACAAGATCATCTGGTCTTAAAATTTCGTTATCTGCAACATACCTAGCTATGAGTGATACAAAATCTTTCCCATATTTTTTTGCCTTCCCATCACCCACTCCATGTACGTTCCCCAGTTCTTCTAGACTTACAGGATATTTAATAGACATGTCTTCTAGTGAGGGATCTTGAAAAACCACAAATGGCGGTACATCAAGTTTCTTTGCAACTTTCTTGCGTAAGTCCTTAAGCATTTCTAGAAGCTTCTTATCTGCTCCAGCACCTGCCTTTTGAGCAGATATTATAGCATTATCACTATTTGCGTCAAACACGTGATCATCTGTCATCATGAATGAAACAGGATTATCTATGTAATCTAGACCCTGCGGTGTCATTTTTACAACACCATACGTTTCAATGTCCTTCTTTATATAACCCGCAACGAGCGCCTGGCGTATAAGTGCAAACCAATATTCTTTTTTCTGATTATTTCCAATGCCAAAAAACGGTTGTTTATGGGTTTTATGTGAACTTATAATCGCATTTTCTTTACCTCTTAATGTAAGAACAACCTCTTTGCTTTTATAAATCTCATTTGTATCTCTTATTACAGATAATACTTTTACAAGTTCATCTTTTGCCTCGTGTTGCTTTTTAGGATTACGCATGTTATCATCAAGCATCCCACCATCACCCGTCGCATTATCAAATTCTTCTCCAAAGTAATGCAATATAAACTTACGCCTAGACATACTGGTCTCTGCAAATGCTACAACTTCTTGCAGTAAGGCATGACCTATTTCCTGCTCTGCAACAGGCTTACCACTCATGAATTTTTCTAGTTTCTCTATATCCTTATAAGCATAAAAAGCAAGACAATGGCCTTCTCCTCCATCTCTTCCAGCTCTACCCGTTTCTTGGTAGTAACTCTCTATACTCTTAGGGATGTCATGATGTATCACAAATCGCACATCTGGTTTATCAATACCCATCCCAAAGGCAATAGTAGCAACCACAACGTCTACATCTTCCATCAAAAACATGTCTTGATGCCTCACTCTTGTTTTTGCATCTAGACCAGCATGGTATGGGACAGCTTTAAGACCGTTAACTTGTAAAGTTTGTGCTAGTTCTTCTACACGCTTGCGCGAAAGACAATAAATAATACCACTTTTTCCTTCATTCTGTTTAACAAAACGAATAATATCTGCATCTACCTGTGCTGTTTTTGGTCGCACCTCATAATAGAGATTTGGTCTGTTAAATGACGCCTTAAACGTATTTGCATCTGTGATTCCTAAGTTTTTGAGAATATCCTCTTGAACCTTTGGAGTTGCTGTAGCAGTAACCGCTATAATAGGAACATTATCTGCTATCCTACCTATAATTTTACGCAAGTTGCGGTACTCTGGTCTAAAATCATGACCCCACTCAGAAATACAGTGAGCCTCGTCTATGGCTAAAAACGAGATAGTAACCCCTCTAAGGAATTCAACATTTTCTTCCTTTGTGAGTGACTCTGGAGCCACATATAAAAGTTTTGTTACACCACTTGTGATGTCTTCTTTTACCTTTTTTATATCTCCCTTAGTAAGTGAGCTATTAAGAACGTGTGCGATACCATCATCTTGTGAGATCCCTCTTAGGGCATCAACTTGATTTTTCATCAATGCTATAAGTGGCGAGACTACAATCGCAGTCCCCTCAGCTATAAGCGCTGGTAATTGATAACAGAGTGATTTACCACCTCCAGTGGGCATAATCACAAAACTGTGATTACCACCTACGATGCTTTTTATTACCACTTCCTGCAGACCCTTGAACTGACTAAAGCCAAAATATCTTTTAAGTTCTTCGTGTAAGTCTATTTGCCTTGTCTCCATATGTATTCAAATACATTTTTACATACCTTTGTGTTTTCTAAAGATAGTAATTTCCCCACGTTAAACAAATCATAACAAAATCCAGTTTTGAACAACTTCCAGCAAATTATTGCTAGCGCACAGAAAACCATTCATATAGAGCACACTGCAATCGCAAACTTGAGTTCATTAATAGACGAAGAATTTGCACAAGCAGTACAAGTCATCTATAAATCTAAGGGTAGAGTGGTCATTACTGGCATAGGTAAGAGCGCTATAATTGCCCAAAAGATCGTGGCAACCTTAAATAGTACGGGAACTCCTGCACTTTTTATGCATGCTGCCGATGCTATTCATGGTGACCTAGGAAGCATATTAATAGACGATATTGTTATTTGTATCTCAAAAAGCGGCAATACGCCAGAGATTAAAGTGCTCGTACCTCTCATTAAAAAAACACAAAATACACTTATAGCTATCACCTCAAATAGAGGTTCTTTCTTAGGTAATGAAGCAGATTATGTGCTACATGCCCACACAAAAGAGGAAGCATGTCCTAATAATCTTGCACCTACCACAAGTACCACAGTACAGCTAGTACTAGGAGATGCAGTCGCAGTTGCTTTACTAGACCTCAGGGGTTTTACAGAAAGTGACTTTGCAAAGTATCATCCTGGTGGTGCACTAGGTAAAAGATTGTACCTTACTGTAAATGATATTTGCTCAACACATGAAAACCCTCAAGTAAGCCCAGACGCTAGTATTAAAGAGGTAATTATCGAAATAACAAATAAAATGCTAGGTGTAACCGCTGTAGTACTTAATGGAAAAATTCAAGGAATCATAACAGATGGAGACTTGCGACGTATGCTCTCACAAAATGACTCCCTTGACGGTCTTACAGCAGCTACGATCATGAGTGCAACACCAAAAACGGTTCCTCATAACGCTATGGCCATAGAAGCAAAAGAACTACTAGAAGCACATAACATCACCCAACTATTAGTTGAAAAAGATGGAAATTATGCTGGAGTTGTACACATACATGATCTTATAAAAGAAGGAATCGCATAATGGCAAAAAAAGTAAAAAAACATCCAGATGAGATGTCCTTCCTTGACCATCTGGAAGAACTAAGATGGCATTTAATAAGGGCTACACTTGCTGTAGTTATCTTAGGAATCATTGCATTTATATTTAAAGAAACGCTTTTTAAAATCGTTTTTGGACCGCAACATCCAGATTTTATTTCCTACGACATTCTCTGTAAAATTTCTCAATTTTTTGGAGCAGAGAAAGGATGTATTGCAGATGGAGACATGGACTTTATAATCCAAAGCAGAAAAGTTGCTGGACAATTTAGTGCGGCAATATGGACCTCCATCATGGCGGGTGTTGTGATAGGATTTCCATATATACTTTATGAATTTTGGAAATTTATTTCACCAGGACTTTATGAGAATGAGCGCAAATCTAGTAAAGGCTTTATTGTCGTTGCCTCCTTCCTCTTTTTTCTAGGAGCAGCATTTGGATATTTTGTAGTGGCTCCATTATCCATCAACTTCTTAGCAACTTTTAAGATATCTGATGCAGTTCAAAATGAATTTGATATTGATTCCTTTATTGGTCTTGTAAGAGCTTCCGTTCTTGCCTCCGGCTTTATATTTGAACTACCTATCATTATGTATTTTCTTACTAAAATAGGACTTGTAACTCCAGAATTTCTTAAAAAAAATCGCAAGTATGCATTAGTAATTGTATTAATTTTGGCAGCTATTATAACGCCTCCAGATATCTCAACACAAGTAATCGTAGCAGTACCTATCATTATATTATATGAAGTTAGTATTTTTATTTCTAGAGGTGTTATCAGAAGAGAAAAACGCCGACTCAAGAAACAAGGACTTGCATAATAATACTTAAGTACTATTTATTTTTTTAACGCTTTCGCGAAAGCGTAAAGCCACTACCCCACATAATTATGAGCAATAATATTATAGACGACTTCAATAGTTACCGTTCTACAATGAACGATAAAATCCTTGCCGATAACAACAAAATTGTCAAGCGTATTTTTAACCTAGATACTAATGCCTTTTCTGAAGGTGCCTTAGATAAAAAGACTAAGGAACTCTTAGGTCTTGTAGCATCTACAGTGCTTAGATGTGATGATTGTATAAAATATCACCTGGAAAGTTGTCATGATGAAGGTGTGACAAAAGAAGAGGTTATGGAAACACTAGGAATAGGTACCCTTGTAGGAGGTACTATTGTTATACCTCACCTACGTCGTGCCTACGAATTTTGGGAAGCACTAGACGAGAGAAAAGCGGGTAAATAATTAAAACTGTGTGTTATGGTTAGGTTTTGTAAAATTTTTATAATCTTCTTCATTACACACAGTCTCATACTGATTGCTTTTGAATGTTTAAGCAATGACAAAATAAGCTGGTCTGGAAATTTATTTCAAGCTTTATTATTTAGTTTGTTAATGGCTTTCACTTTTACACGTTACAATAAGGTCAAAATAAAGGCTTAAACAAGTTGTATATTTACCTGATATGAAATTACGCGCTGAAAATTTAATGAAATCCTATAAAGGCCGTCAGGTGGTTAAAGGAATTTCTGTAGAGGTAAATCAAGGAGAAATTGTAGGATTACTAGGCCCTAACGGAGCTGGAAAAACTACTTCTTTCTATATGATAGTAGGTCTTGTAAAACCTAATGGTGGAAACATCTATCTGGAGCAGCAAGATATTACAAAGTATCCTATGTACAAGCGTGCTCAAAACGGTATAGGATATCTGGCACAAGAGGCATCTGTTTTTAGAAAACTAAGCATTGAGGATAATATACTAAGTGTATTACAACTCACAAAACTCTCTAAAAAAGAGCAACTTCATAAAATGGAGGAGCTTATAGAAGAGTTTAGCCTAGGGCATATACGTAAGAGCCGTGGAGATTTACTTTCTGGTGGAGAGCGACGTCGTACAGAAATCGCAAGAGCTCTTGCCACTTCGCCGTCCTTTATTCTACTAGACGAACCCTTTGCAGGGGTAGATCCTGTCGCGGTAGAGGATATACAGCGTATTGTAGCACAGCTTAAAGATAAAAACATAGGGATTCTTATCACAGACCATAACGTACAAGAGACACTTGCCATTACAGATCGTACATACTTAATGTTTGAAGGAAGTATCCTTAAACACGGAGAGCCAGAAGAACTTGCTGCAGATGAGATGGTACGTAAGGTATACTTAGGCCAGAACTTTGAGCTGCGTAAGAAAAAACTATTTACCTAGTTTGCCATTTAACTAACCCTAGCGTAAGCTTTTTATTGAACCTCACGCATTAAACTAACATCCTTTTGAAAGCGACTTTTACCATCATACTTGTTTGTTTCCTTTTTATTTTTTGCAAGGCACAAACTCCTATCCCTTCCCAAACTCAAGACACGTTGAGTATTTTAAAACTTGCCGTTTACGATACTAAAGTAATGCTTAGTGGTATAGGTCACGCATATACAGGACCATTACGATGGAAAAAAGATGACTGGATAGTAGCGGGTACCATTGCCGGAGGAACAGCTTTACTTTATTTTGTAGATGATGATGTAAATAATTTTTTTACAAAAAGAAGTGATGACTTGCCTGGAATTCTTGACGAGGCTGGAGAAAGAGGTGGAAGTCCGCAGGTGGTTTATGGCCTCACTGCTGGAACGTATCTTTTTGGGTTATTTACAAAAAATGAAAAAGTAAGAAGGGCTGGCGCTTTAATGACCTCTTCGGCAGTTACTGCTGGGCTTTTACAAACTTTACTCAAAGCTTCTGTAGGTAGAAGTAGACCTAAAAATGGGGAAGGTAAATTTGCTTTTAATCCTTATAGCGGGTCGGCTGGATTTAGATCATTTCCTTCAGGTCATACCATACTTTCTGTAACAATGGCTCATGCAGTTGCAAAGCAATTTGACAACACATGGGTAAAAGTAGGTGTCTATGCTTTAGGATCTATTGCACCATTACAAAGAATTTGGGGTGGTGCACACTGGCTCACAGATGTCGCACTAAGTGCCGCATTGAGTATTGTTATTGTTGACTCTATTGACAACTATATGAATAAAAACAACCTCTACCCAGATGGCACTAGAAAAGATAAAATTACTTGGAATTTTAATGTAGGTTTAGGTCGTGCTGGAATCACAGGTACCTTTTAAAATGCAACACTAGATCATTGCTTTTTTATGATGTGAAGTTATTACAATGCTTTTTGACTAAAAACTATACATATTAGTTACACATCGTTTCAAAATATATGTAGATCAGTAAATTAACGCACTCAAATATCGTTTTTCTTATTAAATAATAAGAAGTAACCATTATTATATCAAGACCATACTAGCAAATACAACGATTACCTAGCTAGAGGATCAAAAAGAACTCTTTCTAAAGCTCCTTAATAAAATTGCTAGCTTAAGCCTGTACTTAGTGTGTAAAGTTATTTGAAATACATCTTATAACTACTGTAATTGTCACTAGACTCATGTTACTCGCCTCACTAGAAAAACTACTTACATGCTACTCATAAGCACACATGGATCTTTTGTAATTATCCTACGCATCTTAAAATTTTTATAAACGAATCATTTTCTACAAATAATAAAGCAATTTCTATAAGCCGTAAGCAGCATAATCAAGTACTTAACACCTTAAACGGTATACAACAATGTAGTTTATTATGTACCTTTGCAAGCCTTAAAAAATCATTACGACAAAGATTTAACAAGGTGCTTTATTATGCTTTCGCGAAAGCGTAATAAATTCCATTAATAGGATTGCAGATTACTATGAAAACAGATTTAGATAGAGGAATACAAATAGACGACGCTAATCTTCTCAATGAAGAAATAGGCGATAATCACGTGTCTACAAGCGCTACTACACCATTACGTGACGATGCCTTTGAGATGAGTAACGCAGATAAAATGGCGAGTATTCAAGAGGACGTTGCACATATTATGCAAACGCTAGGACTTGACATGACTGATGATAGTCTTAAAGGAACTCCTAAACGTGTGGCAAAAATGTTTGTAAACGAGATTTTCTCAGGATTACATCCAGATAATAAACCTAAGGTTTCCGTTTTTGATAACAACTATAAGTATGGAGAGATGCTTGTAGAAAAAAATATCACGGTATACTCTACCTGTGAACATCACTTACTACCTATTGTGGGGCGTGCACACGTGGCTTACATTTCAAACGGAACTGTAGTAGGTCTTAGTAAAATGAACCGCATTGTAGATTATTATGCAAAGCGTCCTCAAGTACAAGAGCGCCTTACTATGCAGATTGTACAAGAACTGCAACGCGCAATGGGCACGGAAGATGTAGCCTGCGTTATAGACGCAAAACACCTTTGCGTAAATAGTAGAGGAATAAGAGACATCGAGAGCAGCACAGTTACTAGCGAGTTTGGCGGTAAATTTAAAGACGCTGCCACACGCAGAGAATTTTTAGACTACATCAAGCTAGATACCGATTT
>ENA-ORXC01001286-ORXC01001286.1-marine-metagenome-genome-assembly--contig:-NODE-1286-length-14961-cov-3.690943_pt1 | contig 14961 bp, 13 predicted proteins | sample MGYA00237865_ERZ511478 | MGnify/ENA metagenome assembly ERZ511478 | reverse complement strand
TCCAAAGTAAGGATCTTATTACTTATTATATTAAAATTCTCCTTGTACTAAAAGACATGAAAGCTTCTTACACAATTTTGAACACCATCACAAGGAGGATGCATAGTATGAGATAGGCAAAGGGGGCATCGTGATGAATCCAATACAACTTCAACTTGTAAACTTCAAATTGAACCGTATTACGGCTGAAGAATTACTTCAGCTATCTAAACAATACGGTATTACACTTACAACAGGAGATGCAAAGAAAATTGTCCAAATATTGAAACAAGAAAATATCGATATTGCAAATCAAACGCAGCGAAAGCGCATTTTATTGAAAATTAGCCGTGAAGTTAGTCCTTCCGTTGCATCACGTGTAAATAAGTTAATGTTATCTTTTTTAAATCAATAACAAAAAACCGCTGAAGCGGTTTTTTGTTAGACAGTCATTAACTTGTTTTTTAAATCCTCATCAAATTTCTTATTACGAAGCATTTCAATCTCAAGTTTATACGGGGCTTTCTTATTTTTCTTATCTTCTCCTACATACGGTGTTTCTAGGATTTTGGGAATTTCTTTTAATTGCGGATAATGAATCACTTTATTTAGAGCATCAAAACCAATATAACCAAAACCAATATTTTCATGGCGGTCTTTCGCTGCTCCACATTCATTTTTACTATCATTTACGTGAAGAACCTTCAATCGCTCTATCCCAACAATACGATCGAATTCATTTAATACACCGTCAAAGTCATTAACAATATCATAGCCCGCGTCATGAGTATGACACGTGTCAAAACAGACAGATAGCTTCTCATTATGCGTCACACCGTCAATAATTTGAGCCAGCTCTTCAAAATTTCTTCCACATTCAGACCCTTTCCCTGCCATTGTCTCTAAAGCAATCTGTACTTCTTGCTCCGGTGTAAGAACTTCATTTAATCCTTCAATAATCTTCTGAATCCCTTTGTCTGCCCCCGCTCCTACATGAGCACCCGGGTGTAAGACAATTTGACGGGCGCCTAGAGCATGGGTACGTTCGATTTCGGAACGAAGAAAATCAACTCCAAGCTGAAATGTTTCTGGCTTCGTTGTATTCCCAATATTAATAATATACGGAGCATGTACAACAATATCCTGAATGCCATGTTCCTTCATGTGAGCGGCGCCCCGTTCAATGTTAAGTTTTTCAATCGCCTTACGTCTTGTGTTCTGAGGGGCACCCGTATAGATCATAAAAGTTGTTGCACCATATTTCACAGCTTCTTCACTTGCTCCAAGTAGCATTTTATCTCCACTCATTGAAACGTGAGATCCTATTTTTAACATTATCTTCAGCCCTTCCTTTTTTAATTTTGTTTCCATTCTCCTCATTTGATGAAACAATAGCGACATCACATCCAACTACAGCATTTATCATAATAAAGCAGACAAAAACCCTCTGTATTAAGAGGGTTTTTGAGTTATTTTCTACGTTGCTTTTGCTGAATTCTGTCACGCTCTTGTTGCATTTTCTTTTTGTACCCTGGTTTAACTTTCTTTGGCTTTGGTACAAAAACGTCCGGCTTTGATGAAGTTGGTTTTTTACGAGGAGTTACAGGTTTCGCTTCTACCCATTCCCCGTTCTTAACCTCTTTATATGCAATACTGATTCCCTTTGCTGACAGCTTTTGAATCGCTTGTTGATCGGAAGGCTCTGCAAGTGTATAAGCAATCCCATCCTGACCTGCACGTGCTGTTCGACCTACGCGGTGAATATAGAAATCAAGATCTTTTGGTAATTCAAAATTTATAACGTGCGACACGCCTTTTATGTCAATCCCTCGTGAAGCAAGGTCTGTCGCTACGACATACTGACATTCAGCTTCTTGAATTTTCTTCATAATTTGCTTGCGTTGACGAGCTTGAACACCGCCGTGAAGTCGCTCTACATTATGCCCGTTCTCAATTAAAAAGTCAGCTACTTCATCAGCCGTTTGTTTCGTATTCGTAAAGACAAGAGCTAAATAAGGGTTGATGGCTTTTGTTACATTAAGCAGCAACTCTTTCTTCTCACGATATCGGGCTGGTATAAAAATATTTTCTACTTTATCAGCCGTTACCTGCTCAGCATTGACTTCAACAAATTTAGGGTTGTCCATATATTTCTTCAAAAATGGTTGCAGACTCTTTGGAATTGTTGCAGAGAATACGAGCATTTGTAATTCTTTTGCCATTCTTGAAGCAATATAATCCACATCTTCAATGAAACCCATATCCAGCATCTGATCTGCTTCATCTACTACGAGCATAGTTGCAGGAAAAACGCTTAAGGCTTGCTCTTCAACGAGGTCTTTAATTCTTCCTGGTGTTCCAATCACGATATGTGGCGTATTTTTCATCCGACTAATCATGCGTTTCCGATCCGTTCCACCTACGGCTTTTTTGATGGAAATCGCTTCATCTTCTGAAAGCGGCTCGATTAATTTTAATGCTTCATTATATATTTGATCAGCTAGTTCGCGAGTTGGTGCTGTAATCACTGCCTGACATTCATTCTTCTCACGGTCAATACGATGAATGAGCGGTAAAAGAAAGGCAAGTGTTTTACCTGAACCCGTTTGTGATTGTCCAATTGCACTCTCACCATTACGTATAGCTGGCACAAGTCTCTCTTGTATTTCAGTTGGTCTTGTGAATTTCTGAGCTTCTAGCGCTTCAATTAAGAATGGCTTAAGCTCTAATCTATCAAATTGTTTCATTATCGTTGTTCCTCCATCCATTAATCCACTTTGTATTATAAAGCAAATTCACGTAAAGCGCCATACGTTCAGAAAAGACCTTCCACTCTGATTTTGCATGCACTGTCATATAATAGAAATTTTACGTTTCCTTCGCATTTATTTTAGAAGCGATTCCATGCTTAAAGAAGGCAGATCTGAGTTAAAAACTTTTCTATTATTTGTATTGCCCAATATTGTACCTACTCACACCTTCTATTTTTTCAGCATACCTTAATAGTACCAACAGTTTATTTTGGTCAAGTTATAAGAAGGAGGGTATGACATGAATCAATTTCCTCCCTCCCCTCAAAGTGGTCCGGGTCCTGGCATGGGCTTTCCATTTTCCGGCGGAGGGTTTCAAGGTCCCGGCCCAGGCTTTTCACAGCCTCCACAAACAGGAACTGGAGGACTATTATCTAGGTTTTTAGGCGGTGGCGGAACGCAAGCAGGTGGACTCCCTATGCCTCCAGGTTCATTTCCAGCAATGCAGCGTGGTGCGATACCTGGTTTTCCTCAGCAGGCTGGGATGTTATCTCGATTTCTTCCAGGTGCCGGCCAGGGTGGTATGGATATGATGGGCATGATCCAAAATGTTCAAAAAGTGATGCAAGCTGCCGACACAATTAAACCTATGGTACAGCAATACGGACCAATGGTAAAACAACTGCCAGAAATGATCGCTTTATTTAAAGAATACCAAAAATCCTCAGGGGAAACAGAAGATGATGAAGATAGCGAAGCAGACGAAACACCTAAGAAAGCAAAGAAATCTTCTAAAAAAACAAAAGGTAAAACCCCTCCAATAACAAACGCAAAGAAAAAATCAAAACCGGTTTCAAATGAACAAAGTATTAAATCAAAACCTAAACTCTATGTTTAACCAACGTGTTTCGTTGAGTTATCTCGATATCTCCTTTATAATTAGGAGAGATCAGTTATACAACAATCCATGAATGGATTGAGGAGGTACTCGATGAAAGTAACTAAAATTTCACCTAGAGGTTATTGCTATGGCGTTGTGGATGCAATGGTCATTGCACGCAATGCAGCGCTTGATAAAACTTTACCGCGCCCGATTTTTATTCTCGGGATGATCGTTCATAATAAACATGTAACAGATGCTTTTGAAGATGATGGCATTATTACCCTTGATGGACCGAACCGTATGGAAATTCTTAGGAAGGTAGAATCCGGAACGGTTATTTTCACTGCTCATGGCGTTTCGCCTCAAGTTCGTGAGCTAGCTGAAGAAAAGGGGTTAACTGTCCTTGATGCTACTTGCCCCGATGTGACGGTAACACATGATTTAATTCGTGAGAAACAACAAGAAGGCTATCACGTTATTTATATTGGTAAAAAAGGACACCCCGAACCTGAAGGAGCCATGGGAATCGCTCCTGAAATCGTGCATCTTGTTGAAAAACCAGAAGAAGTCGATGATCTTCAAATTAACAGTGAAAAGATTATTATTACAAACCAAACGACAATGAGTCAGTGGGATGTACAAGAAATTATGGAAAGAGCGACTGAACGGTATCCGCATGCCGTTATCCATAATGAAATTTGTAATGCTACTCAAGTACGTCAAGAAGCCGTTGCCGAACAGGCTGGTGATACAGATTTAGTTCTTGTCGTCGGAGACCCAAAAAGTAATAATTCGAACCGCCTTGCGCAAGTATCAATTGAAGTTGCAGGAACACCTGCATACAGAATTACCGACATTTCAGAATTACAACTTGAGTGGCTTAAAGGAGTTGAAACAGTCGGTGTGACTGCTGGAGCTTCTACTCCAACTCCAATTACGAAAGAAGTGATCCGTTTTCTTGATCAATATGATCCAGAAGATGAAGATACGTGGGTACGGGAAAGAAAGGTACCTTCATCCAAAATCCTTCCTAAAGTAAAAGTGAAAAAGTAACAAAAAATCCCGCCTGTAGTGGCGGGATTTTTTTCATCTAAATTGAAATGGATCAGTTTTCTCTTGAGAGGAAATAATCTCTGTTTCATATCGCTTCTCTTCTAGAAAAGCTAACAATTTCTTACGCACGCCCTCGATCATGATTTTTTCAATATTATGTCCTGCATCTATAATTTGGAGCCCTTCGATCATAGCATCATGTGCCACGTGGTAATAAATATCACCTGAGACAAAAACATCAGCTCCACTAAAGCGAGCGGCGTTTATAAATTTATTACCGTCTCCACCTAATACAGCTACCTTCTTAATCGTAGATTGGAGATCTCCGACAATCCGAACGCCACCTGCACCAAGCTTTTCTTTCACAAAACCGGCAAAGCTTTCTAAGCTCATCTCAGATTCAAGTTGACCAATTCTTCCTAGACCTAACTTTTCTGGTTCATTATCAAGTGGATAAATATCATAAGCTACTTCTTCGTATGGATGCGCCTTCTTTATAGCATTTATAATTGCTGCTTGGTGATCCGCATAGAAGATACTTTCAATTTTCACTTCATCTACGGATTCTAAAGCGCCTGCCTTACCAATGAACGGCTGTGCATGGTCAGTTGGCTTAAACCTTCCGGTCCCTTGAGAAGTAAAGGTACAATCACTATATTCTCCTATAGAGCCAGCTCCCGCGTTAGCAAGCGCATTTCTTACCTCTTCCTGGTGAGATGCCGGTACAAAAACGACAACCTTTTTTAGCTCTCTCTGAAATGTTTCAACGAGAACGCTTGTATCTTTTAATCCTAACGCTTCTGCCAGCATATCGTTCACACCACCAGGGGCCACATCCAAGTTCGTGTGAGCAGCATACACTGTAATATCATGCTTAATCAGCGTTTCAATCATTTTCCCCTGAGCTGTATCTAAATTGATTTTTTTTAGCGGTCGATAAAGGATAGGATGATGCGCTATGATTAAATCGACGCCTTCATTCACCGCTTCTTCAACAACATTGGGAAGAACATCAAGTACAGTCATGACTTTCTTGATTTTCTTGTTAAGACTGCCAACCTGTAGCCCGATCGGGTCTCCCTCTTCTGCATATTTCTTTTTAGACCAGGATTCAACTTCTTGAATAATTGCCTGCCCTGAAACTAGCTTACTCATGAAAGAACCTCCTTAATAATGTCACGTTCATTTTTCACCTGTGCTTCTTTATCTGAAACACCGTGTGTTTTTGTTAACGACGTTAAGATCCGTTCCCTCTTCGTTAATTCATTTTGCCACTTTGTCCGGAAGGCTTCGTTTTGATTTTTCAAAAGGATCGGACCAACTAACATACTTTTTCGTAGCTCTTTATCAGACATTCCTTCATAAGGACGCTTTCCATTTCCTGCATCAAACACAAGAACTTCGTAAACCTTATGATCTTCTTCAAGAATGAATTCATCAACTAGCTCCCAATCTAAATCGGAAAGTCGTTCACGGAGAAGATGTGCAGCCACATTGGGTTGTAGGACCAGTCGCTTTACGTTCGCTAACTTCTCTCTTCCCTCTAGTAGAATATCCCGAATCAATTGACCGCCCATTCCAGCAATTGTAATGACATCTACTTCTCCAGGAGAGAGTACTTCAAGACCATTACCTTTACGCACTGTGATTTCTCTCGTAAAGCCGCTACGTTTAACCTGGTTAACGGCTGATTGATAAGGACCTTCATTTACCTCACCTGCTATTGCAAACTTGATGTGCTGTTTATTCATTAAGTAGCAAGGTAAATACGCATGATCAGATCCAATATCCGCTACACTACTTCCTACCGGAACAAAGTTTGCTACCGTTTTTAAACGCTCTGATAATAATTTATCGTTCATTTCTTCACCTTACCCAATTTTCTTCTTTATAGTTTACCCTTTACCATTTCTTGATAACAGAAATTCGCATCAAAAGGAATTAGGTTTTCTTCCAAATAGAAAAGCTTCCTGTTCTCACAGAAAGCTTTTTTCGCTTCTTATTTTTTCTCGGAAAGCCACTGAGCAACTGCTTCAGCCTGTTCTCCTTGAATGAGTCCCGCAGGCATTCCGGAGCCTTTACCATTATTAATAATGTCGAGAATTTCATCCTTGGAGTACTTTCCTCCAACCGCATTTAGAGCTGGTCCTACCTGGCCACCAAGATCACCACCGTGACAAGATGCACAATTTTGAGCGTAAATATCTTCAGGTGCAGCTGCTTCAGCCTGTTCTTGCTTTTCACCTTCGCCCTCAGCGCTCTCTTTGCCGTCCTGTTGCAATGCCCAGAAAGAAACACCAATAATGAGAATTAATCCGATAACGGCTGTCCAAGCAAATGGAATAAGCGGATTTTTTTTCATTTCTTTTCCTCCTTGTACCGATTCGCTGATGTCGTTTTCCCCAAATATGTAAGAGTAAACAAATCATAACTTATTTTACTTGAAAACGCTATGAAAGAAAAGGGGAAGCGAGGCAAATCACATATTTGTCATAGTTATTCACTCTATCTCTATGATAGCAAATTTTCTCAATAAAACAAACGGCATCAGCACAATTACTGATGCCAGTTCATATCATTTATTTTTCTAACTTAGAATAAAGATTAGTCCACTTTACCGCGGTTTCACGGAGTTTATACTTTTGGATTTTTCCAGAAGCAGTCATTGGATAGTCATCGACAAAAAAGATATGAGACGGGATTTTATATCTTGCAATTTTCCCTTCACAAAAATGAAGAATATCGGCAGGGGTGATCGTTTCATTCTCTTTCAATTGAACACAAGCCACAACGATTTCGCCGTATTTCTCATCTGGAACACCAATAACTTGAACGTCCTGTACAGCAGGATGTGTATATAAAAATTCTTCAATTTCACGAGGGTAAACATTCTCCCCACCACGAATGATCATATCCTTTAATCGCCCTGTAATCTGAACATACCCGCTCTCATTCATTTTCGCTAAATCTCCGGTATGTAGCCAACCATCCTGGTCAATTACCTGCTTCGTCGCATCGGGCATGTGATAGTACCCTTTCATCACATGGTAACCTCTTGTACATAATTCTCCTATCTGATTTTCCTGAACTTCTTTACTCGTTAGAGGATCTACGATTTTAACCTCAACACCAGGTAAAGCTTGACCAACAGAATTTACTCTGTATTCAATCGGGTCATAAGTTCTAGTTTGGGTAATAACTGGAGAAGATTCCGTTTGACCATAAGCAATTGTAATTTCTTCCATATTCATTTTGTTCATCACATTTTTCATCACTTCAATTGGACAAGGACTTCCAGCCATGATTCCAGTACGCAAAGATCGCAAATCAAATGTATCAAATTCAGGAAGATTGAGCTCCGCAATAAACATCGTAGGTACACCGTGTAGGGCTGTGCACTTCTCCTGTTCCACTGTCTTCAATACAAGATTCGCCTCAAATTCAACAATAGGAACGATAGTGGCTCCTGCTGAAAAAGCAGCTAAAGTGCCTAATACACAGCCAAAGCAATGGAAGAAAGGCACAGGGATACAGAGGCGATCTTCTTCTGTTAGCTTCATACACTGGCCAATCTGATAGCCGTTATTAAGGATATTGTAATGAGTAAGCATAACACCTTTTGGAAAACCAGTAGTCCCTGACGTATATTGCATATTGATTACATCATGAGGATCAAGCTCTTTCTTTCTTATATCCAACTCCTCTTCTGACGTTGACTTACCACATTGAATGAATTCATTCCATGACATAAAAGAAGATTGTGGACTTGATCCGATATAAATCGCATGTTTTAAATAAGGGAGATCATGCAAGGCACATTTCCCATTAATAACCTGGTCACCACTTTTCGTCAGATCAAGAAAGGCTTTTGGATAAGAAGTACCTTTGAAACCATCAATTATAAATAGATGAGTGGCATCAGATTGCTTGAGAACGTACTCCAATTCAGTTGACTGATAGTTCGTATTCACAGTAACAAGTACCGCTCCTATTTTAGCAGTGGCAAATTGCAATAGTAGCCATTCTGGTACATTCGTTGCCCATACGGCAATATGCTCTCCTTTTACCACACCTAAATCAAGTAGCGATTTTGCAACTGAATTAACTTCCCTATTAAATTCACTGAAGGTGTACCGAACATTTTCTTTTGCATATACGACAGCTTCTTTCGAGCCAAATTGATGAACCTGTCTCTCAAGCATCGCCCCAATTGTCTCATGAAGCAATTTCGTCATAGTCGCACCCCTTTTTAATTACCATGTTATAACTCGCATGTATAGTGAATCAAAAGCAATTCCTAACACGTCTCATCTAACCGAGCGCTCGTTCAGTTTAACAACCAATTTCACGAGCAATGACCATTCGTTGAATCTCTGATGTTCCCTCGCCAATTTCAAGTAGTTTCGCGTCTCTAAAGTAACGCTCGACATGATAATCACGCATATAGCCATTTCCACCGTGAATTTGAACTGCCTGGTCGCAAACTTCCATACAGATTTCTGAAGCATATAATTTGCAGATAGAGGCTTCTTTTGTGAACTTTTTACCCTGGTCTTTTAACCAAGCAGCTTTGTATACCATTGTGCGAGCTAATTCTATTTTCATAGCCATATCTGCTAATTTAAATTGTATGGCTTGAAACCGTGAAATTGATCGACCAAACTGCTTCCGTTCATTTGCATATTGTAACGCCTTCTCATAAGCCGCCTGAGCAATTCCTACACCCATAGCACCAATTCCTATCCTTCCACCATCAAGCGTCATAAGGAATTGTCTGAAGCCATCTCCACGCTTCCCAAGCAGGTTCTCCTCCGGTACGACGACGTCTTCCATAACAAGTTCCGTTGTATTCGACGAATGCAATCCTAATTTCTCATAATTATCAATCACTCTAAAGCCAGGTGCGGAAGTAGGCGCAATTATAGCGCTAATTTCTTTTTCGCCGTCTTTACGATTTGTAATCGCCGTTAATGCAAGATGATCGGCGTAAGATGCATTTGTAATATAGCACTTATTCCCATTAATAACCCACTGGCCGTCATTGAGAAAGGCTTCTGTTTCTGTCCCTCCTGCATCTGATCCGGCATTAGGCTCTGTTAATCCGAATGCACCCAATGACTCTCCTGAACAAATTGGTGCAAGGTATTTTTGCTTCTGTTCTTCTGTGCCAAACAGGTGCAGCGGTGCTCCTCCAAGCGATACGTGAGCAGAATAGGTAATTCCAGTTGACCCGCACGCACGGCTTAATTCTTCTACGACAATGGCAAAGCTTATTGTATCTGCTCCTCCACCACCGTACTCTTCTGGAAATGGAAGACCCATAATACCCAGTTCACCGAGTTGTTGAAAAATCTCTTTAGGAAACCTCTTTTCCTTATCTCTTTGTTCTGCACCAGGTCCAACCTTCTCATCTGCAAACTCTCTAATCATCTTTTGAATCATTTTTTGCTCTTTCGTTAAGTCAAAATTCATTACCATATAACCTCCTATAAATACCACCAAATTGAATGCGCTTACATTTTATTATCTCTTTTAGATGTAATTTTTTCAACATTTTAGAAAATAAAAATAATTTTATATATTATTTTTATGTTACTAAGACTCTAAAGCCTATTATGACAAGAGGCAGTACTTTTATTTTCAAAACGGTCATTTGCAAAACGAAAGAAAAATCAGTAAAATAAATGACAAGAAATGTATTCTTTCATCCACATAGTAATTCTTCGTTGGCTAAATAAACAAGTTAAATACGAATGAGACATAAACGCTAATAAATAATAAAAAACTCTCTGACCGCTTAAGCAGTCAGAGAGTAAGTAGGTCTATTCCAGAAAATCTTTTAATCTTTTGCTACGGCTTGGATGGCGAAGTTTACGAAGAGCTTTTGCTTCAATCTGTCGAATTCGCTCACGCGTAACGCCAAAGACGCGTCCTACTTCTTCTAGCGTTCTTGTTCGTCCATCGTCTAGCCCGAAACGAAGTCTTAATACGTTTTCTTCTCGATCAGTTAGCGTATCTAGAACATCTTCAAGCTGTTCTTTCAGCAGTTCATAAGCTGCAGCATCCGATGGGGCAAGCGCATCTTGATCTTCAATAAAATCTCCAAGGTGGGAGTCGTCTTCTTCACCAATAGGCGTTTCAAGAGAAACAGGTTCTTGAGCAATCTTAAGAATTTCACGGACTTTCTCTGGAGAAAGATCCATTTCTTTACCAATTTCTTCAGGTGACGGTTCACGCCCAAGATCTTGAAGAAGTTGACGCTGAACTCGAATTAATTTATTAATCGTTTCGACCATATGAACGGGAATACGTATGGTTCTAGCTTGGTCTGCAATTGCTCGAGTAATGGCTTGACGAATCCACCACGTTGCATACGTACTAAATTTGTACCCTTTACGATAATCGAATTTTTCAACTGCTTTAATGAGTCCCATGTTCCCTTCTTGAATTAAATCTAAGAAGAGCATGCCTCGTCCAACGTATCTTTTCGCAATACTAACAACAAGTCGAAGGTTTGCTTCAGCGAGACGACGCTTAGCCTCTTCGTCACCTTCTTCGATACGTTGTGCTAGACTAATCTCTTCCTTCGCAGAAAGAAGGTCTACACGGCCAATCTCTTTTAGGTACATACGAACCGGATCATTTATTTTGACACCCGGAGGAACACTTAAGTCATTCAAATCAAATTCTTCTTCTTTATTAACTTCTTGAGGCGAAGGATTATCAGAAGTATCTTCGATGACTTCAACACCTTGTTCCTCTAGATATTCAAAGAATTCATCCATTTGATCGGAATCCTGTTCAAATGGGGACAACCGTTCTACGATCGTAGAGTAAGTAATTAAGCTTGTTTTCTTTCCAAGCTCTACTAACTGCTCTTTCACTTGATCGATGGTTAATTCACCTTCCGCCGGTTGGCGAGTTGGTTTTTCAGCCATTCGATCCCCTCCTTCCATACATCTCAACAATAAAAATCAGTCATTATCTTAAAATGAATTTTTTAAGTTCTTTTTCATTTCAAGAATTTCCATAGCGATCTTGGCTGCCTGGACAAAATCTTGCTTCATTTCCGCTTCTTTCTTTTCTTTTTCTCTCTCTTCTATCTTTATCCATTCTGGATAATTTAACACCTGCCGGATATAATCATGTAATTCTTTGTCCGACACGTCATTATTTAAATCCATCATGGCCAGTTCAGAAGCAATTTTGACAAGGTTAGGATCAGTCAGCTGCTCCATGAATTGACTCACGTCAGCTTCATGGCCGTTAGCATAAAAGCTATACAGGTATGCAGCAATCGCACTATGCTCGTCAATATTAAACGAACCGCCAACCTCTTCCTGTACTTTTTCTGCCACTTCCAGATCACGCATCATATAAGCAAGTAAGATACGTTCTGCATTCTGGAATGCTGGTAAGAGCTTTTTCTTAACATAGAAATTTTTCCTAGCATTATTATCCCTTTTCGGAGGAGCATTATCCTTACTTTTCTTCCCCTCTTTAAAAAACTGGGAAACCTGCTGCTTTAAAGCATCGAGTGAAAGTGAGAATTCTTCCGCTAGCTGCCGTAAATAATGATCGCGTTCAACAGCATTAGGAAGACGGCTAATTTCTTTAAGTACTTCTTCGATATAGCGGATTCGTTCTCCTTCATCCGATAGGTTTTTTCCTGATCGAAAAACCTCCATTTTAAAAGCCATTACCGTTGGCGCTGCCCCTATTACATCCTTTTCAAACCGTTCTGCACCGTATGTCCGGATATAGTCATCGGGATCTAGTCCACCTGGCATTTTTGCTATTCTAACGTAGCACCCGGCTTCAATTAATTCGTCTGCCGCTCTTGTGGCAGCATTGGTTCCAGCCTTATCTGAGTCATAACAAATGACCACGGACTCTGTCTGTCTTCGCAGCAGCTTTGCTTGATCCTTCGTTAAAGCCGTACCTAAACTTGCTACAACGTTTTGTACCCCGTTTCCGTATGCTGTAATCACATCAACATAGCCTTCTAAAAGGATTGCCTGATCTTTTAAGCGAATAGCGGAGCGGGTAAGGTGAAATCCATAGAGAAACTTCCCTTTTTGAAAAAGCTTCGTTTCTGGACTATTTAAATATTTAGGTTCGCCGTCTCCTATGATTCTTCCTCCGAATGCAACTGGTCTTCCTTTTGGATCCCAAATCGGAAACATAATCCTATTTCGAAAGCGATCGAAATACTTTCCATCAAATTCTCTTTTCGCGAGTAAGCCTGCGTCAGCCACTTTTGCGAGAGGGTAGTTTCTTTTTTCTAAATACGATGTTGCATAGTCCCAAGAGTCAGGTGCAAAGCCTAACTGGAACTTTTCAATCATCTCTTTCGAAAAACCTCGTTCATTAAGATAAGCACGGGCTTGTTCGCCTTCCGGTGTCTTAACCATACAATGATTGTATAGTTTAGCGAGAAAGTCATGGGCCTTATATATGGTGTCATTCTCAGAATTTGTTTTTGCACTACCGCTCTGGTTGTCTTGCACTTCAGGTAAGTCAATACCGGATTTTTGTCCAAGACTTTGAACAGCTTCTACAAAGTTATACCCTTCAATTTCCATTAAAAATGAAAAAGCGTTACCGCCAGCACCACATCCGAAGCAATGATAAATTTGCTTGTCCGGCGCTACTGAAAATGAAGGAGTGCTTTCACCGTGAAAAGGACAAAGGCCAAAGAAATTTCTTCCTTGCTTTTTCAGTTGGACATAATCGCTAATCACATCAACAATATCTGTGGATCGGCGAATCGCTTCAATTTTTTCTTCTGGGATTCTGCCACTCATTATTTATCACCAACAGATTCTATAGTTTCAACAAATAAAAATAATCTCCTTCATAATTCGACAATATTTTTATTAGTTCTTCCCGAAATTGAACTCGATCATCACCGGTAAACTTTCGTGGACCTTTTGTATGCTTACCAGCTCTTCTACTTTTAGATGCCAGGTACCGCGTATGTAAAAGAGTCGATATGTTCTCTTCTGTATACCGTTTCCCTCTTGGAGAAAGAACAAAAACACCTTTTGGAAGGAGCAAACTTGCAAGACCATAGTCTTGGGTTACAGCAATATCGCCTTTTTTGGCATGACGATGAATATAGAGATCTGCTTCTTCCTTTTCAGAGTCTACCATAACCCACTTCGCCTCACGGAACGTGGTGCTCATATGGGCATAAGAAGCGACAAAAATCGTTTCTACTTCTGATAGAGCTTTCTGAAAAGACATAATTTCTTCTTTAATTAGAACAGGACATGCATCTGCATCGACAAAAAGCGTCAGTTTCTTTTTCGTCATAATTCTCTATTCTACATCTCCCTGAGTTATCCTTCTTTTGATATTTATGTTTTAACTTTCAGAATTTTAGATCGTACTATTTCAGATAACTACTATATTCTTCTGAAAGCCTTCTTTAATGATTATAGACAAATTTTATTGACAATATTTGATTATATACTAAAAATATTAAATTGAACAGATAAAAACGATAAAAAAACGCCATCATCGAGAACATTTTTGTCTCGATAATGGTGTTTTCTAGTTATGATTTTATTAAGATGTATGCTTTCCTTTATAAAGGCTTAAAATTAAATTAGCTGTTTCCTCTACTGCTCGATTTGAAACATCAATCACTTGGCAGTTCATTTTATTAATAATCGTATCGAAATATTCCAGTTCATCTTTGATTCTTGTCATATTAGCATAGCTTGCTTCAGCATTTAATCCAAGCGCAATTAGTCGCTCTTTACGAATGTTATTTAACTTCTCAGGACTTATTTTTAGAGCATAGCATTTTCCTTCAGCAACATTAAATAATTCATCAGGCGGATCGACTTCAGGGACTATAGGAACATTGGCTACCTTCAACCTCTTGTGTGCTAAATATTGTGATAAAGGGGTTTTAGAAGTTCTAGAAACACCGACAAGCACAATATCCGCAAGAGCAATCCCACGTGGATCTCTCCCATCATCATACTTCACCGCAAATTCTATTGCCTCTACTCGACGAAAATAGTCTTCGTCAAGTTTATGTACAAGTCCAGGCTCATTTCGTGGTTCTTTCCCTATTACTGTTTGCATATGGTCAATCATTGGACCAATAATATCAATAGCCTGAATATTTTCTTTTGATGCGACTTCAAGTAGAAAATTTCTTAACTCCGGAACTACGAGAGTAAAAGCGACAATCGCTTTTGTTTCTTTGGCAAGAGTCATCACTTCGTGAATTGTCGCTGTATCTTCTACATAAGGGACTCTTCGGACATCAAAATCGGT
>ENA-ORXC01001285-ORXC01001285.1-marine-metagenome-genome-assembly--contig:-NODE-1285-length-14965-cov-4.296883_pt1 | contig 14965 bp, 22 predicted proteins | sample MGYA00237865_ERZ511478 | MGnify/ENA metagenome assembly ERZ511478 | reverse complement strand
CGGGTGTTCCTCGCTCCGCGCCCCTGTCGAGGGGTCGTTTCGAGTGTGGCCCTCGGGCTCCCTGGACACACGCCCAAGGGGGCTGTCCCACGCTACCCCCCTAGGGGGGTGTTACGTGACTGGTCACGACCCGTGCCCGGCTCAAGCCGGGGACCGTGTCATCCCTGACAGGCGGTTTCCCCCACACCCCCGCTTGCAGGTCCCCGTGCCGCCTGACCTCCATGCGACTCTGTGCACGTGGCTCGAGAGCGAGGAGAAGGCATGCCAGGAGCTGCGTGCGGCAGACGAGCGATGCCTGGAAGAGGCGCTCGTCAACTTCCTTCGCCTTTTTCGTTGGGCGCGCTCCGCCTTCTCTCAGTCTTGGGCCGCCCGGTTTGCAACGGGTGGGATCCCTGAAGTCTGCTACAGTCGGCGCCACCCCCTCCTGGCCGACCCCCTACCTCCGGATATTGGTAGAGCTGGAGGGGGTGCGCGTGGCTGACGACAGGGTGCGCTGCGCCCCACTGATGGGGTACGTGGAGAGCACGGAGTGGTCAGAGGAGCTGGACGAGTACGCCCTGGGCACGCCGGCGCGGGCGCCTCTACCTGACGTCGAGCAGCAGTTTGGCAACCTGTGGCGGCTGATGGAGCCAGATAATGCGCAGCGACGACGCCTCAACAACAAGCACTCTCCGCAATCGCCTATGTACGAGGCGTTCGAGTGCCTGGTGTCGGAGCGCAGTAGGGTAGTGGGTGTGAAGGGGGTGCTGACGATCCTTAAAGGACGATGGGCTGGCGAGCTGTCGTCTGGGAAAGTCGTACGCGGGATGGAAGAGGTGTACTTAGGAGGGAAGAAGGCGACGTAAAAGGACGTGTCTGCAGTTGCCGACACCGGGCACCATCGTCGTTGCAGTTTTCCTACTTTCACATGCCGTGGCCGTGGGAAATCCACACCCGCGAACCATCGCGCGCTAGCAAATTTCTGCGGGTGCAGACACATACAGAGCCGCCACGGCGCCGCTCTTTGTCAAACAGACACACAGGCAGCGTCACAACATTCGCAGAGCCCTTGTAATTCAGAGTTACAAACACCAGCTCCATTTCCGGCCCGCCTGTCTCGCACGTACAGGTACCCCCCCCAAATGAGTCAGAATCGCCTTTTATCCTTTCTGAGAAACGAACATGCCGCCGAAAGACGCGCAGTGGAGATGCTGTTTTTCTTTTTGTAACCTGCATGAGGGCACCCGCCTCGGTCGGCTGCAACTGCACGCAGACGTGACTTGCATCCCGCTGGCAGGCGCTCTCTGCCCATCTCAGGCATGCATACAGAGACAGAGGCAGCACAATGTCACGGATCGTCAAGCACAAAAATTGAAAGAGCCACACCACTCGCAGAGCCCTCTTACATCAGAGGCCGCAACACCAGTTCCAGTTTCGGCACAGTGTTTTCGCACCTACAGGTACCCCGGCCAGACTGGTCGGAACCGCCTTTTATCCTTTCTGAGAAACTAAGTTTCCGCCGAAAGACATAGCGTGGAGATGCTGCCTTTCTTGTTGCACTTGTGGGTGTCGGCGGGGGACGGCAGGGCTGCTGCTAGCGCCGCGACGGCGATTGGAAACATCCGGGGCGCCGGCACTGGCGGCGAGGCGGGCGCGGAAGGCGCGGACAGCAATCTTGTGGACTGCCCCAGCGTTGGCGGCTGCGGGACCGTCGCGGCCGGCGATTCGGTGGCAGCGGCGGCAAGGAGGCGACGGGGGTGTCGGGTGCGGTGCCGCCGGCGACCCCCCGGGTCGTCCGGTTGTCGGCCCCCCTCCCCCACCCCTGCGACCACAGCATGTCAGCCACAGTTGCGGAAAGCCCACTGGTTGTCGGCCGCCGCCAGTGGCGTCGGCACGCAACAGCAGCGCGCGGTCTTCCGCGGCTCCGGCGGCGCGTCGCGCACGGCACCCACTGGCGTTGGGTCGTCGGCGGTCATGAGCTGGAACAGGGACACAGGTACAACGGCCAGCGGCGGCGCCACTAGCCCACCGGCGCAGGTGGACGGAATGTATGACAGGATTGGAGGCGGAGCGACATGGCTGGGCGCGTCGGTGTGCGGCAGCATTTCAGCGGTGGCGACTCCGGGAGACGAAACGGGCTGGGTGGCGACAGACCCGATCCCCGCTGCCAGCAGCGTCAGAGAGGCCAGCGCGGGCGTCGACGGGGATACTGGCGGCGGCGCAGCGGTAGACGTGGGCCATGGCAGAGTCTTTTTTTGGCTAGCGCCAAAGCCCCGTCCAGCGGGAGCGTGTGCGGAAGCGTGCGCTGCGGCGGCGGCGGCGCGTTACGCACGGCTGCTGCCCTTGCCCGCCTTGGCGGCGGCCCCGACGATGTCGTGCGGCAGGCGAAGTTTCAGGCCGAGGCCCTGCGGGTGGTGGCGACGTTCGGCGGCGGTGGGGGTAAGGATGAGACTACGGGTTCCTCGCCCGCACCCCACCGCCGCCGTCTTCATGCCTTCTCCCACCCCCACCGCCATCGAGATCCCTGGAGTGGCGGAAAAGCCGCCTGTTTTCGTGGTTTGAAACTTGACATCGTGGCAGGCCTCATCGCTGAGCAGCGAGGCAGGGCTCATGTAAAAAAAGTGCTTCAGGATTTGAAACGGGCTAAACGTGTGCCAGAAACATCTGGGGACATTCTCCGCCGCACACGGAGTTGATTCTCTGCCTCTATCGCGACGACGAGTCGTAACAACGGCTTCCTCAGCTGCCGAGTGTTCTCGCACCATGCGCGCCTGCAGGCGTCTAGGCCCTGGACCGGCGCGCACGGGGCGTCCCTGTGGCTCACAAACCTCGAAGCAGCACACTGTCGCGTTGGAGGCTGGTCGCATATCCAAGCGGAGGAGCCGTGCGGCAGCTGCCTTTCGGTTGTCTCGTGCTGCCCCTCCTGCCCCCGCTCCGGTCCGCGCGGCATCCGCCTCTCCTCTCGCGGGAGCCAGCACCACCAGCCCCCCTCCGGCAGCTCCATGCCCCACGAAGAGGGTCCTGCCATTGCTCACGAGTGCCTCCTTCTCCTCCATCTCCTCCTGCAACCAAGACCACCGCTGATGCACTTCTTCCTTCTGCCGCCGCCGCGTGCTCCCCTGTTGCGGTCAGTGGCCGTCATGCGTCCGCCTCGGATGTCTTTGCCGACGTCTCTCGTTCTGACAACTGCTCTCTGCGTGGCCTATTGGTGCGCAGCGCCGACGCGGCCGTGTGTGCCGACCGGGTGGCTGGCGTCATGTCGGCGTCGTCCTGAACGCTGGGAGGCCCGCTGCCTGCCATGCCGCGGGGGCTGGTGATGGGTGGGGATGGTTTTGGTTTCTTCAATGTTGGCATCCCCGCAGCGACGCTGCCGGCCGTGGCCGCAGAGCTGCGATCCATCGTGGATGCACTCGTTGTGGCGGGTGACTATGTTCAACTCCACTTCTGCTGAGGCAATCAGCTTGGCAGGGCGGGATGGGGATCATGAGCGGTCAATGGTGCCCCTCATATTGCCGCTCCTTGCGGCCTGCGGGGGGGCCCCAGGCTTGTCGAAGGGTCTGGATGCAATCGACCAGGTCAGCCGTTTGCTTTTGGTCGCTTCTTCTGTTCTCTATCGACCGGCCAAGCCAGTCTTGCTGATCTGCTCCCCGGGAGCCGATGAGCAGATGCCTCACTTCGACGCACTCCTGCCCTGCACCGTTTCGGACCTCCCCCGACTCATGGGAGCTCTGTTGGCTGTGCACGACGGGACCCGCCTCCCTCTGTGGCGCAGGTCTGATACCGACGATTTGGCGGGTGCCAAGTGTGGGGGGGGCCAGCCTTTTGTGGTGCGCGCTCCCCTATATGCGTGTGGCGTCTTTCGGGGGGACCTTGTGCATCGTGGGGTTGCCAACCCTTCTCCTTCGTTTCACTGAAGTGTACATGCGTCGCTGATTGCGGTAGCGAAGAGGGTGTTCGACCTGGATGGTACGTACCCGCTCCCGAAGTGGCGTGATCCTTCCAAGAGAAAGATGTGAGAGTTTTTTCATGGCAGCGTCCCCCGCCCCACTCCGTTTGAAGGCGAAACCGTTCGTGAAAGAGACATGGAATCATATCCACGCCATCCACAGAGCCCTCCTGAATTGGGCGACTCCCTCCCCCCCGCCGGCAGGGACCGCCGCCCCGGCATGGACAACACCGCCCCATTCGAGCGCCTCCCCCAACGTCCCCAAGTTGTCCACTGAAGACAATTTGGCGGCAGCACGGGGCGGCGTGCGCCGCGCAGCAACGACGGCCGTGGGCGCGGCGGCTCAGGTGGATGCTGCGGGCCGCCGCGACAGCGGCGTCGGCTTCGGCGGGTCGGCCGACACCGGCGGCGCCGGCCAGCTCGCCGACTGTAGCGGTACCGCCGCCACCGCGAGGTGTCGCCGGCGGACGCTGTGGGGGGCGGGACGAAGCCTGCAGATGGCCGGCTTTTGAAGACCCCGCGGTCGCCCCCCCCACCCCCTTCACAAACGGCACGGGCCGCGGCCGTCCGCAGGCCTATTGCGTCCGTCCATAGCTCCGCGGGCCGGTGGCGGCGCGGACGGCCGCGCGCTCGGCGACTTACGGGTATGGGAGAGCGGTGGCGTGCCGTCGGGCGGCGTCCGTGCCAACTCGTCAGCGGTGGAGGTCGCCTCCGCTCGCCAGCAACGGGCGGTTCGGTGACAACGTCTAGCGGCGGCGCCCACCGCGCCGGTAACGGGCGGCGACGGCAAAGCGGACGACGGCAGAGGCGGCGGCGTCGACGACATGTCGGCGGCGCGGGGGGGCAAGGGCATGGCGCCGAAGGTGGTCCTCCGCTCCTCCGGGAAAGTGGCGTACGACCGGGCACGCAGCGTACCGCCTCCCTCTGGCTGCCAAGGACGAGAGGCATGCGGCTTCCTCCGACGACGGTATCAGCAGGGGCGGGCAGCTGGCGTCGTCCCTCTCCTTGGCTTGCGGCAGCGCGTTCTGCGCGACGTCAACCATCGGCGCCACTTGTGCCACGGGCCCTGGCGCCGCGGTGAGCGGCTCGAGGGGCGGCGTGGCGACGCCAGAGCGTGAATTGTGGCCGACCACTACGGTGATAGCCGCGGCGGCGAAGGCTTCAACACCTCCGCCAGCCCCGCACCTCTGCAACCGCACCGACGGCGGATCGGACGGCACCGGTGGCGGCGGCGGGCCCCACCGACGAAGTGTCGGCGCGCAGAGGCGGCGGGAAGCTGCTGCAGGGGACGGCGGCGCGCGCAGCGACGACCGGCGACTCCGTCCCGGGGGGCGGAGAGTTGCATTTAGTGCCAGCCGGAGCGGCGGCGGCTGTGGTTAACACGAACGTCGGCGGCAGTGCGGTGACGACGATCTGCGCCGGCGGTGCCGGCGGCGGCGCCGAAGAGGCGCCCCTGGAAGTGTCGGCGCCGGCAATAGCGGGGGAGGGAGGGTAGCCGGGCCCTATACATGCGGCTTCTGCCATCGTGGACATGCGAACGGCGTCCCCCCCCCATGTCGACGGCAGGATCGAGAGGTGCGCGCCACGCCTCCTGTAGCGGCACCCCCGGCGGCGCGGCAAGATTGGAGCCCGCTCCCCGCCTGGATAACCCACCGCCCCGGGGAAAAAAGGTCGCGCGGCGCCCGCTTGCCGCCGTCGACGTCGAGATCAGCAGGGGCGGCGGCACCCGGGCGACCAGGCGGCGGGCGCCGCCGCAAGCGGCGGGGCCTGCGTCGACGGAAGAGGCCATGGTGTCGGCGCCGGCCACCCTGGACTGTGGGACTGCAGCGGGGGCGGGCGCCTCCAGTGCGCCGGGCGCTGCGTGCTCCAAGGCGATCGGCGAAAAGGGGACCGACGCAGTCGGCCGTACGGCGGTCCCGAAGTAGGTGGCCCGCGCGGGCGTCAGCTCCCCGGGCCCCAGCAGTGTCGGCAACGACGGCGACGGCAATGCTGGCAGCAACGTCTTCGGGGGGGGCGTCGTCGGTGGCAGGCCGGCGGGAGAGCTGGGCGCCGGGCCGACGGGGACCCCCACGGTGCGCGGGCGGACAAGATAGGCCACTCGAATGGCCGACACTAAATGGCTGCTCGCTCCTCCCTCCGGGCGCATCGCCAACTCGGGCGGCGGCTCGACTGCTGTGGGGGGGCGTGGCGGTGGCAGCGCCGCGCGTCGACGACTCTGGCGTGGCACCGATGACGGCCGTCTCGGGGGTCAGGGCGGGCGGGCGCGCCCGCTGCCGCGGCTTCAGTGGTTTTGGAGCGACCACCGCACCCGCACACCAGGGTAAGAAGGCCAGTGGGGTCGCCCACCCGCCGTCCCTTTTGGTAGGCGACCCTGTGATCGAGCCCGTGGCGGCGTCGGGCTCTGGGGGCACGATCCGGGTGGACGCGGGCGTCGGCGAGCGCCGCTTGCAAACGAGGACCACGGCGTCGCGCTTAGCTTCCGTTGTCTGATAGTCGGCCGGCGACGATGGCGGCGGCGCCAACCGAGGCCGAGGCGGGTGCCACGCCATCGACGAACCACCGATCGGCGACGACGCCGCCCACAGTGGCAATCTGGAGGCGGGCGGGGGGCGCCTTGGCGGCAGCAGCAGGCGCAATGGGGCGGGGGTCCATGGGATCCTTCCCCCACCGGCGTTGGGGGGGGGGAACGGCGACCAGACGAGGAAGAGCAAGGTTTCGTACAGCGCGCCGGCTAGCGTGACCGGAGTCGCGGCGGCGCCGCGCGGCGAGATCGGCTGGCCGGCGCCAGCGCCTGACGCTGAGGGAAGGGGGAATGGCGACCAGAAGAGGACGAGCGAGATTTCGTACGGCTTGCCGGCCAGTGTGACCGACGTCGCGGCGGCACCGGGCGGCGAGATCGGCTGGCGGACGTCAGCGGCCGCCGCGGGGGGGGGGAGGGGGGCCACTGGCGACTGCGGAGTCAGCGGCAGCCGTTCATTCCAGGGCCTCGGCCCCCCCACCGCAGCCAGGACCAGTGCCGTCCACAACTGTGCTGGGCGCGACGGGGGGCGTGGCGGGAAACGGACACGAAAAATCTCCAGTCACACCCCCGCAACAAGATCCCCCTTCCCCATCGAGAGTCCGCTACCTCCGGGTGGCTGCCACGAGGCAGAGTGGCAAGGGGGAGCAGCCGTCTCCTGATGCAGCGACCGCTATGTCCGCGACGGCGCCAGCGGCGGGACGAGGGGGCACGACCATCGGGGGGCCACAGAAATGGGAAAGAGCGGAGAGGGAGAGCCATGGTGCACGGCGCGGGGCAGGCTCTCGGGAAACGATGCGCCAGGCACGGGGAGGACGGCGGCGCGCACGCCAAGCGGGCGGGTCGAGACGCGAGCGGGGCGGGGAAAAGACTGCAATGCAGAGCCGCCGTGGCCCCTGATATGTACACTTTGGAAGCCTGACGTCGTCACACGACCGGCTCCAGCACCATCCAAACAGACTTTTATTTTAAAGAGTGGCCCACTTGAAATCTGACATCGTGACGCCCCACTGATGAGCGCCTTCAGGGACGGTTGGCTTGTAAAATACAGTCGAAAGAGAGGTTTCAGAAAATCAGTTTACTTTCCGTGCCCCCGTTCTGCCTCCCTCTCCGATTTCCCCCTGCACCGTGCGTCGAGCGAAACACCCCAGTGCTGCTGCGCCGCAGTGGTATGGTCAAGGCTGAGGCAGGTGCGTAGGCGGCGGCGAGGCCTCCGAGCAGCGGGGGGCGCACGGGGATGAGGACAGTGCAGATGGCGAGCACCGCCGCGGGAGAGCCACCGAAGTCGGGGGACACGGGGAGCGCCAACGCGCCTGCGGCCGCGCTGCCAGGGGTCACAGCGGCCATGGCCGAGGCGGACGAGGTGATGGCTGACACCGCGACCGCCGTCGTTACCGTCGTCGTCTGCGGTGGCATGACGGACTTCGTGACGGGGGCGGAAAAGGTGTGGAGCGTTGAGCAACGGCCGTCGTGGCCGACGTATTCGGGAACATGTCGCCCACGAGGCGATCGCCGCCGTGTCTGGCGCCACCTGTCGCGGCACGGCCGCCTTCGTGGCATGGGAGATGGGCGACTCGGTGGGTGGGGTGAGCGCTGCTGTCAGTGGGGTCGCTGGCGGCAGCTCTTGTGCGAACGGGGCGTTGGTGGTAGATGTGCATTCTGGTGATCATGCGGCGGATGACATGCGCGCCCCTGACACAGGCGTTTCAACCGCAGGCGTCTTCACGGAGATGTAATTTTCCTCCGTGCCTCCTCGGAGCATCGGCGCGTCTCGCAGAATCCATCAAGTTTGTTTCTAGTCGGTAATGCGTCCGTTGCGCTCGAACCTTCTTTTGTCGTCACGGGGAAGGTAGTAGACCGCCCTCTGTTCCTGTATCACTGTCTGTCTTGCATCCGTGTGTTTCTTGTGTTTCCTGTATTGTCTCGACTCGAGGATAGCGGAGGGGGCAGACGTCCGGGAGAGGGTAGCCGCACATGGCCCCGGAATGACAATCGCCTCAACCGCCGGCAGCGCTGCGGAGGTGGCATGTACCACCGGCTCTCTCAGAGACTTGGCGCGTCCCTCAGCATCATATGTACGTTCCCATAGTCAGCAATGCGTCAGTTGCGCTCGTATTCTCTTGATGTCTTCAAGGGGATAGTGGCAGACAGCGTTCTTCTTCTCCTTCTCATTCTGTTTTGTTTAAAGCTGCTTCTTCTCCGTCTAAAATGTTCCCGCCGGAGTCTCGAGCTCAGAGTGATATCTTCCGGGTTTGCAGCAGACGAAGTTGAAGCAAGAGGCGCAAAAGAGTACAGGCACGCGGTATGTCTCTTTGTTAGAACAAGAAGCTCACCAAAGTCATGCATTCAGTTCCGTCGTCACTTTCTCCGCCGCCCATGGCTCCAGGACCGAAAGCGAGGCCTTGTAGCCTCTCAAGACCGCTTGACGCAGCACAACTCCGCCAATCTGACCTGCCGATGACTGTCAAAAATGACTTCCAAGAGCTGATTTCTCCTGTCCTTGGGGGACTCCAGCATGTACACGAGCGCAAAAGACTGTCCTCGTGCGTCGAAGTCCGAACACATGACAATAAGATCATCGTATGGATTCTCATGCTGCTTCAAAAGTAGGGCCACATGACATAAACCATGCGATTTGGTCCCAATGCACCACTGAAGATCGGAAAGGCGAGACTGGGATCCTGAAGGTTCCCCATTATTCTTGTCTGAGGCGCCTTCGTGTTGGCTTTCATGCCTGTGGCCCCTGTTTGGCCCACCTTCTGCTGGAAAATCGCCTCGACCTGGTCCTCAACTAGGCTCTTTGGCCCCGTACTGGAGGGGGGATATGGCCTCCAATTCGCAGCCCCACGTCATCCGCCACCCTCCGCGCACCGTCCGTCTTCGCAGCTTCCCCGTGCTCTACAATCCGTGCTCGGTCTGTCGTCACCGCGCTTCTGTTCGACGTCGCGGCGGTACCGTCCGTCGTTGCGGCATCGGTGCATATTCGTCTGGACACGACAGACAATGATGTGACACCGGAAGTAACTGTTTTGACAAGCGATGTCATGATGTGTGAGTTTACAAAGGGGAGTTACTGGCAGAGAGCGTGACACAATATTTCTCAACGTGCCGTTGTAGCTGGCGGATGGTTCCATGGGTACGAAGGTGTCATAGCGTGGAGTTGTTCAGGCACTGACCCGCATGTTTGTGCTTTATATTCGACACACATGCGGCGATTGCCTCCCCTATCCCTCCCCCCGACGCTGTCGCAGATGCTCCTCGGGCTCCTTGTCAGCCGTCGCTGGGCCCACGTCGCCAACGACGACACCGTCAAGCGGCTGTCGCATATCGGCTGGATCGGCATGCAAGCTGCCGTCTCCGCCGGGCCACATCCAACCGGCAACGGGCGTCCTTGACCCTCTTTCCGGGACCGGCTCGTGACTCGTCGACACCGCTTGCCCCTGGGCTCCTGCTAAGTGACGTCGGGCGCCGCCGCCACCTCGGCGGCCGCGGCGGCGGCGGCGGCGGCAGCGACGGTGGCGGCGGCGGCGGAGATAACGGCGGTGGCGGCGGTGGAGGCGGCGGCGGCTGCGGACTGGGCAGTGGAGGCAGCGGGGGCTGTGCCTGCGATGGCGCTGACGGCGGCGGCGGCGGCCGCGCCGGCACCTGCCGGTGGAGGTTATTGTTCTCCTCTACCACCTTCCTGCCGCGGAGGCGGTGCTCGTTCCCGGCGGCTGCCAGGTGTACCGGCGTATGGCCGTGCCCGCGGAGTAGTTGCGCTCGGAAATTCCCGTCCTCCTGCATCTGTGGATGGTTTCACGACGCTCGAGGCGGTGGCCGAGACGGCCCCTGACGTGGTTGTCAGCCTTGTTGACGCGAATGCGGCCGAAGCGGCGTGTGTCCAATGACTTTTGCGGTCCCTGGACCGTTTCGGGCGCGGCGGTGGATGTGGCCACCGCGGGAGACGCCAAAGCTGCCGGCGTTGCCAACGCGGCAACCGAAGCTAGTTCTACAATTGTCTAAGTGGCAGGAAACGCGACCGTCGCGGGGTACGAGCGTCGCACGGCCGCCGACGACAGCGCGGCTGACGCGGCGAGCCACGAAGCCGACGCGTTCTGTGCAGAAGCCTGCCGCTTCCCGGTTCGCCACCCCGCGCGGCTGGCGCCTCGTCGGGCGCTGCTTACGTGGTTTCGGCGCGAGCCGCCCGGGTGGCGGCCTATATGCGCTACGCGAAGGCGGCATTCTTGGCAGCCGACGCGGCGGTCAGTGCCGAGGCGGCGGTACAGGCAGCGGGAGCTCGCCTTCCAGAGGCGCTGACCTCTGCGGCTACATCGGCGCGCTGAGGCACTGGCGTCGGGCAGGATGCGTACGCGCGTGCCGTTGAGCTCAGCGGCGCCGCGTAGGATCATGCTGGGCTGGCGGTTTCCAAAGCGGCCAATGTTGCCCCTAAGAGGCCAATGAGGCGACGGAAGAGGGCGCCGCTTCGGCGGATTTAGCTGTGGATCACGTGGGGAAGTCTGAAAACGCAGTGGCGGCGACGGTAGCTGCCGTTTACCGACGCGGCGCGCATGTGCGCCGGGCAGGCGGCCAGAGATGGCGGCGGTCAAGACTCCGGAGCTCAACGCGGCGGCCAAGGGTATGGTTGAACCGCTGATGGGCGAGGTAGGGCCCCCATTGTGAAAGGGAGGCGTACTGGCTGCTATTGTGTATAAATTGGCACTGGGAAGGAGGGCGATGGAGGGGCGGCCATGTAAAAGTGAAGGCCCTTTCTTATCTTTTCTCTCTCGTGCGACGCGAAGGGCGCCTGATGCCGAATCATATCAGCTGGCAACAACCGGCATGGAACAACGACGTTGTGGCATGTGCGTCGATGGGCACTCCCGGGCGGGGGGCGACGGAGATGCCGCACTTGAGCAATGCACAAGCTTCTTCTCTTAATCTTACGAGCGCCCGCATCTCATCCGGCGCAGCCCCACAGGTGTGGGACATTAAGTGAAAGAGCGGAACTGGCTCTAGGTAGCAGAACATGACGATTCGGAAGTCAGCGCCCGCGGATGCTTGGCGGCGGAAGTGGCCACAGCCTTTCCCGCGGACTGTTGGTTCTCCAGCGTCGCCGCAGACCCCAACACGGTTTACTTCGGCGGCCGTCGCATCTTCAGCAGCGGTACAATCAGCTCCCATTTCTCCGCCGCTGCTGGGGAGCTGTATACACACTGCATCAGGGCCGCCGCGTGCACACGCATCTGGACCGCACGGGTTCTCGTGTCTTCTGTGCGAGCGCCGAGGCCCCGATGACGGGCACATGCGACGGAGAGGGAGGAGGTGGCTGCCGCACCGCGGCGGCCACGCCTCGCTCATCCCTGATCGCGCCTCCGCGGCCGGCAGCCCCGCTACCGCCCCTGCCGCCATCGACGCTGCCGACGTTGAAGCCCAAACAGCTGCCGCAGCCGGCTGACAAGACGCGGCCAAACGAAGTCAATACGGCGGCGTCGGGATCTCTGGATGTCTCCGGGAGTGTCGGCGCTCCACTCGGCCCGAGCCACCCCAACTGTGGTGGCGGCGGCGCGTGCGTGGCCGCCCCCGCCCCGCCGAAAACGGATAAGGTGGCAGGACCGACGCGCTCCACCCGCCCGACGTGGGCGACACCTCAATTCCCGCGCCCGCCCACAGCTTCTAGGGAGCTCCGAGGCGCTGTGGGATCACATGTTGGTCATCGACGCCGTCGCAATGCATCTGCTGGGAGTATGGGCAGTGGGAATGTAATTACTTGAATTTTAGGCCATGGGGATGTGTTCCCTTGGGGTGCAGCCGATACAGATGCAGTCCCTGCCGCTGGTGCCTCTGCAAATGCAGTCCCTGGAATTTGAGACCCTGAGCCGGCAGGCACTGAAGGTGCAGGGCGTGAGCGGGCATCCTCCGTGGTTACACGTTCGCCGGCGGAAGACCTTGGGTGGTCAGCCCGTGCGTGGTCGGGCCCTGAGGCCGTGGGCTGTGGGGGGCACCCGAACATCCTCCCGATGCCGAGGGCATGTGAATCGCAGCCGGCGACGACCACAGCCGCCCCTACGAGGCGAGCCTCGCCGTATACGGCCCGGCAGCGGGCCCGCGGCCGAGCTCGTTCCCCCCCGCGGGATCGCTGTTACGCGGCATGCGCACGGGCGGCACCCGCAACCGCCCGTCCCCCGTCGGCGGTTGCGGCCGCACCCCAGCCCGCGCACCTGCATCCGCCGCCGGTCTCGGCGCGCAGATTCCCGGCGGACTTGCCGCGGGCGCCCGACCAGGTGCCGTCGCTGGACCGGCCACCTTCCATCGGCGGCGCGTCGCGACGAGGCCATCGAGGCCGTCTCAGAAGGTGGCGGCGGCGCCGCCACTGCCGTAGTGCGGCGCTGAGGCGGGAGGCGAAAGCCCCTAGAGGGCCCCTGCCGTCGGCGCCGAGGCGCCGTCGCCCGGCCCGGCGGCGGCGGCGGCGGCGGCATCCCCCCCCCCCGCGCCCCCCGCTCCGCCGCGAGAGCGGCACTGAGCGCATCGCGCGCAGCCAGAGATAGCAGCGACGGGACTCCAAAAGGGACGGCGGACGGGGTGCGATGGTAAAAAAACTGTCAGGTGTGGAGGCCAGCCCCACCTGCCGACAATTCTGCTCGAAAGCGATGCCTTCATAGATCAATGCGAGCTCAGGGGCTCCTGTCGTGTAGTGCCGTCTACACAATGTCTTCGTCCGAGAGCCATCGTCAAAAGAACGCGTCCATAAGATCTCAATGACGGATCAGGTCGCGGTGGAAGGGGAGTACGGCCGACTCACAAGAATACCATGAGCCGCATTCGAACAAATATAAAACAAAGTGGCAGGTGGTACCGAGTGCCGGGCACATGGAACTATTAACGAGCCCGTGACGATCGCAAAGAGAGGCAGTCGGAGCGCTGGATCCGGGGGACGGAGACGACGGTGACGACGGTGGCCGGTGGCGGTTCCAAAAGCTCGATTCGTGAAGCGTCCCGGCAGAGCAAGAACCTACTGGGACTACGATCCACGAAGACATCGGGGGGCACCCGGGGATTGGGGAGATGTTGCATGCACTCAGATATAGAGAGTGTTCCCACTGAGCCGTTCAATCAGGCCTTCAATTATGTTTAATCTTGTCCGGGCCCGATGGCCGCCCACGCCAACGAAACATCGCACAGACACTCCACTGAGTGATCTCAAATGACGTCACGAAAAATATGGCCCCCTCCGTCCTACAGCTCTCTGTCCCTTCGTGGCCGCATCTTCTGCGCGGCTGCCGCTCCTACAAGCAACAAGTTCGGTTGGCAAAATACAAATCCATCCCCGGTATTGCTGACCTCCAAAAAGTGGCGGTTGCAGAGTAGCTGCAATCATTCAACAGAGTACGTGGACTAATGGAAAGACCAGGAATCATCTGAGTTCCTTACAAGTCCCCCCATGCAGCTCTGCGCACTGGAAACGCACATCAGGATCTCAAGAAATCTGAAGAAATTTGTTGATTTCATAAGAAATCAGGGGTCTGGCGCAGAACCTTGTCCATGCCCTCTTCAGGCCCAAGCGAGCGTCGCAAAAATCTCAGGAAATCTCATTGTGGGTTGCAATGGCTCTGCGTGACTCCTGCAAGACACGGTGATTAGCTTGCAAGATTACTGGCGGCAACTCTCAGCCAATAGTTCGATCGGGGCTTGTCAAACAGCCTATCAGACTTCCTTTTTACGCCCCGTCGTCGGCTCTGCCTCCCTTCTCTCTGAAACCGCCCTTTTTGGAGTTTAGCAGGACTTCTCCGTGACCTTCATTCTGAGGAGCAGGACGTTGGGCAAATTTCTTTGGTACAAACTAAGGACGTAAATACTTTGGCTATTCTTCCTTTCGGTTGAGCGAGGGGTGCTTCGGTTCTCACAAGCGGTTTCCTTGAAGTCAGAGCATGCACTAAAGAGGTCGTCTCTCGGCTTTTGTCATTGGAAGACAACATTCGTGCTGCTGGCACGAGTCGTTTGGTGCGGAACTGAGGCGAAAGCGGCTGGCCAGCAGGTTTCGATGCAACCAGATTGCATTGAAGCCTGCTGAAAATATGGCGCGTCGCCATAGATTGATCGGATCCGAGAAAGTTCCACAGAAAGTTACAGCATGCTGTGACCGAGCTGTGACTGTGCTGTGAAAAAAAATTGCATGCTGAGGGCTCCTGGATGGCTCTGTGGGAGGCAAGGACGATCACAGAAATTTTAAATTCTGTGCTGTGAGCTGCTGTGAACTGCTGTGACTTGCTGTGAGCTTTTCTCAGATCTGATCAATCTTTGACGACGCGCCATATCGTCGGGCATAAACGCTGAGTCAACCATCTGCGGCCAAGGATGCTCTATTGCGCTCGAAGGCCGTCGGTGTGCGGAGAACGATCGCCTGCGGGTACCACCAAAGCAAGGGTCTGGAATGTCGTCGCGTGACCACCAAACGCTGACCCGAGCGTCCCGGTTTATGCTCCGCTCTGCCGTATTACCGAGTTTTTTCAGGAACCTCGATGTGCCATGCACCGTCGCCATCGTGG
>ENA-ORXC01001284-ORXC01001284.1-marine-metagenome-genome-assembly--contig:-NODE-1284-length-14966-cov-57.133790_pt1 | contig 14966 bp, 10 predicted proteins | sample MGYA00237865_ERZ511478 | MGnify/ENA metagenome assembly ERZ511478 | reverse complement strand
TATCGGCTAGGACGCATGGTTTTCATCCATGTAAGAGGGGTTCGATTCCCCTACGGGCTACAATTTTTATAATTATTTAGAAAAAACAATAATGGCAAATCACAAGTCAGCTTTAAAGAGAATTAGAAGCAACGAAGCAAAGCGTCTTAGAAATCGTTACCAGCACAGAACGACTCGTAACGCGATTAAGAGATTACGCGATATGACTGAGCAGAAAGATGCTCAGGCTTTATATCCAGCAGTAGCTTCTATGATTGACAAGTTAGCTAAACGCAATATTATCCACGATAATAAAGCTGCTAACTTAAAATCTAAGCTTGCAAAGCACGTAGCAGCTCTTTAAGGGTTATACGTTATAGACATACAGAGAACTTCTATATTTATATAGGGGTTCTTTTTGTTATTTAAAATGCTGCTTAGTATTGCTTTCGCGAAAGCGTTAAAAATTACATTAAAAGGCATTTTAAAAAATTTAAAACCGCAAGTAATATTGCACCCGCTTAGGCTAACCTCTGACGATGTTCGTGAATGTTGCCCTAACGTAAAATCACTTTAATATCCATAAAATGGAAGATTTAGTAAAATTCGTACAAGACGAATTCATCCCAAAAAATGATTTCCCAACCTTTGCAGCAGGTGATACTATCACTGTGTACTATGAAATTAAGGAAGGTGAAAAAAGTAGAACACAGTTCTTTAGAGGAGTTGTATTACAATTAAGAGGTACTGGAAGAACTCAGACTTTTACAATCCGTAAGATGTCTGGTACTGTAGGTGTAGAGCGTGTATTCCCGCTTAACCTTCCAGCTATCCAGAAGATTGAAGTAAACAAAAGAGGTATTGTACGTCGTGCACGTATCTTCTACTTCAGAGGTCTTACAGGTAAGAAAGCTCGTATCAAAGAGAGACGCGGATAGTCTTACTGGACAATTTTATTCAAAAAGCTTCACTTTTATAGTGAGGCTTTTTTTTATGAACAAAAGTTAAGAACTCAAGTTAATAACAGGTTGAAAATTAAATAAATACATTTTAAACTAACCAATCAAAACTATTACTACATTTATATAGTTCTAATCCACTAGACGATTTTAACCATCCAGAAAACTACAATAGTATTACCATATTATTTTAGTTAAGTTGTGGTTACTAATAAGACCCGCTGCACAAGCTAGATGAGTAGATAGTGTAAATCATCTACTTATTAAATAATCTTAAGTAACGCGACACCCCTGAGATAGTTTGTTTTATATTGACAAACAACACTATTTCAGCAGAAATTGAACGGTTACAGTCATTAAAACACTGTTATAAAACTTCAAGGGTTTACCGGTAAAGCAATTTCTAAAAAGCCATATCAACGTACTTTGTACAGGGATATGGCTTTTGTTTTTCATATAAATGAACGTTATAATGCTCAAAACTTGTGGAAACTTTTATCGGATAGTACTATTATTTTAACATTCCCCACGATATTTAAAACAAACTAAACATCAATCAAATATGAAAATAATATACCTATCAGTGATAGTATCACTATTGGTTTTTACATCTTGTGAAGAACCAGACAACGCAATTAATTATGTCTTAAATAACGTAAGAAACGGAGCTATGCTACGTACCCGCGCAATTAACAACTCAGTATATGATGTACAATCACCCGCTACACCTATTTCTTACGTCCTTGAGATGCAAGATGGAAACGAGGGAGAATTACTTGACCGTGTAGACGTCTTTCTATCATTTGTAGATCGAACATCTGAAAATGGAGACAATAGCACATCTTCAGTGCTCTTTAAAACACTTAGCGCATCAGATTTTACACAAGGTGAGCGAGGTTACCCAGTCACAGAACTAACAATAACAACCCAAGAGCTTCTTGAAAACGCTAACCTTACTATCGATGAAATATCTTGTACTGATAAATTTGTTATAGACTTGACGCTGCATCTTACCAATGGACTGGCCTTTAATCACGACAACAGCATAGGTCCTATTATAAGTTACCCAGGCTCAATAAACTCTCCATTCAGCTATGATATATATGTTGTAGAAGGCATCGATAATGATAAGTTTACAGGAGTTTATGACTACAGCAGTGTAGTAAATGGATTTGATGGCCCTACTTTTATAACTCCAAATCAATTTACACTTGAAAGATCACGACCTAATGTTCGTCATTTTGAAATATTTAGAGACACGCAACAAATGTTTGATGGTACATTTATATTATCTGAAGTTGAGTTTACTATAGCCTGTAATCAAGCCATAATGACTCGATACATACGCTCAGCTATAGTCTGTTCATCACGTGTAGAAGCTGACCATCAAGTGCTATTAGGTCCATCTAACGATTTAAACGGCACAATAGACGAAATAGACGACACGGTATTTGATTTACGTTTTATTGAAGGATTTGAAGGTAATGACGGATTTTGTGGTTGGCCTGTAACTCCTTCCACTTTTAGACTTACAAAGCAATAATTGTAATACAGACATATTGTCAAAATATCAAATAAGAAGCATAGCGAGTTTTGTGATAGATAAACATAAATAATTAGGCTAAAATTAACAGAAAAGGTGACTTAAGTTAGACGTGATTTTAGGTGGAAAAATGCCCTACAAATTACTATATTTGCTAGGCTTGCTCAGCAAGTAAATTTCAACTGATTTATTAAATAAAAAAACTCCTGAATGGCGACAGATAAAACCACCATTAAATATACACTTACGGATGAAGCTCCTATGCTTGCAACACATTCATTCCTCCCTATTGTAAAGCGCTTTACAAAATCTTCTGATATTGAGATGGAGCTAGTGGATATCTCTCTGGCTGGTCGTATCATAGCAAACTTTTCTGAATATCTTACAGAAGATCAAAGACAAGAAGATGCGCTTGCAGCACTAGGAGAACTTGCAAAAAAACCAGAAGCAAATATTATAAAGCTTCCTAATATCTCTGCTTCTATACCACAGCTTACAGCGGCTATAAAAGAATTACAGAGTGATGGATATGCAATTCCAGATTTTCCGGAAGAGCCTACAACAGATGAAGAAAAATCTATACGTGCAAGATTTGCAAAAGTACTAGGTAGTGCTGTAAACCCAGTACTACGTGAGGGTAACTCAGACAGACGTGCACCTAAGCCAGTTAAGCAATATGCTCGCAATAACCCGCACAGTATGGGTGCTTGGAGTGCAGACTCACAGTCTCACGTAGCGACTATGTCTCACGGAGACTTTAGAAACAACGAAAAGTCTGTTACAATAAAAGAGGCAGGTAACATACGTATAGAACACGTAGATGCTGCTGGTAAAGTAACAGTACTTAAAGCCGAGACTCCGGTTCTTGCAGAAGAGATTATAGATGCTTCTCTTATGGAGAAACAAGCGCTTATAAACTTTTTAGAAACTCAAGTTGCAGATGCAAAGGAGAAAGATCTTTTATTCTCTCTGCATATGAAGGCAACAATGATGAAGGTTTCTGATCCAAAAATATTTGGTCACGCAGTAAAAGTCTTTTTTGCTCCAGTATTTGAAAAGTATGGTGCTACTCTTGATAAAATAGGTGTAGATGTAAATAATGGTTTTGGAGATTTACTTGCCAAAATAGAGGAATTACCAGCATCTGAAAGAGAAGAAATCAAGGCGGCTATACAAGCCTGTTATGATGCTCGTCCAGACCTAGCAATGGTAAACTCAGATAAAGGAATAACAAACCTACACGTACCTAGTGATGTGATTATAGATGCATCTATGCCCGCTATGATACGCGCTTCTGGACAAATGTGGAATGCACAAGGAAAGCAACAAGATACTAAGGCAGTTATACCAGATAGTAGCTATGCAGGTGTTTTTCAAGAAACTATAGAGTTTTGTAAAAAGCACGGTGCCTTTGACCCTACTACTATGGGTACAGTACCTAACGTAGGTCTTATGGCTCAAAAAGCCGAAGAATACGGATCTCACGATAAGACTTTTGAAATACCTGCTGCAGGAACAGTACGTACGGTAGACAATGCCGGTAACGTTCTTACAGAACACACGGTAAATGAAGGTGATATCTGGAGAATGTGTCAAGTAAAGGACGCACCTATACGTGACTGGGTAAAACTTGCTGTAAGTCGTGCTAGAGCAACTGGATCTCCAGCTGTATTCTGGCTAGACAGTGAGCGTGCACACGATGCAGAGCTTATTAAAAAGGTAAATCTTTATCTTAAAGATCACGATACAGAGGGACTAGATATACAGATTATGTCTCCCGTACTAGCGACACGTTTCTCACTTGAGCGTATTAAAAATGGTCAAGACACTATCTCTGTAACTGGTAACGTATTGCGTGATTACAACACAGATCTTTTCCCAATACTTGAAGTAGGGACAAGTGCAAAAATGTTATCTATTGTACCACTTATGAATGGTGGTGGACTTTTTGAAACAGGTGCTGGAGGATCTGCGCCTAAGCACATACAGCAGTTTCTAGAAGAAGGTCACCTACGTTGGGATTCTCTTGGAGAATTTCTTGCACTAGCGGTATCACTAGAGCACGTGGCTACTACTAAGGGTAATGAGAGAGCACAAATACTTGCAGACACACTAGACGAGGCGACTATCAAGTTTTTAGAAAACAGAAAATCACCTTCTCGTAAAGTAAACGAGTTAGATAACCGTGGTAGTCACTTCTACCTTGCATTATACTGGGCACAAGGACTAGCTAGCCAAACTAAAAATGCAGATCTAGCCGCAGAGTTTGCTCCTATTGCAAAGAAAATGGAAGAAAATGAGCATACTATCATAAATGAGCTTAACGCGGCACAAGGAGATCCTCAAGATATAGAGGGTTACTACAGTGTGAGTAGCGATAAAACATTTGCAGCAATGCGACCAAGCGCAACATTTAACGCGATTATAGATTAAGGTTTTTACGCTTTCGCGAAAGCGTAATCATCACCCACAAAAGCCTCTTCATTTTTGAAGAGGCTTTTTATTTTTAACAAGTTAATCGGTATTTTGTCACTAGCTTTACTTCAAATCTTTACAATGAAAAATATTTTATACGTACTGATATTTTTAGGGTCGTTACACCCCCTACTCTCTCAAGAAAAATACACGCTGAGCGGTACCATTACAGATGTATCAAGTAATGAAACCTTGATAGGAGTAAGCATCTTGTTTCCTGAGCTTAATGATGGTGTTGTGACTAACTCATATGGCTTTTACTCTATCACCCTACCCGAAGGCATTTATAAGGTACAGGTAAGCTACTTAGGCTATAAAGATGTGATAGAAACTATAGAGCTCAATAAAGATATACGTAACAATATAGCCCTCTCTACATCACTAGAACAACTAGATGAGATTGTCATAGAAGAGAAGGTAGAACGTGTGAGAATACGCAAACCACAAATGAGTGTAAATGCACTCACTTCTGAGTCTATAAAAAGCATCCCAGTTGTACTAGGAGAAGCAGATGTTATAAAAGCGATACTCCTACTACCTGGTGTAACGAGTGCTGGTGAGGGAGCCTCTGGATTTAATGTACGAGGTGGCGCTGCAGATCAAAACTTAATTCTTCTAGACGAGGCTACTATTTTTAACTCCTCACACCTCTTTGGTTTCTTTTCCGTGTTTAACCCAGATGCTATTAAGGATTTGAAACTATATAAAGGAGGTATACCAGCTAGATATGGTGGACGTGTGTCTTCTGTTCTGGATATTTATCAAAAGGAAGGTAACAGCAAGAAAACAAAGGTTACCGGAGGTATAGGCGCTGTGGCAAGTAGACTGCTGGTAGAAGGACCTATTGTAGAGGATAAAGCAGCTTTCCTTTTTGGCGGTAGAGCATCTTATGCACATTTATTTTTACCATTATTTGATATAGACAATAAAGCCTATTTCTACGATCTTAATACAAAGATTAATTACAAAATTAATGATAACAATAGCTTGTATCTATCTGGTTATTTTGGTCGAGACCTTTTTAGCGTAAGCGATAGTTTTAAAAATGTATATGGTAATGCGGTAGGTAATTTAAGATGGAATCACATTTTTAGTGACAAGCTATTTTCAAACGCCTCTCTTATTTATAGCGATTACTACTATGGACTTGATCTAGACTTTGTAGGCTTTGAGTGGAACTCTGGTATTAACAATATAAATATCAAATATGATCTTACCCACTACCTTAACGACAAGATGAAGATCTACTCAGGTATTAATAACTTATACTATACTTTTAATCCTGGTAAAATTCAACCTAATGGTCCAGACTCTGGTATTGTAGAAGAGCAGCTTGTAAAAAAATATGCAAATGAGTTTGCTGCATATGTAGACGTAGAGCATAAATTATCCCAAAACCTTACAGTTGAGTATGGTTTACGCTTTAGTAATTTTACGAGATTAGGACAAGACGAGGTTAACATTTACAGAGATGACCAGCCAGTATCTTTTGATCCTTTCTTACTTATTTATCAAAGTGAAGACCCTATAGGTGTAGATACCTCTTTTTCTAGAGGAGATAAGCTAGCAACATTTAATGCACTGGAGCCACGCATTGCGGCTTCTTATGCATTTAATGACGACACATCTATCAAGGCAAGTTATACTAGACTAGTACAATACTTGCATTTATTATCTAACACAAGCTCCCCTACTCCGCTTGATATCTGGACACCTAGTGGTGAGTTTACTGCACCACAACAACTGGATCAATATGCTATAGGTTATTTTAAAAACCTTGAGATAGGTAGCAGTGAGTATACCATAGAGACCGAGGCTTTTTATAAAGACATAGATGGTCGCATAGACTATATAGACGGTGCTCAACTCATTGCAAACGAAGCCATAGAGCAAGTTATCTTACAAGGCGAGGCAAGAGCTTATGGACTTGAATTTTTATTGCGTAAAAATGACGGAAAGTTTAAAGGCTTTCTAGCATATACTTTATCTAAGTCTGAGCAGCGCACCCCAGGACGAACTGCAAATGAGTTAGGTATTAATCGCGGGCAATGGTATAACACACCTTATGATAAAACTCACGATATCTCTATGAATCTTAATTATGAGCTTAGTGATAAATGGAAATTTGGAAGTAATTTCTTATTTCAAACAGGGCAGCCTACTAACTTCCCAGTGGGGCAATTTGAGTTTCAAGGTATTGTCATCCCTACATATGGACCCCGTAATGAGCAAAGATTACCTAGTTACCATAGACTAGACTTAAGCGCGACACTTACGCCAGAAAAAAACAAGAACAGATCGTGGCAATCAGAATGGGTTTTTAGTATTTATAATGCCTATAACCGCCGTAATGCCGCCTCTATAAACTTTCGACAAAACGCAGACACTGGTAATAACGAGGCAGTAAGAACTGCCATTTTTGGAATCATTCCTGCGGTTACCTATAATTTTAAATTTTAGTAAGAGATGAGATATATAACACTCCTTATAGCATTACTACTAGTATTTACATCGTGTGAAGATGTAATAGATGTAGATCTTAATGATGAAGATCCTCGCCTTATAGTAGATGCCCTTATACGCATTGACACTACGCAACAATTAACAGAGGCAAACATAAAGGTGTCACTTTCTTCTTCGTTCTTTGGTGAGATACAACCGGCAGAGGTAGAGAATATGTTTATTCAAAAAAGTGATGAGTCTGGTTTTGTACCTTATGAGGCTGTACCGGGTGAACCGGGTGTATACAGACCATTTGCGACAACAGTTTCTCCTGTTACAGATAATAAGATCGTTACCAGCTGGCTTACTAGTGAGTCTGAATATTTATTCTTTGTCACGCACCAGGGGCAAGATTATTTTGCCAGAACTACATTTGCACCGTCTGTTCCTATAGATACTGTCGAGCAAGGTGATGGAGGACTTTTTGATGAAGACGACAAGGAAGTAATTATTGCATTTACAGATATTCCAGAACAAGAAAATTACTATCTCATTGATTTAGATTTTAATGAATACCTCCCTACAGAAGATCGTTTTTACCCAGGACAACAATTTGAGTTCTCTTATTTTTATGATGCAGAAGACACACCACTTAACCCCGGTGATACTGTAGATATAAGTATTCTGGGAGCAAATGAGCAGTTTTATGATTATATGAACGGACTTTTAGAACAAAGTGAACAGGGCGATAACGGCCCCTTCCAGACACCTACTGCAACGGTGAGAGGGAATATTCTTAACATTACGGGCATAGATAATATAGATCAGTTTGATAATTTAAATAGGCCAGATGCGTTTATACTGGGGTATTTCTCATTGTCGCAACAGTTTTCGGCGAGCTTGATTATAGAAGAATAGAATTACGCTTTCGCGAAAGCGGACTTATTACCACCATCACTTTTAATTATACAAAGCTATTACTTACTTTAGTACCTATGTCAAAACGATTGCTATTATCATTTGCACTAGTCCTGATAACCGGATTAATATATTCTCAAAATGAAATTCCTGAAAACTACTTTGTAAATCCGCTAGATGGCGAGCTTGTACTTGCTGGAAGTTTTGGGGAGTTACGCAGTAACCACTTTCATAGTGGGCTTGATTTAAAAACACAGCGCAGAACTGGCTTACCCGTTTATGCAGCTGCCGAAGGTAGTATCACACGCATAAAAATATCTCACTATGGTTATGGGAAAGCTATTTATGTGGCTCACCCTAATGGATATACAACTGTGTACGGACACTTACAAAAATTTTGTCCAGAGGTAGAAGCTTATATAAAACGAGCACAATACAAAAAACAGTCTTATGAGATTGAGCTATTTCCTAAAAAAGGAGAGCTTACCATAGGCAAGGGAGAAATACTTGCATATAGTGGAAACACAGGTAGTAGTGGCGGTCCTCACCTTCACTTTGAAATAAGAGATGGTAATGCAAGACCTATGAATCCTTTCTTATTTGGACTTACGGCAAAAGACACTAGAAAGCCTACTATAAATCACTTACGTGCATACCCTATAGGTGATCAATCAACCATCAATAAAGGAACCGAAGCTATAGATGTGCGCCTCACCCAAAAGGCAGACGGGAGTTACCAAGCAGAAAATATAAAGGCCATAGGAGCTATAGGTTTTGCGATAGGTACCATAGACCAGCAAGACCTAGCAAATAATAAGAATGGTATCTATACCATCACGACCTCTATAAATGGTGAGACTAATTTTGAGGTAAAAATGGATAAGTTCTCCTTTGCAGAAACCAGATACCTCAACCGAATGATAGATTATGGGTTGTATAAAGACAAAAGAAAGCGCGTACAGAAGTTGTTTATAGAAAGAAACAATCCGCTTAGTATATACACGCAGCAGGTCGATAACGGTATACTTACTATAGAAGATAGTCTTGCTTACCAGTATCAAATAAAAGTAAAAGATTTTGCACATAACGAAGTAATCATAAACATACCTATAAGTGGTAAAAAAGATAGCCTAAGCTCACCAAGAACAAATACAGAGGGTAAAGACTTTGTATATAGTGACCAAGGATACAATTTTAATGAAGGAAAATTTGAGGTATATATTCCTAAAGGAGCATTTTATGATGACTACTTTTTAAATCTCAAAGCAGAGGGTGACAAACTCACTTTGCACAAGGATGTACTACCCGTACATAAAAATATAAGTATATCATATGACCTATCTGGTTATAATGAGTCAGATCGCGATAAGTTATATCTAGGTAGAATAAATTACAAAGGTGATGTGTATTACAGTAATACCCGTATTAAGGATAATAAACTACAAATTAACACACGTACCCTAGGAGAATATACAATTGCAAAAGACACAGACCCGCCGGTGGTAAAGGCGAGCAATTTTACAAAAGGTAAATGGATGTCAAAATATCGCTACCTTAAATTTGAGATAAAAGACCTGGCAAGTGGTATAAAGGGATACCGTGCTACAGTAAACGGTAAGTTTATCTTACTTGAGTATGAGCCAAAAACCAAAACACTTACACACGATTTTAACGATAATGCCGTTACAGATACTAAGAACGAACTCAAACTTATCGTGACTGATAATGTGGGAAATAGTACTACATTTGAAACTACATTCTTTAGAAAACCATCCATTGAAAAATAACTACCTCCTACTCATCCTACTTTTATGTTTTACAACTCTAGGTCTTGCCCAAACGGCAACTATAAGAGGCATCATACTAGATGATAAAAACACACCTGTACCAGGAGCTTCTGTTGCATTTATGGGAGATGGTACTGTTACAAATGACAATGGTTTTTATGTAATAGTGATTCCTGCAAATGAGGACATCGCAATATCTTATACCTATGTAGGTTTTAAAAAGATAACACAAACCTTCAACCTTAAAGCAAATGCCGATATTGAGTTTAACCCAGTATTAAAAACCGATATTGAACAACTAGGTACAGTTATTATTACCACTACTACCAGGCAGCGTGTAGAAGGCGTGACTACCATAGCTCCAGAGACTATACGCAAGACACCAGGTGCAAATGCGGGAGTAGAAAATCTTCTCAAGTCATTACCAGGAGTGAGTAATAACAATGAGCTCAGTACACAATATGCTGTGCGCGGTGGTAACTTTGACGAGAACCTTGTATACATTAATGAAATAGAAGTTTACCGTCCATTTTTAGTACGCTCTGGACAGCAAGAAGGATTGAGTTTTGTAAACAGTGATCTAGTTCAAAATGTAGCTTTTAGTGCAGGAGGGTTTCAGGCAAAATATGGAGACAAACTTTCTTCTGTACTTGACATTACCTACAGAAGGCCTGTAGATTTTGCGGCCAGTGTAGATGCCAGCCTTCTAGGCGGTAGTATCTCTGGTGAAGGAATTTCTAAAGACGGGAGATTTACAGCACTTGCAGGTGTACGTTATCGCGATAATAGCCTTCTTGTAAATGCAAAACAAACAGAAACTAACTTTAAACCACGTTTTTTTGACGCTCAGTCATTGCTTACGTATAAGTTTACAAATAAATTTCAACTAGACTTTTTAGGGAACATTGCGATAAATAAATATGACTATGAGCCACTTACACGACAAACCAATTTTGGTAGTCTTGCAGATCCTCTAGCCCTTATTGTCTTTTATGAAGGTCAAGAAGAAGATAAGTATGAGACTTACTTTGGAGCCTTAAAAGGTACTTACCAACTTAATGAGCATACCACACTCAAAGTTTTAGGATCTGCATATCACACACAAGAGCAAGAGTATTTTGATATTTTTGCAGACTATCGTTTAGGAAGACCTAATACTAACATAGGTGATGAAGACCTAGGTGATGTAGAGTTTACACAAGGTATAGGCTCACAACTTACACACGCTCGTAATGATCTAGATGCACTTTTTATAAATGTAGAGCATAAAGGAACGTATCTAAAAGATACAGACCAGATAGATTGGGGCATAAAATATACTCGTGAAGATATACGTGATAGACTAGAAGAATATGAGGTTATAGACTCTGCTGGGTTTTCTATAAGACCACCTATAGGAGATTTTACAAATGAGCAACCCTATGCGGCATTTGATGCGCCTCTTGAGCCATTTACAAACATACGTGCCCGTAATAATGTGCAGATTAATAGACTCTCTGCTTATGGACAATACAGCAAACGTACCGAGATAGGAAATAATGAACTCTGGATAAATGCTGGAGTACGAGCACAACAGTGGACGGTAAGCGGAGATAACATTGAGAGTACAACACAAACCGTGATAAGCCCGAGAGCACAACTTAGTTTAAAACCTGGTGGCAACTCAGATATGATTTTTAGACTATCTGGAGGTCTCTATGCGCAACCTCCTTTATATAGAGAGTTGAGAGACTCACTGGGACAGGTACGACCAGATGTAAAAGCTCAAAAATCTTTTCATCTTGTAGCTGGCCACGACTGGAGTTTTAATCTTTGGGAACGCCCTTTTAAACTAGTGACAGAAGCATATTATAAAGGTCTTACAGATGTAAATCCATATACCTTAGAAAATGTACGCATACGTTACAGAGCTACAAATAATGCTACGGCAAGAGCTTATGGTATAGATACCAGACTTAACGGTGAGTTTGTACCAGGTACACAAAGCTGGATAAGTCTAGGTGTACTGCGCACAGAAGAAAATATAGATAATCAAGGATATATACCAAGACCTACAGATCAACGGTTAAAGGTTGCTTTTCTATTTCAAGACTACGCGCCTAATATTCCTAGTTTGAAACTTTACATTAATATGGTATACCAGACAGGTCTACCAGGAGGATCACCTAGCTATGCAGATCCTTATGTGTTTTCAGAATTACCTAGGTTGAGAGACTATTTTAGAGCAGATGCAGGTATAAATTATGTATTTACAGATGCATCAAAACCGTTCCCAAAGGGTCACTGGCTGCACGTCTTCAAGGATCTTACAGCTGGTTTTGAAATCTATAACATATTTGATAGACAGAACTCGATTACAAACACCTTTGTAAGAGACGCAAGTACACAACAGCAGTTTGCAATTCCTAACTTTTTATCTCCTAGAGTTTTTAATGTACGAGTATCTGCTAAGTTCTAGACTACGCAGGTACACCTTCTAGAAACTCTTTAAGAACACTTATCACGTAGTCTACCTCCTCTTTTGTATTATACTTTGAGAAAGAAAAACGCACGCTAGGCTTTTTAAGATCATCTTCAGATAAGATTTCTTGAAGCACGTGTGAACCTTTATCACTCCCACTCTGGCAAGCGCTTCCTTTAGAGCAAGCAATACCCTTCATATCTAATTGAAAAAGCAGCAATAATGCCTTTTCTGAAGCAATAGGTAAGCATACGTTAAGTAAGGTATATGTACTCTTCTCTGGATTGCTACAATTCCCATTAAGTTTTACACTAGGGATTTCTTTTTTAAGCCTTTCGGCGAAATAGGTTTTTATCCCTTTCACATAATTGCTCTCTTCTTCAAGATGAGTATATGCACATTGCATTGCTGTCTCAAGTCCTGCAATATTATGTACACCCTCTGTACCAGCTCGTAAACCACGCTCTTGTGAACCACCAAAGATAAGTGGCTTAAGACCACTATTTTTTCTTATAAATGCAAATCCTACACCTTTTGGCCCGTGAAATTTATGACCAGCAGCCGCTACAAAATCTACAGGAACCTCCTGAAGGTCTATAGCATAATGGCCAATGCTTTGCACCATATCTGAGTGTACCAGTGCTCCATATGATTTACACATAGTCGCGATTGCTTTTATGTCTATCATATTACCCACCTCATTATTAACGTGCATAAGGCTCACGAGCGTTTTTGCATCATTTGATGCAAGCATTTCTTCTAGCTTTTTTTCGTCTGGAGTACCACATTCTTTTAAAGGAACGTACTCTAGTAAAATATTATAGGTTTTTGCTGCTTCTTCTGCTGCGTGTAGCACTGCGTGATGCTCTATACGTGAGGTAATAATGCGTTGTACTCCTAGGTCTCGAGCAGCACTATTTATGACAAGATTATCTGCCTCTGTACCTCCAGATGTAAAAATAATCTCTCCCGCAGTAACATTAAGAATCTTTGCAATGGTTTTACGTGCACTTTCTACGTGACTTTTTGCGGTGCGACCTACGGCGTGTGTAGAAGATGGATTACCAGGCACCTCTCTCATAACTTCCATCATACGTTCTAATACTTCTTGACGTATTTGAGTGGTTGCAGCATTATCAAAATAAACCTGAGACATAAACGTTATTCCTTAGGGGATTAGTCTACAAAAATAACTAAAATATCCCGACAGCTCTTACACTTTAGCGTTTCTATATGATGAGCAAAGTTGTACCGAATGGGCATATTGTAACTAGTAAGTGCAGGGTGTTAATGCTGTTTAAATAACTTTTTTCGCGAAAGCGTAATTACATCTCTTTACCCTATTTTTGTCATAAACATAATTTATATGAAAAAGCTTCTAGCCTTAGTTATCCTTTCTTTTATCGCTACCTCGTGTGACGATGGTGATCTTATAGTCACAGAGATAGATTTTGATGATCTTGAGCTAGAACTTTGTACAGATAGCGAGTATGTATTTTATAAAATTAACACGAGTACTAACGAGACGCTAGCGCTACAGTTTACAACCTCTCAAGATATTTTTGGAGGAGTAGATGAACTTGATGACATTACACTCTCTGGTGATGACCAAGTTTCATACAGACGTTTTAATGACGCGGTATCTAGTGATTACTTTTGTAGCCTTATACCACCTGCAACACCGGTGGTGGCAGAAGAGTTTATAAGTACAGAGGGAGAAGTGCTCATTACAAGATCAGGGACCGAAACTGATGAGGATGGCATACCTTCTGAGATAGAAGACCCAGAAGGTGTCGCGGGTACTGCAGATCTTAAGGATACTGATGAGGATGGCATTCCAGACATATTAGACTCTGATGATGATGGTGATAACGTACCTACCGAGCTAGAAGGTGTGGTTCTCAATGAAGATGGGACTGCTATAGATACAATGCTCTCTAGAGATACAGATGGTGATGAGATACCAGATTACCTTGACCCAGATGATGATGGTGATGGAGTGCTCACACGCAACGAAGATGCAAATATGGATCTCAACCCAGCAAATGACAACTCAAACCCCGATGCGCCTACTGAAGATGATTACTTAAATCCAGCTATTGCGGTAGAGACCACTGTAGATGAGTATCGTGATAACGAGTATGTTATTACAGACTTCCAGATATCTATATTTACAAGGTTACTTGTCTATATAAATCCTGCAAACCAAGATGAGCAGCGTGATGAGTCTACTCAAAATTTTGGTGTATATACATCACCAGACGTTGTCATAACAGAAAAGCCAGATTTTAACGAGTAGTTGCGTTTTGGTACAGGTATACTTCTGTTGCTCCTGCTCCATATTTTTGAAAATCTGCATCATAAAATTTAATACCGTCATACCTACGTAGTAAAGTATAGAG
>ENA-ORXC01001282-ORXC01001282.1-marine-metagenome-genome-assembly--contig:-NODE-1282-length-14977-cov-3.476376_pt1 | contig 14977 bp, 10 predicted proteins | sample MGYA00237865_ERZ511478 | MGnify/ENA metagenome assembly ERZ511478 | reverse complement strand
CCCACATGGTTGACGTAGAACAGGGGTAAATGGTATCGATCAATATTAGCCTTGCAAGTATGAATTCTAGATTCGGCATGGTCAAAATTGAAAGGTGATGCTGAAACATTGATAATCACGTCAGGCTGATCTGGCATCATCTCATCAAGGGGGCATACCGTATAGAGTGGGTTATCATTTCCGACATTCCAGATGTCCTCACAGACTGTCAATGCAAGTCGGACACCCTTGAATTCATAAGTGCTAAATGTCGTAGCTGGCTCAAAATATCGGTACTCGTCAAATACATCATAGGTCGGAAGTAGAGCCTTGTGCTGAACAAACTGCACCTTGCCCTCATACAGAAAATAGACAGAATTATAAAGGTCCTTACCCTCAATCACTGGATTGCGTGTCGGCGAGCCCAGAATGATGGCTACATGATGTGAGGCCGCTTTCAAGGTCTCAATGGCAGCCTCGCAGGACCGAATAAAATCGTCAAAGTCTAAAAAATCTCTGGGTGGATAGGCGCAGGTAGCTAATTCTGAGAAGCAAATGATATCCGCCGTAGCAGCCTCCGCTTTTTTTACAGCATCCAACATTTTGCTGACGTTACCTTGGAAGTTTCCCACGTGGTAATTCAGCTGAGCTAAGGCAATCCTCATAGTATTTAATTTAGACTACAAATGTAACCGAAAAAGGCTTCTCTACGGTAGAGAAAAATTTGCAAACAAGTGGTAAGTCACTACTACGATGACGGCTCTGACTCTTAGCTTGACGATCGCTGTAGGAGATTGGCCACAAGGATTCTGTAATGATGATGAAGAATATAAAATAACTTACTGCCAGATATTATACGGTGAGAGGAATAAAATAATGCTTCGGCCGCACCAGATGTTTGCCTCATAGCAACTGAAGCCCGATGAATGGCTCGCCAGCCTGACCCGTAGCTCTCATCGCTATGATACTGAGTATTAAGAAAACCTATTTCTTTGGCACTTTAATAATATAAGTATTTTTCATGACCGTCAGCTTACTATCGATCAGCCATGGATTATACACTTTTAATTCTCTATAAGAGACACCATACTGCTCTGCAAATTTAGTCCAGCTGGGCACTGACTTGTCCACAGTGACCTCATGGTAATTATCATGTGGCGGATAGAGTTGATGTGGCTCCACATAGAAGCCAAATTTATGAGGTGCCGTCATAATCTCTTTTATGGCCATCAATCTGAATAGATAGCGGCTGGTCTCAATATTGATATTCATATCATAAAATGAGAATGCACCCTGCTTCTTTCTGAGGGATGAGAAATTTGTCGGTCCTACGTTATAGGCTGCAGCCGCATTAGTCCAGGAGCCGAATCTATTTCTTAGCTTTTTCAAATATTTAGCGGCTGCTCTGGTGGCTTTCTCGACATGGTATCGCTCATCAACTTCGTCATTCACTTCCAGGCCCATCTCCTTAGCAGCCAGCTTTCTGAATTGCCAGAAGCCCTTGGCATTAGCATGTGAGCTAACATTGCGTAGGTCGCTCTCGGCGACAGCTAGATATTTAAAATCCAGAGGCACCCCTTCTTCTGCCAGAACGCGGTCCATCAGAGGAAAGTAGCGATTTGATTTTTTTATATTTAGCAAGGTGTTCGACTGCCAGTATGCATTCACAGAGAGCTCCCTATCCAGCCGCTCCTTACAGTCATCAGTATTAGGCATTACTTCTCCAGCCCATGAATAAGATTTGTCCTCAATGGCAGACTGAATGGACTGTGGTAAGTGATTCGCTGTAGAACTGCTGTCATGCGGATCCTCTTCGGTGGTGGAGGATAAAAATAATAAACAGGTAAAAAGACAGCCTGAAATCAACCCAAAGGTCGAATACACTTTACTCATGATGTATTAGTTTAAAAAGCTTAAGATCATTAGAATATGTTAGCTGACATCAGCCAATATATTCTAAAACGTAAGTAAACACTAAATTAATGCCAATTCAGTAATAATGAAAGTGATATCGTATACAATATGGCGACATCGCAAGCCAGTCCAAAGATGCATCAGCTATTTATATGACATAAGCTGATTGTTATCCCCATGCTCTTGTCACCTGTATTAATGCATCACTACTTAGTAAGCACTGATCAGTTATATACAAACCGATCATCTGCAACTTTAACAGCGTAGAAATTTAGAGTACTTATTATCTGAAAAAAACTAACTGATGGCTGCGTGTATAGCTGTAGCCGTGGTCGTCATCGCTGCCGGACTGGCGAGGATGAATCCACCAGGGTCGTGTCGGAGGTCGTCGCAATGGTTTTGGTATTAGCTCTAAATCAAACTCAGGTGTGATACTATAGACACGTCAGATACAAGAAAACAAAGCGGTAAATCTACGGATAGAACTTAGCTGATTAATATCATTTTGCTCGATTGCGGATAAAAGCAATTGGAATTTTATAAATTAGAACTAAGAAATAAATAACGGAGCTATGACGACGCAGATAAAAGATTTACAAGAATATAAAGAAGCATATCAGAGGAGTGTCAGTGATCCAGAAGGATTTTGGAAAGAACAAGCTGATACCTTTATGTGGCGAGAACCCTTTGACAAAATTTTATCTTGGGACTTCGATGGCCCTGATGTGCAATGGTTTCTTAATGGTAAGCTCAATATCACGGAGAACTGTCTGGACAGACACATCAGTGAAAGAGGGGATCAGATTGCTATTCTCTGGGAGCCCAATGATCCCACTCATGATGTCAGACAGTATACTTACGCAGAACTTTTAGCGGCTGTTTGTCGCTGTGCGAATGGACTGAAGTCCAAAGGAATCGAGAAAGGTGATCGTGTCGTCTTCTATATGCCGATGGTCCCAGAATTAGCCATAGCTGTGCTAGCATGCGCCCGCATTGGAGCCGTGCACTCTGTCGTCTTCGCCGGATTTTCAGCTCAGGCACTTGCTGATCGGGTCGATGATGCACAAGCCAAGATGATCATCTGCTCTGATTTCAATAATCGCGGTAGCAAGCTGATCCCCGTAAAAAAGGTAGTGGACGATGCCCGATCGATTGGCTGCGACAGCGTAGAGACTGTCATCGTACATCAGAATACTGGCAATGATATCTCGTGGTCTGAACGAGATATCTGGTGGCATGACCTCATCGACGGTCAGGCTGATACGTGCGAACCAGAAATCATGGACAGCGAGGACATGCTATTTATACTATATACCTCAGGATCTACTGGCAAACCTAAGGGTGTAGTGCACACTTGCGGTGGGTACATGGTCTATACCTGCTACACCTTCAGAAATGTATTCCAATATCAAGATGGAGATATCTACTGGTGCACTGCAGATATCGGGTGGATCACAGGACATTCTTATATCGTGTATGGACCTCTACTCGCAGGCGCGACTAGCATGATGTTTGAGGGCGTGCCCACGTATCCTGATGCTGGACGATTCTGGGAGATATGTGAGAAGCACCAAGTCAATCAATTTTATACTGCTCCAACAGCCATCCGAGCGCTGATGGCCAAGGGAGATGAGTGGCCAGCTAAGTACGACCTCTCTTCCATTAAGCTGCTGGGGTCAGTCGGTGAGCCCATCAATGAAGAGGCTTGGAACTGGTACAATAAACACATCGGTAAAGAAAAATCACCCATCATCGATACGTGGTGGCAGACCGAGACGGGCGGCATTATGATCACACCTCTGCCAGGCATAACTGACGCTAAGCCTACTTATGCCTCCTATCCTATGCCTGGGATTCAGACCTGCCTCTTAGACAGTGAGGGGCATGAACTACCTGAAACAAACGCCGAAGGACTACTCTGCATTAAGTTTCCTTGGCCCTCTATGATCAGAACTACTTACGGAGATCATGAGCGCTGTAAGCTCACTTACTTCTCTACTTTTCCTGGGATGTACTTTACAGGTGATGGAGCCAGAAGAGATGATGAGGGTCGGATCAGGGTGATAGGTCGAGTAGATGATGTCATCAATGTATCAGGACATCGCATGGGCACCGCTGAAGTTGAAAATGCCATAAACGAGCATCCACATGTGGTCGAATCCGCGGTAGTGGGTTATCCTCATGATATCAAAGGTCAAGGCATCTATGCATACGTCATCACTCAAGGCATGGAAACTGATGACGCCTTCAGAAAGGGTATCATAGATGTCGTCGTGAAAGAAATCGGCCCTATAGCAAAACCTGATAAAATACAATTTGTGAAGGGACTACCTAAGACTCGATCTGGAAAGATCATGCGTCGCATACTAAGAAAAATCGCTTCACATGATGCAGAAAATCTTGGTGACACATCCACCCTACTTAATCCAGAAATAGTGCTATCGATTAAGGAAGAGGCAGTATAACTTACTTTTATCCCTTTAGAAAATTTAGCACTCGACTGACCAGTACGCAAGATCAGATGTAGGCCACTATATTGTCAGAGAGATAATTAGTGCTTTGTATTGCAACCATAATAATCTGCATTTATGAAATGTGGGCAAAACCTTACTTATCCAGCATCTTCAAGAATCTGCAAAGTGCTTAATCATTACTAAGAAACTAACTATTACTCCCTCTTACTTTTGTAGTCCCTATAGTCAATTAGTCGTCTAGTGTAAGACCACCATTTGCTTCGTTGCAGTCATATGGCCTTGGATCAAAAAATAATAAATTGTTCCGTTAGATTGTAGATCGGCCGCTGATATGCTGACTTGATTAAAGCCCTGATTAAATCCTTCATTGAGGCTGTAAAGAAATTCTCCTGTTTGACTGTAAAAGTAGAGGCTCGCGGGTGCAGCTGATGGCAGATTAAAGGTAATAGTCGTCTGATCTTTAACAGGATTCGGGTAGTTCTGCTCAAGCCCAAACTCTATTAATGTTGTGGTCTTTTGCAAATCTAGTTTTTCTACATGCACATCAGCTGTAGTCACTTCAATCACACCAGCATTTGCTTTATCACCATATTTATTCATCGCCTTTTCACCCTTAAGTACCTTGATACCCTTGATGTCATTAGTATTAATTTGCTCAAGTGAAAATGTTGCCTCTTGCACAATACCATTAAGCACTATGAGAGGAGACTTATTATTTTCGAGAATCATTTTAGGATGATTCAGAGGCTCTGAGGCGTTGATCCGAGTCATCTGATCCAACTGAGGATCTACTGTCTGACGCTCCACTAGTATTTCGTAATGGAGGTGCGGGTAAGTTGCCGCGCCACTCATTCCGACTGCGCCAATAATTTGACCAGCTTTCACCAAATCGCCTACGGCTACTTCTGTAGCCGAGAGGTGAGCATACAGGCTTTCCGTTCTATCATTGTGCTTGATCTTAATATATTGGCCATACGTATCATGATCTGCAGTCACTTGTGCAATGGTGCCATCAGCAGTTGCCTTTACCGCTACACCGGGGACGGCTCTGAAGTCAATGCCATTGTGCTTAGCCGCCACCAACTTAATGGGGTGAACTGTCTTTCCAAAAGGAATGATATCACCTACTACTTTCGTCGGATCTATAGGCTCTGTTTGATAAGCAATTTTGATTTGTGAAGGGATCAACATCTGATCTTTGTAGCTCTGGTAAGAGGTGTATTCTGGTGGATGTATCATCCAATTTAGCACTTCATCATCGTTGTCCGTAGCGGATTTTGGCTCCATTAAAGTAAGCTCAGATGATACAACATCATCATCTTGGAGTTTGAAACGGACAGGTAGGGTATAAAGAACCTTCACCGCCTTACCATCTTGATGACCAGCTCTCCATTTAAGATCTTTCTTTTCAAATATGATCTCCTCTTCGTTAGTGTCATCGTGGAAACTAACTATCGTGTCTACACTCGATAATTTGTTCATCCCAGTGACAATATCGAGTGCGGCTGCCCCGCAGCCACCTCCTATTTCTCTGACAATCTTTGCATCATCTATACTACCATCAATATCTACAACGAATTGGACAACGACTATCCCCTCCACCTTTGCATCACGTGCCGCCTCTGGATAAGACAGGTTAGTATAGATGTAGTCCAACATCTTTTCTTTTGCGCAATTAGTCTTTTCGACAGTACTCATATCGGCCTCTTCACATCCTGGAAACCTCGGAAACTCATCAACTACTTTATATATTTCTTGCACTTGCTGGCTAATTAGGAATGATGGCAGTATCAGTATACTGAGTATGAGTAGGTTTTTCATATTAGAATTTCTGGTTTAAATAATTTTCAAAAGTTATACTGTTTTGATTGATGGTATAAAATTAGTTTTTGGTGTATGGCCGTGTTTAATATTTGAAAGAACTAAATAAACTTCTTACTAAACGACTGGCATTGCTTTTCTAATCTACGGCTTCGTATATGAGCTTGCTACCTTGTAAATTATAAATCCAGTAGTTTAATTTCTTGCATAGAGATCACGCCATTTCGTCCTGACTCTCCAAAGCGCTGCATAGCTACTTCTGGACCTATGTCCTTAAGGCGACCGATGCGGAGTGGCGGTACACCAAGCATCATTTTCAATCTCTCCATATCGACTTCCTGATGATCAATGATTATCAGCGGAAGATCTTCTTCTGGCAGATCACTATGCAGTAGCTCGTATAGACGCGCAGGTACCTTGCTCGGGTGTAGCCAGTCTTGGACCACGAGATCATTGATCGCCTGATCGCCAGAACTGATGGAAAGACTCTCATCAGTGTACTCCACACCAAAACCATATCCACTAGCTGCCTCCTTAAAGCGCTGAGTAATATAGGCCTTATATGTGATTTCCTTTGTGCGCCCCAATAGATTTTTGTGCCAATAAGCAATGTACTCCGCGTCAGCTAACTTAAAGGGAATGCTATTCACAATGTAATTAATGCTGCGGTAAAGCTGCTCAGGTAGCGCTAACTGCCCACCTGGAACAGTGATGAATTGTTCTCCACCTTTCTGTTCAATCTCTTTACTATCATGTTGATATTCTTGCCTGTTTTTCTCTTCTGTATCGAAGTCTATTTCGATTTTACCATTCTCTAACCTGTGCAGTCTGGTCTCGATACCATAGTCTGTTCCAGCTTTAAATACTGAGATGGTGAAATTATGTGGTGGCCAATCAGCAGGGTCTAATTCAAGACGAATGCTCTGCTCAGGTTTGTTATGTCGACTAGTCACCAGCTGCTCAAATTCCTGATTGATCAGCACATCTATATCTCCAATCCGATCAGAGCTATACTCTATCACAATCTTACCAGTCGGACTGTTATCAATGGTTAGGGTCTTATCATTATTTTTCGCTTCGCTGACAGCGTCGGTAATGTAATGATTATAGACGGGCCTCTGCTCCGCTCGCTCGCCATAAGCTCTTACAGCTGGCTGGCCATGAAGAAATTCTAATCCATTATATTTTCTCTCTTCTAATGAATTAGTTGGCTTTTTAGATAGCGTACCTTCATATAGTACCAGAGGTAGACCCAACAGATTATCCCCAGGCGCAGAAGAAGTACATGCTTTGAACTCGCCTATCACTTCAGTATTATAAGTGAATTCTGCCAAGCCATATCGAGCCTCTTTCCCATAAATCTCCTGAGCCTCATCTCCGTCAATCCAGTTATAACTAAAGGGCTGGTCCCACTGCATGACACCATCTAATTCATAGCCTACGATCTTATCATCAATCTTTATTAGAGGGGAATACTTTGTACCCGTAAGCTCATACAGTTGTTTGATCCCCTCTGTGACGCGACTCAGCATTTTTGATGATTCTACATCTCTGACTTCCCATAGATTACATTTAGGTGAATACTCAAAGAAAACATCTCGATCCTGTCGAGGACGGTCAGCTGATTGGATAAAGAAATATCCACAAAGAAATAAGAGCACCAGCGGTAGTCCAAATTTTAATAGCTTGTTCTTTGAGTCCATGATTATGATTTTGCTTGAAGATGATACGATACTGTAAACAACAGAATTAAAAGGATTTATTTATTTATAATCGCTAAGTTTTCATTGTCTTTAATTCTCATTAACACTTCATTATAGAATCTAACTCAGTGATCGTGCTGAAGTATCTGTGGTAATGAATAATCGTGAATATAGATGAAGTCATTGATCATCAGAATCATGCGCATCGTCTCAGCATTACGATAATGTATTTTCTCAGATTCATTAAAGTGCTTATTATAGCTAATATCGTTGTACTCGACCATTTTATTACCTGTGGCTTTGTCATACCCATACGAGGTCAGCGATCCTCGTTCTGCGTGATCTATAATCATATTTAATAAACCTGCTTCATCAAAATGAATTTTAAAGTACTGAGGTTCGAACTGGTACTTAGCTGCGTAATCTGTAGAAAACGCTGAAAATGTGATCTCAAACCTGTTTGTGATATTACCATGAGTATGGTCCTCATATTCGGCTGTATGATGAACGATATGTACCAGACTATCTCTATCTTGTTTTTCAAAAATTTCTTGACTAACAAGATTACCATCGATCTTAAAGGAGAAATTAGCTTTCTCTCCAGCAAATATTTTTTTATCATTATTAATCTGCTTCATCATGTTTTGTACGTGCTGATGACGTCCATCAGTTGGACGAGCTCTCTCTGAAAGCTGCTCCTCTCCTCCTTGACATGCATATATTAATATAGTGCACGCTATGACGGTGATTAGCTTCATGATTTATCCTTCTTTGCTAATTGCTCGAGGATCTGACTGAGATCATTTACGCTTAGTTCATTTTCTTTAACCAAAAAAGTCACCAGCTGATTCATTGATCCCTCAAAATATTTACTGATAATGCGCTTTATCGAGTACCGACTATAATCAATCTTGGTAATAAGCGGAAAGTATTGATACGTACGTCCATACACCTGATGGTCTAAAAATGATTTTCTTTCTAAAATACGCACAATTGAGGAAATCGTAGAATGTGGAGGATGGGGCTCATTCATGCGATCGATCAAGGTGCTCACGGTTGTGGGGCCGTGATTCCAGATGAAGTGCATAATCTCCTCTTCGGCCTTAGTCAACTTATTAATATCCATCCCATTAATTGCGATTATGATATGGTGATATGTAAATCGTCCTACTATTTATGATCACCAACGTATTAACCAAATATATAACGTATTGTTTAGTTATGCCTTTATTAAGCATGTCTTTATAGTAAAAGTTAAATTCATGGCGCACCAATATGAAAACACAAGCTCATATTAAGTCATCGAAGCAACCTTGCTGAGACCTGGGCGATATGTCTATAACAAAAGGTTTGTTATCATGGCATTAACCTGGGAGCACCACTATGAAGCGGTGAATATTATCAGATCTATCTCTATTAAAGGTCCTTTCAGCTGTGAAGTTTATGGTGTGTAGCATCTATCCATGATCACTAATAGGGGTAGCTTAATCTTGAGCTAAGTCGCTCGACATCATGCAAATTGAGAAATAAGAGACATCAATTATGCTACTTAAAACATTGATCAGTTCCTATCGCTAAACCAATTAATGACCTAATCTTGTTTCTAATAGCGAATTCTCCAGTAAGGGTTTTTCTTCCCTTCTATAGAATCGTCAATATATGATTTTGTTTTCTCGTCTAATTCTGCGTAAGTGATTTCTTTGCCCTTCATTTTCTTTGGGATGGATAGCTTACCATCCCATGAGTCCACAGATACATCCGTCGCAGTGATTATAACTTCTCCATCATTTATGTCCAGCTCTAAGATCAAGCCAGGTAAGCCACCAAATCCTTCTGGTCCCCCAGAGAATGGAATTCCATCAGCGAACCATGCGTGAATTACTTGGTCCTTAATGGTGTCCTTTGTTTCAGCTTTCATACATAGGTAGCCGTCAATTTCTCGGATTTCGTTGAGGATTTTCCAGCGGTGTTTAGGTATTTCCTCTTGGATGCGATACTTCTTACCTAAGAATTCTCGCCAGTCATTCGTTTGGTTAGCTTGATAGTCTCTGACAATAATGTACTTCTCTTTACTGCGCGAATAGCCACCCTCTGACTCTTCTTCTTTATAGGTATAGAGGCTCTTATCATTTTTAAATTCTAAAAGATAGTTTCGACCCTTACTATCACGGGAGCCCCAAGTAAGCCGATTACGGTCTATTTCTTCCTTAGTCATATAGGGGAGGTTCTCCATGATGGAGATCCAGTCTACCTTACGATTATAGGTAACTTTACCTTCGACCATCTGAGCTTCCGACACGGAAGCTACTGCAAAGAATAAAACTAATGCGACGATTTTCTTCATAAATGCTGATTCACTTTTCAATGTAATTGGCTTGCTACGGTTATTCAAATTCCAAAAAGTCTTTATGAAATATTTAATGGGATCAAGGTAGCTTACGCATTCACATGTCATCACTTATCATGATAGAAGACCTTTCAATCCTACTACCACCAGCCATCTTTACGGACGCCTGTCTTTAAGCCCCTGATATTATACGTGACGCTAAGCATCCGTGTCGTCCGATCGCATCCGTACTTGATTTACTCACTATATTACCATAGGCGCTTTGATTAAATCCCACATTCTCATTAAATGCATCGTAGATCGATACCCTGACTTCTGCCGCATTATTTTCTAAAAACTGTCGATAAATTGAAGCGTTCAAAATTGGAATAGTCTGGTTAGTCGCGAAACGATCATTGGAGAAATTATCGTAGGTATACTTAGAATTGAGAAACAAACCACCAATCAATTTAGTATTAAACTCTGCCGAAAGCCCAAGATTTTTATTTTGTTGGTCCTGACTCGTCATAATATCGTAAGATGTATTCGAAATAGAATAATCAGCATTTAGATAGATAGCCAAGTCATCATTTGGAGTAATGTCTAATGATGCTCTTGGAGAATACCGCTGAGTCCTCGTTACATTTTCTACACCATTCACAATCGCTGGTCGATTAGAAAAATTAGGGCTAAACGATACCCTTCCCTTAATTTTATTTTTCAGGATCGGAAAGCTAATATTCATCCATATACTGGCGTCCATACCACCTTCTATATTGATCGGCTTAGTCGTAGTAACGAATAGATCATCGACTGCCTCATCAGTAGAGAACTGACTATCAAAGAAATTAATTCTGCCATTTAGGCTCATTCTGATAGACGATGCTGGATAAGATCTACTGATATACATATTCATCCCATTTGATATCTCTGGCACTAAAGCAGGATTGCCCTCCCTGATGTAAAGTGGGTTAGTATTATCTACCAGCGGCTGTAGGTCATCGATGCTTGGCTCTTGCGCTGAGCGAGAGAACCCTATGTTGATACGTGTATTCCGATTGGGGCTAAGATTAATGGATAGGTTGGGTATCCAATTGTTAAATACTTTATCCACTGTACCACTGAGCTCTCCACTCAGGCTACTGAACACACCTGACAGATCAAAAGATTGGTACGCCAGTCCTATGGATACATTGTAACCTTCATGTGAATATCTGAGCGAGCTACCTAATCTGCCTAATCGGATTTCATTCTGATAGTTTCTGCTTAAGAATGCATTGACCACTTGAGTGCCCCCTTCTATGTCCGACACTTGGCGATCACCTGTTTCGGATCGATCGCTGTAGTTAGCAAATGTCTGAAAGAATATCTTCTTACTTATAGGCTCTACATATAATGCATTGGCCTTGATCACTGACTTGTCAGCGGTGTTAATGTTATTTTGATTAATCAGAAGAGACCTCTCGACGGCTCCGGCCTCATCTAAAAAGTCCGTGCGAGAATCTTGAATCCAGTCTGTATTGAGCTCCGTCGTGAGGTATGAAGCATTGATACCCATCCGCCTGCCCTTCTTTTTAAACTTCTTGCGAAAAGCTATAATTCCATTTCCAAGATGCCCATTCGTATTACGCTGATTATTATAAGTGGCTATATTAGAGAGTGACTTATTACGTGACAGCTCAGTATTAGTGAGCCCTTGATTATCTTGATCAATGATGGCACCATTTAGTTCAAATTTAATCGTGTGCAGAGAGTCTATCTCTTTTTCTACAACGACCTCTACGCGGTGCCCTTTAGAGACATCATCATTCTCACTGACTGACTCATTTTGCTGTACGAACTCATTATAGAAGCGATCAGAGCTCCTCGTGGTATTACTTTTTAAACCCGCCTGATTATAGTAGTATACCGAACTAACTTTCAGTTTATTGTGGTCATAATTAAAGTTGACTCCTCCATTATAATTTTCTGGAAATCCTGAATTACGCCTGCCATTAAAAAAGATGGACTGGATGCTGGACTCGATCCCATTAGACCCTCCGAAGCGAATAAAGTTTCTACCTCCACTACCAAAACCATAATCATAATTGCCTGAAAAATCAAAGGACTGGGATCCTAAAAAATCCTGATAGTCATTCCAGTTGAGCCCATTCCGACCCGTATTATTACCGACTCCTACCAGACTAAATTGCATCTTACTATTGAATTTATTGTAGTTGCCCTTAACCTCTCTTCTAGATGCAGTACCGGCACCAGCAATGACTTTGCCAAATCCACCACTTTTAAAATCTTCTTTCAGTTCTAAATTCATGGTCTTTTCCTGAGTGGTGGACGCTGCTCCGGTGATCTCTTCCTGCTCGGACTTAGTATCGAAGACTTGGACTTTACTAATCCCTTCAGCAGGCAGATTTTTCGTAGCAGCCTTAGGATCTCCTCCAAAGAATGACTTGCCATCGACAGTCACCCGATTCACGGCCTTGCCATCTGCATTAATACTCCCGTCAGCTTCTACTTCTAAGCCAGGCAGCTTCCTGAGCAGATCCTCCACTGTAGACCCATCCGGCACCTTGAAAGTGGAGGCATCATACTCTATAGTATCACCTCGCATCTTGATCGGAGCTTTCGCTGCTTTAATCACCACCTCCATTAGCTCTGCGGCAATCTCTGTCATCTGTAGTGTCCCGAGATCCAGATTTTCGCCATTTGGAGAGCTAGCATCTACTGTCAGCGGTATGTAGCCGATATAGGTAGTTTTGATCAGATACTCTCCTAATGCTACTTTTTTGAATTTAAAGGTGCCATCTAGTTCTGATCGTCCGTAGTCGATCATAGTCGAGTCAGCCTTATCTAAGAGAAGCACTGTAGCGTAGACCAATGGATTATCTAAAGTATCTTGTAAGCTACCCTTGATCTGATATGTCTGAGCATAGCAAGACAATGATAGGCCGATAAAAAACATGACTACATATAAAAACTTCATAGAATAGAAGATAGTTGTAAATGCTTAATAATATCATTAGTTCCTCTGCCGCCTTAGTACCATATGCCATATCATGGTATAAAGATTATCTCAATATCCTTAAGGATAGGCCAATCACTAATTTTCATTATGCAGTCCGTTATCGTAATAGCTTAAGTCAGCTTTCATTATATAATGCAATTAACTATCATTTATGGTGCATATCAGGATAAAACTCATAAATTTTAATCAAAATTCAAGTCAAAATAGACTTAAGCATAGATATAAAAGACACAAAGTTTGTCGACACTGTATAATCTAAAGACCTATTATCAAACAGAATGCAATCTCCCTATCTGCTAAATTCCAGTGTGTCTTAGCTATACTAATGAGACCAAAAAGCACATTTACACTTCAGGAATTATTACGAATATGATCAATTGCATGACAAACTTTTTTATTCCAAATTAGGCCCACTAAAAAAACTCCAAGTTTAATAGTGTATTAAAAAGACATAAAATATATAATTTAAATGAAGAAATTATTAAGAGCACATTAAGTCTTGATGCAAAGCCGATCCATGGATCTATTAACAACCTTCAGTAAATGACTGCTGGACTATAATAGCACTGATTCCACAAATCGTTATATTTGAGTAAGATTCGAATCGGGATCCTATCAGCTGTACATCGTACCATGATTAACGATATAAATGATGGATAGCCTTCTTAATAAATCCCAGTCGATGACATGAGTCTAATCTAACTACGCATACGCCCAAATGAAATATTATAATATAAACGCATGAAACTGACACCTTTTCACTTAGCTGTAGCGGTGCATCACCTTCAGACAGCCAGATCATTTTATAGAGACATACTTCAATGCGAAGAGGGCAGAAGCTCAGAAAAATGGGTAGACTTTAATCTCTTTGGGCACCAATTCGTCATCCATGAGACTGGCGAAAAAGTGAGAGAGGTGCAGCACAATGCCGTTGATGGGCATGCCGTGCCAGTGCCGCACTTTGGTGTGGTCTTGGAGTGGGATACCTTCCATAGCCTCTCATCAAGACTGAAAGCAGCGGGTATAACTTTTGCCATCGAGCCCTACATTAGATTTGAAGGTGAGCCTGGAGAGCAGGCCACTATGTTTTTTTACGATCCATCAGGCAATGCCTTAGAATTCAAATCCTTCAAGGACTTCGGACAGATATTCGCCACCTGAATTAAAAATCGAGAAGAAAACATTCTGCCGCCAACAACCTAACTCTAACACAGATCATAGCTCTACTTCTGCCAGTGCTTGCTGTTTAGTGGAGATTAGTTGTCAGGGCTTCGGACTCATTCAGCGGATGTTTTTGACTGAATCAAATCTTCCTTACAATGTCGAAGCGCTAAGCAAGCGACCTGGGGAAACCCTTCGTTCATCCAAGGCGCTTATTTTTAGTAAGCCCTATCTATTTTCGCCCTACAATGCGGTAACAGTCACGATTAAAATTAAAAAACAGTTCTTCTTGAATATCCCATAGTTCGATATGAATGTGCAGAGAGCCGTCGAAGCTGCTACCATTAATAGCTTCTATTGGAAAAGTTCTTTCGGAGCATAAGATCAGACCAGGGGTGGTGCTCATCAAAGACCACTCCCCTATTTAGACAATGCAGACATCTCCTAAAAGGAGCTATACATTGAAAATGAGAGTTTGCACTTCTGGTCTTATGAATTCTATTTAGGCATGTTCAGTAGTAGTAAATAAATTCAGAAGTAAGAGAACTGTTGGTCAAGCTGATATGACTTTAGCACT
>ENA-ORXC01001281-ORXC01001281.1-marine-metagenome-genome-assembly--contig:-NODE-1281-length-14980-cov-3.367644_pt1 | contig 14980 bp, 9 predicted proteins | sample MGYA00237865_ERZ511478 | MGnify/ENA metagenome assembly ERZ511478 | reverse complement strand
CGGGGGCGGTCGATAGCCAGCGTTTTAAGCCACGCATCGACCAACTACTCGGGCTTGGAGCGTCTTCGGACATGATGATGTGATTTAACCTCTTTAGTTAATAGCAGTAATCAAAGAAAATAGTGAATAGCAATTAAAATCTTAAACCTAAATGGGGATTAAAATAGCAAATAAAACAGCGACTTTATATTTAGGCAGTAGTCAAAATATTTAAATAAAGATCAAATTATCCATACAAATCCTATCATAGCGATAAATGACAACTATATAAGTATAGATAAAAATAGACTAGCCTAATAGGTTTCACTTTATCGCAAGGCTTACGGACATTCAACGACAAATTCACTCAAATTGTATTGTCAGTGTGTTGCAAACTTTGCTATGGTCAAAGCCTTCATTCCTCAAAGTCAAACCTATGTCGCTACGTGCATTTTTTTCTCGCCTGCTCTCGCCGCTTTCAAACAGCAATCGCTTAGAGCATGGGGCAGCTCATGATCGCCAGCAAAAGCGAACTTGGCGCTATTACCTCGCGCAGGTTTTAATCGTTACTACGTTGCTCCTATCTGCTATTTGGCTGTTAATGGCAATTTGGTATCAGTTTGGCATACGCTCACCGATTACTTGGCTTACGACCCTTGTTATAATCGGCATTTTAGCGGCGCTGGCTAATGCCGCTTATGCAACAAAAAGGCATTGGTCAAAAACTCCGAAAAATCGAGGTAATCAGCCATCAAATAATTCAGCAGTGCCGCATAAAAAAGTAACCGTTAAATGGCTCATTGGTTTATATGGCGCAGTTTGGTTTATCGGTTTGGGCTGGTTTTTTTCTATTGAGCCCAAACAAGACCGCGACTGGATGGCGGAAGTCAGCGAAAGAGTTACTTATAGCCGCGATGCCAACAGCCCTGACTTAGTCACGCTCACCAATGTTCGTAATTTTGATTGGCGTACTGATAAAGAAGCGGCTGAACACTGGGACACGCGCACGATAGATATGTCAAAACTCTCTGGCGTCGATGTGACCAACTCCTATTGGATGGGGCCGCTGATTGCGCATACTTTGGTCAGTTTCCGCTTTGAAGATGATAGACCGCTTGCCTTCTCGTTCGAGATTCGTAAGGAAGAAGGCGAGTCGTTTTCGGCATTGGCAGGGTTTTTTAGGCGTTTTGAGCTGAGCCTGATTGCTGCCGAAGAGCGCGATATTATTTATACCCGTAGTAATGCTCGCGGCGAGCAAGTTTATCTGTTTCCGGTCAGCAATTTACAACAGCACGAGGTCAAGTCGTTATTTGAGTCTTACTTAACTGCCGCCGATGAATTGAATGCCAAACCAACTTGGTACAACACGTTGATGAGCAACTGTACCAATATTATCTTTTATATGGCGCGTATCGTCAGTGGCGACCGCTTGCCATGGGATTACCGAATTTGGGTATCGGGCTGGCTACCAAACTACTTATACGACGTTGGCATGCTCGACGCCAACCCTGAAAAGGACGGTCAGCCTTGGTCAGTGGATACATGGTACGAGCGCACCCATATCAATCCAAAGGTTCGCGGCTTTGATAATTTGGCAGGAACTAGCGCTATCAATAGCCGCGAGTTCTCCAAGCAAATTCGGCAAGATATTCCTATCCCGCCACTGGCAGATTCACAAGCCGATGCGGAAGCGAGCGCCAAATCTGCCGCGCAGGAATCTAAAGAATAGCTGAGGTTTTCGAAGAGGTGCAGCTACTCTCCAAAGCGGTATTGCGACGTTAAATCCATTGTTCATTAAGCATAAACATAGATTAAACCCTTTATAAAAAAAGTTAGGTTAAGGCTGGACCCAATTTACCACCCGCTCCTCCATCTCCTCATCTGTCATGCCAATCTCAGAAATACAGCGCCCTGCTACGCCAACATTGGCAGCGCGCATCTGCTGCTGAGTTGCCACCGCATCTCCCGTTAATAACAAATGCCAACTTGGTAAATCTTGTCCTTTATACAAGCGCTTATAAGCACAGTGTGACGGCAGCCACATCATCTGCGGCAAATTCTCCATAGTTAGCTGAATACAGTCTGGCACGTGCTCTTGGCGTGTGGCGTAATGCTTGCAATAACCGGTCGCGCAATCCATCAGCTGACAAGTGACATCGGTATATTCAACCATTTCTGCCTCATGATTATTGTCATCGCTGACATTGTCATCATCGATGTATTTAATTAAGCAGCAGCTACCGCAACCATCGCATAGCGCTTCCCATTCGCTATGGTTTAGCTCTGACAGCGAAAAACGTGACCAAAACTGCGGACGCAATAGATCATTAGCATCGTTTTGGCTGTGAGGAAATAAGCGCACAGCAGATGGCGTCGCTGAATCTGAATCAGTTGTTGTTTTGGAATCTAGAGCGGATGCTAATTGAGATTCAGATTGATTGAGCAAATTGAGTGTCATAAAGTCGCCGTAGCATTTTGATAAAGAGCGTTACAGTATTATAGCTGTTTTTGGCGAACTTGGGCGTTAAGGTAGGAGAAGTAAATAAAAGGATTAAGCCAAATACGGACAGTTAACACTTATAAAACAAGCATTTATAAAGTAGTTATTTATAAAACAGCCATTTATAAAACACCCTTCATAACATAAAAAAGGACAATAATATGTCAATTAAGACCTTTGAATTAATCAGCACTACCGAAAACAACGTCGAGCTTATCAGCTATGTGGCGCTGCCAGAATCTGCCTCAGAGGACAATCCAGTAGCAGGTATTTTGGTGGCGCCAGAATGGTGGGGCGTGGTCGATCATCCAAAGTCCGTCGTTGAGCGCTTAGCAAAAGCAGGCTATGCAGCGGTGGCGATGGACGTTTACGGTGAAGGCAAGCTGACCAGCGACGCGTCGATGGCCAATATGTGGATGGAGCAAGTACTTGCTGATCAAGACATGCTAATGGCACGTTGCCGCTTAATACTCAATGACTTTGGTGACCAACTGGCAGTTAATCGCGATAACTTAGCGGCGATTGGTTATTGTTTTGGCGGTAAAGTGGTGCTCGATATGGCACGCGAAGGCATGCCATTAAAAGCCGTCGCAACTTTCCATGGTAATCCATCAGCAAAACAGCCAGCCGATAAAAACTTCAAAGCCAAAGTATTGGTCGCTCACGGCCGTGATGATTCGATGGTGTCAATGGATGCCATAGAAGGTCTGAAGTCTGAGCTAGATGCTGCCGATGTTGACTACACGATTGATGTCTATGACGGTGCCAAACATGGCTTTACCAATCCGCACGCCGATGAGCGTGCTGCCAAAAACGATGTTGACCTTGGCTACAACGAAACCGCTGCTAAGCAAAGCTGGGACAACATGCTTGAATTTATGAAAACCAATCTCGGTCAATAATTTTAAAAATATCATCAATCAAGTTGTATAAACGCTCACTATAACGAGTGTTAATACAAAGTATAAGACAAAAAACAGGGGTCACTTTCTCAGAAAGCGACCCCTGTTTTTCGTCGTTATACACAATAACTACCATGACCAATCTTGTGCTTATGAGCAAATAACGTCATCATCACTCTATTATAAGTGGGATTGAGTAACGAGGATGTTATATCTATTGATAAATCAGCTGGGCTGGCTGGCTTTTATGGCTTTATTGATCGTGGTGTTCATACTATACGCCAGGATAAGCCAACAAATCAGACAGTTGCGTCATGATATGACAGCGCTACAAGCTGAGCTTAAACGGCAAGAAGAGGGCTTGATCACAGCAAAATCTTCTCACGCCGATATAAATAGCGATCAAGAAAGTCAATTTGCATCAGTGCCTGACACCTCTCCAACCTTGCGGTCATCAATGCCGCCACCGATACCGTTAGCAACAGTAGAATCGGTTACAGCCGCTGATCCTATTGCCGAACCCATAGAAAACCTCGGCTTAAAGCCAAAACCGGAAGAATCGACAAAAACGAGAACCCCCGTTACAACGATAGAGCCAGACGAGCGCTCCTTGCCTATCGTCACCTCCATTATTCACTCTATGCAAAACTGGTTTTTTGGCGGCAACTTAGTAGTGCGCGTTGGGGTATTGGTGTTGCTCGTCGGGGTGGTGTTATTACTGCGCTTATTAAGTGACTATATTGAAATACCCATCGCCTTTAAACTCATTGCCATAGGCGTCCTCGGTTTAGGGTTAGCAGCTTTAGGATTAAAATTAGTAAAAAACCGCTTTGCTTACGGCATCACTTTGCAAGGCGCAGGATTGGCGATTGCTTATCTAACCACCTTTTTTGCCTATAGCGTTTATCAAGTGCTGGCACGTCTACCAAGCTTTATAGGACTTGGTTTATTATCAGCACTTACCGTCGTTTTAGCCGTCCGTCAAAACGCCTTTCCTTTGGCATTACTGGCATTATCGGGCGGCTTTTTTGCGCCTATATTGACCAGTCAGGATACAGGCAGCTTGACGGTTTTGTTTAGCTATTACTTATTACTAAACGTGACTATTGCAGTAATTGCTCATTATCGTCCGTGGAAAGTGCTCAATATTTTTGGGTCAGGAGTCACGTTTGGGCTGGCTTATTATTGGGGACTGACAGAGAACGTAACGGTAATTATTGATAATCAGCGTTGGTCATTGGTGGTACTGGTTGCCCTACATCTCATTCTGTATTTATTTGTGGTGATTCGCTACGCGCAACAAATCATTGCTTATAACGATGACAATGAAGCGATTATGAACGTGGCTAATGTTGAAGAACGACGTTCTAGCTATGTATTCCCTATCGATATTGGTCTGTTATTCTCCGTGCCGATATTGGCATTTGGCTTATTTTCTGCCTTATTGCAGGATATTCATCATGCGTTGACCATTGTTAGTGCTATTTTAGCGATGATTTATCTGGGTCTCGGTTGGCGCTTTATTAAACGCAGTCAGCGCTATGCTCTGATTACTGAAGGTATGCTGGCGTTAGGGTTTGGCTTTTTAGCATTAGTGATTCCGCTGGCACTTGATGCAGAATGGATTGCCTTTGGCTGGTCGGTACAAGGGCTGGCCTTGGTATGGTTTGGACGGCGCTCACTACGTGCATGGTCAGTATTGTTTGGGTTGTTATTGCAGCTGCTCAGTATCGCGATGCTGATGATAACTGTGGTCTTTACCATAAAAGATTATCCAACGTTGGCGTTGACGATTTCGGCGCTCAGCTATCTAGCTACGATGTTTATCTTACGCGCCAGCAACTCGCCTATTGATTACGCCAACAACCAGCTTAATGCCAATCATACGCTGACTGCCTATACTAAAGCTTTGGGCATTGGTGAACTCGCTACTAAGCAATGGCTTACCAGTATCAATAGCCAAAGTATGGCGTTTAACTTGATGTGGCGCAGTCCAAATTTGGGTCGCTTTTTAACCTTTACTGCAATGGTTTGGCTGCTGTATGTATTGGTGATTGATTTTGACCACTGGCTTGCCAGCCGGCGCTTAGCAACGACGGCGCTGCTAGGATTGGCCACCTTAACCAGCCTAGCTATTTATCAGGCAGTCAATCACTATCATGCGTGGCGCGAGATTAGGCAGTTTAGCCATGGGTTATTGCTGCTATTTTATGCCGCACTACTGTTTCAACTGCCACAAAAGTATGAATTTGATCATCAATGGACAACCTTTCATTGGCCGATATTTATTGCCTTATTCATAGGTTGGTTAGTCGTTGGGCAACTATGGTTAAAGTCATGGCATAAAGAATTGGAGTTAAAAAGTTTTGATAGCGCGAGCTGGCTTGGTGCTGGCATTATCCTGTTGGCAGAAGCTATGCATTATGGCTTGCCTGATTCAAAAGGCGTCATGACTATTTTGGTTCCGGTTGCCTTTATGCTGGCTGGATTATGGTGTACACAGCGTCATGCTATGGTTCAATACAATGATAAGCAATCACACTCGCAAACGGGAGCAGCGACCTCAGTATTTGCGCCTTATTGGTTTGATTGGCATCAGGCATTATTAGACAGTGCCAAAATATTTGTACCAATCACACTAGGTTGGGCTATTTTTACCAACTTCACTTACGATGGTATTATTTGGGAACTGCCCTACTTTCCTTTATTTAACTTATATGATGTGACGTTATGGCTGGTGGTGTTTTACGGCTTGGGCGTTTATTTACTCCGTCAGCCACATGGTAGAGGTTCGAGAAATCTATTAAAAGCCATTCCTAAAAACGATATGCTGTTAATTATCTTAGCGCTGATTAGTTTTTGGATAGGTTCTAGTATGCTGGTCAGGACGCTGCACGCATTTATCGGTACGCCTTTATGGACTGGCGGTTTATATGGAGTTGCCGGAGGCGCTTGGAATAGCGAGCAAGTACAAACGGGGCTAACCATTTTATGGACGCTCATTGCTTTGGTCGCCACTATTATCGCCAGCCGCTATGGACAACGAACGCTATGGTTTATGGGCATTGGACTATTGGGAGTTGTGGTGTTAAAACTGGTCTTGGTTGACTTATCCCAGACCGAGGCGATTTGGCGAGTGATTTCCTTCCTTGGTGCGGGTAGCTTAATCTTGGTCATTGGTTATTTAGCGCCATTGCCACCAGCACGTGAGGATTTAACAGACGAGTTTGAATAATAGTCTGCTCTGTGCGTTACGTTAAATGAAATGTTAACGTGGTGACGCTGGTTGTGTAGTAAACTGAACACCATTAGAAAGTAGACGTTGATTGTCTTACTTTGAGCATTTTTTATAAAAGGTTAGTAAAGCAGATGGATAAGAGAGCAAGTATTCAGTGGTTCCCTGGGCATATGAACAAAGCCCGTAACGAAATCAAAGAAATCATGCCGCAGATGGACGTCGTCATTGAAGTGATTGACGCGCGTATTCCTTATAGTAGCGAAAACCCCATGGTTGCAGCATTACGCGGCGAAAAACCAGTCATCAAAATCTTAAATAAAGCTGACCTCGCTGATCCTGAATTGACCAAAGCGTGGATGGAATATCTTGAACAACAAGATGGCGTCAAAGCCATCGCTTGCGACAATAACAAAGCCGATGACGTCAAGCGTATCATTGCAATATGCAAATCCCTCGTACCCAATAAAGTCGGGACGGGACGTCAAATCAAAGCCATGATTATGGGTATTCCAAACGTTGGTAAATCAACCTTGATTAATACCTTAGCGGGGCGCGCGGTAGCTAGAACGGGCGACGAGCCAGCGGTGACCAAGTCACAGCAGCTGATTAAGCTTGACGGTGACATCATGCTCTATGACACGCCTGGCATGCTGTGGCCAAAGGTTGAAAACGTAAACTCTGGCTATCGCTTGGCGGCGACCGGCGGTATTCGTGATACGGCGTTTGACTTCGCCGATGTGGCCAGTTATACCGCTGAGTATCTCATGCAAGCCTATCCTGAACTGCTAAAAACCCGCTATAAGATTGAAGAATTACCCAAGACCGATTGGGAGTTTTTCGAAGTGGCGGGACGTAATCGCGGCTGCGTGCGCGCGGGCAATCAAGTCGATACCTACCGCATGTCTGAGATTTTGATTAACGAGTTACGTAGCGGCAAGCTTGGAAATATTACCCTCGAGACGCCAGAAATGACTGAAGCTGAAGAAATTGTGGTCGCTGAACAACGAGTCGCAGCCGAAGAGAAAAGAATCGCTAAAGAAGAAGAAAAACGTTTACGTCGTTTAAAAACGCGGAAGAATCGGAAGTAGACAAGCTACAGCACGTCAGTAAAATTTAAACCAGTAACGTGTTTAGATCTACATAACCGTTTTACTGTCAATTAAACGTATCAAGTTCACCACGGTCTCTACTGCCATTTTTTATTTAGATAAACTTGGTTAACCATTGATTTTAAAACAAATATTATTTTCTCCTGAGTTCTTATTATTATGTTGTAGTACTGTTACTTTGGGTCTATACTCATTTAAATAATATGACGTTTTACGCTGATAAGGGCAATTTATGCTTATAAATAATTGCCTTCTACGATGTGATAAGTTCACCATTGATTAGCAAGTATTATTTAGTGTGTTTTTAATTCAATGTGAGGTATAAGCTAATGGCTCAATTATTTAAAAATATCTTTAACAGTAATAAAGAGAAGCAAGCAGCCGAAGTAGAGTCAGTCCAGAATGAGGATTCGCAAGCACAAGCGGCGGCAGAAAACGCACCAGAAACCGAGAAAAAAGTAAAGCACGGCGAAGAGGGTGTTTGTTGCGGAGGTTGTTCTTAACCAAACCTTTTAATCAAGTTTACTAATAGCACTCTCATAAGAAATAGGTTGCGAGAAATTTTATACTTTCGCAACCTATTTTATTTTCAGAAGAGTATATTTTTCCCGATCATCAATAATATCTACCTGCGGCAAAAGCTAAAAGTATTAAGCTACGACAGAACAACGGTCTAAAATACTCACGATAAACCATACAAAGCTAAACCATTGAATACACTCATATAAGGTATAATTACTCACCTTAAAAACTAAATAATAGAGCCTATGACCCAGCTAACCGCCAACTCTACCTCTTCTGAAATTACCTTTAGCCACTCTACAACCTCTCTCGACTCCTTCGCTCCCCGCCTGCTCGATTGGTTCGCTGAAAACGGTCGCCACGATCTGCCGTGGCAACAGCACCAAACCGATACGCCCAATCCTTATATCGTTTGGTTATCCGAAGTCATGCTCCAGCAAACGCAAGTAACCACTGTGCTGCCCTACTTTGCCCGTTTTATGGATAGCTTTCCGACCGTGCAAGATTTAGCCGCAGAAGAATGGGACATGGTGGCAGAGCACTGGGCTGGGCTTGGCTACTATGCGCGCGCGCGTAATTTACATAAAGGCGCAAAGCAATTGGTTGCAGTGATTGATGAGACGGGTGACTTTCCACAGACGCTAGCCGGTTGGGAGGCGATTTCTGGCGTTGGACCGTCGACCGCTGGCGCGATTATGGCAATGGGGCTACATCGTTATGGCGTCATCTGTGATGGCAATGTCAAGCGCGTCCTGACACGCTGGGCGGCCATCGATGGTGATATTACTAAGTCTGCTACGACCAAATCGCTGTGGGCGTTGGCAGAACGTTTAACACCTAGGGAAAATTCAGGATTATTTGCGCAAGCCATGATGGATATGGGTGCAACCTTATGCAAGCGTAGCAAGCCTGCTTGTCCGTTATGCCCATTGCAAGAGGATTGTATTGCCCATGCGCAGGGTCGCGAAACCGATTATCCAGTCAAAGCAAAAAAGCAGCCCAAACCCAGTAAATTTAGCAATGCGCTATTGATTAAAGATATGGACGGCAACATACTTTGGCTACAGCGTCCTGACAATGGTATTTGGGGCGGACTATGGAGTTTGCCTTTGCAATTTTTTGAGAAAATTGACGGTAAAGTAAGTGGCAAAACAACTGCTGAAAATTCAGAAGCCAGCGATGATAAACGATTAAAAGTTGCTAATAATAAAAAAAACTATGAAAAAGAGTATGAAACAGAATTTACCACCGCTGAGCAAATTATCAATGAATGGTTGGATAAGCATAGTTTAGCAGCCACGCCCATTAATAAAGCCTTAATTGATGACGCGCCTATTAAACATTCATTAACTCATTTCCATTGGTATTTAACGCCGCAATCACTGACTTTAGCTAATGAGCAAGTGACTGATTTGACCAAAGCCTTGCAAGCGGCAGAAATTAATATTAACTGGTTAAATGCGAGTGATGCGCAGGCAACACTTGGATTACCACGAGCGATGGTTAAGATTTTAGAATAATAGGTTATTGCAACCAAATAAAACCTCTAAAAAAAGCGACTCAAAATATATTCTGAGTCGCTTTTTTCATTTATAACATACAAAAAACTAAGACAAAATTTAAGATTTGGGCACCCGCAAACGCATCAGGCCTTCTTGTTGTACCGTTGCGACCAATCGACCATCTTGCCAAAACTGACCGTGATTTAAGCCTTTGGCATTAGAGGTCGTGTCGCTCCACATGTCATATAGCAGCCAATTATTTAAATCAAAATCACGATGAAAATGCATCGAGTGATCAATACTCGCCGCTTGCAAACCACTGGTCATAAAGCTGACCCCATGTGACATCAGCCCCGTACCGACCAAGTAAAAATCAGACGAAAACGCCAATAGTGCTTGCTGAATGGCCACAGGCTGCTTACCAAGCTCACGGATACGCAGCCAGTTTGCTTGCTTGGGTTTCATCGGTTCTGGATGAATCGGATCACGCGGCTTAATCGGTTTAATCTCGACATGACGATGACGCATAAAGCGCGCTTTTAGGGCATCAGGAACCTTTCCAACATACTGCTCTTTTAAATCTTGCTCATCAAGCAAGTCTTCTGGCGGCGGATACACGGGCATATCTTCTTGATATTCCAAGCCCTCTTCCATCGGTGAGAACGAAGCAATCATCGAAAATATCACTTGCTCGACAGGCGCTTTACCGCGCACTTCTTTATACTGAATTGCCGTGACTTCACGTGCTGACAGACTGCGACCATCACGCAGGCGGCGTACTTGGTAAATCACCGGCTGATTGATATCGCCACCGCGCAAAAAATAACCATGCAACGAATGACAAGGTTTGTCTTTATCGAGCGTATGCGATGCGGCCATAATCGCTTGCGCCAGCACTTGCCCGCCAAAAATACGACTGCCCACATAGTCGTGGCTTTTACCTTCAAAAACATCAGGGCTGACTTCAATAAGCGCCACGGTAGCAAGCAGCTCATCGATCAGTTGCGGATAATCAGACATGACGATAGGTTTCCTTATTTTGATCAATCACACCAAGCATTGAGATATAAGCACTCAAGGGTCAAGCGTATCAATACGATACGGCTTAAGCCAATGCGGCGTTTGAATTTAAAATAATATGTATGGTAAGTTCATTTTAAGACTGTTATAGCATAGCTATTATAGTTTGCACTAAACAGCCAGATAACACTGACAACGCCATATAAATAGCCAGTAAAATGATTAGCAATCGCTCATTATAAAGCGAAAAGCCAATCATCTTAGCGAATATTAAAGATTTTGACTAGGCAGTCGCCGCCTTACGAGTCGGTTTAACGCTTTATTAGCTTAACAATAATGAGCAAGTAATTATCTAAACAAGCAATTATCTAACCAAGTAGCATCTAAGCTCACAAACATAAATAAAAAACGAGATGATGAAACACCTCATTTTTTATTTGACCTTATACTATGGTTTTACAGCAACCAGCACGCGGATAGAATCCGGTACAAGCGATAAATTGCCTAGTGCTTGCTCACCTTGGGCTTTTAGCTGCTCTAGACGCTCAATCTCTTCTGGGCGCACGTTAGGGTTAATCGTTTGCAGATGCTTTAGGCGTTTGATTTCACGTGACCACTGCTGGCTAAAGCGCGCGCTTGCTTGTTCACCAATCTCTTCTAGCTGCTGACGGGCAATATCTTCGGCTTCATAATAGCGCTGCTCAATCACATCGCCACGTACTTTAATCACTTGGCGGGCGCGGTTTTTATCCAAACGCTCGATATGCGGCATAATCATATCGCTGCTAATACGGGCTGATAAATCACTGCCCTGCTCACTGATAAAGACACGAATATTTTGCGTAGGCAAGGTAGCAGGCAGATTAAGCAATCTTGGCGCAATCGCTTCGACGCGGAAATTCACTTCTAGCAGCACCATACCTTGGGGAACAGCGGCACTCTTGAGCATCGCAACGGTAGTATTCCCAAAAGTGCTGGTACTTGCTAGCTCATAAATCGCGCGCATCAATGGATGCTCATGGGTGATAAATTCGATATCTTCACGCTGCAGCGCTTGCTTACGCTCAAAGGTCAGCGTCATACCATCTTCGTCACCGAGCGGCAGACCGTCGATATAATCGCTAATTTCCGTGCTATCAATCGGCGCAATCACCCATGAACCATCGCGCTGGATATTGTGGTCGATATTGGCGGAAGCAAAGAAGCGCTCGATAAATTGCGGCAATAGATTATGTTTATCAAAATCATGCATGGCATCTGCAATACGCCCAGCAACGCGCGGACGGCATGAGTTGTACTCAAGTAAGCGATCGCGACCAGCTTGTAGCTGTGCTTCGAGTCCCAAGCGCGTTTGCTGTGCTTCTTCGATAATCTCCTGCAAAGTGGTGCGGTTAGCGTCGGTATCCGCGCCTTCAAGCAGCGGCTTTAACTCTTGGATATACTGCTCTTGTACGCTTTGCGCCGTTGGAGAAATCTGATTAAACATATTGAGCGCGTCGTTATACCAGCGGTACAGTCGCTCTTGCGCCGTCCCTTGTACATAAGGAACGTGCAGCATAATTTGCTGTGTCTGCCCGATACGATCTTGGCGACCGATACGCTGCTCTAACGTATCTGGATTGGCAGGCAGGTCCCACAGTATCAGCTGGCTGGCAAACTGGAAGTTACGACCTTCTGAACCAATCTCTGAACATAATAATATCTGCGCGCCTTCACTATCAGCAAAGAACGCCGCCGCTTGGTCACGCTCAAGCAAGGTCATCTGTTCGGTAAAGATGGCGGTTTTAATACCAGCATGCAGGCGCAATACCGCCTCTAAACTTTCAACCGTCGCCCCACTACGAGCAATCAGTAATACTTTTTTATGCTTAAGCTCACCCTTCAAAATATCAATCAACCACGGCACCCGCGGATCATCCTCTAGCCAGCCGCCATCGGGTTGATTTTCTTCACCCCAAAGCTGCTCGCGCAATTTACCCTTGGTTTGATAGCTATCTACCCATGCTTCAGGTAGCGGCAACGGATACGGCTGGCTGCTACGACCATAAAAACCTTTGACACTCTCACGGGTATTACGGAATAAAATACGCCCCGTACCATGACGGTCAAGGAGTTCATTGAGCGCATAAGTACGCAGTTTTTCGTCGTCATTAATCTTTGCTAATTCATCGATACTAATAGAAAGCAGATGACTTAATGCCGTGATTTGACCGTTGCTTAATGGTTTATCTTCGATTAAGACACTGGCAACAGCGGCGGTTTCGGCAAAGGCTTCTTGGCTATCGATAAATTCATCAAGGTCATCAAAGCGATCGGGGTCTAATAAACGCAGACGGGCAAAGTGGCTTTGGGCGCCAAGCTGCTCAGGTGTTGCCGTTAATAGCATGACACCCGGTGTCTCTTCGGCAAAGTCAGCAATGAGGTCATATTTATCATTGCCGCCTTGTGCTTCATCCCAATGCAGGTGATGCGCTTCATCGACGACCAATAAATCAAAACCCGCTTCCATCGCTTGATCGTACAAATCTGGATGGTCAAGCAATAAGTCCATGCCGGCAATGATACATTGCTCAGTCGTAAAGACGTTTTGCTCAGGGTCGTGTTCTTTAATCGCAGCGGTACGTACCAAATCAAACAAGGCAAAGTTTAGGTTAAAACGGCGACGCAGCTCGATCATCCACTGATACTGCAAACTGTCTGGTACAAGAATTAGGACGCGCTCAGCTTTGCCAGTCAGTAGCTGCTGATGAATAATCAGACCTGCTTCAATGGTCTTACCCAAGCCAACTTCGTCAGCAAGCAAGACACGCGGGGCGATACGTTTACCGACTTCATGGGCAATATACAGCTGATGCTCGATGATATCGACACGTGCGCCCATCAAGCCTTTGAGCGGATGACCCGCTAGCGCTGATTGCATACGCAAGATATCTTGACGCAGCTCATACCAATCCCCGCGCTCAATACGACCAGCCAGCAAACGCTCAAGCGGCTTAGCCAGCGTGATATTAGCCGCCAAACGGGTTTCCATAATGCCGCGCTCATGCTCATCAACACTGTATTTGAGCACGCCCATCACTTCTTCGACCGCGGTTACGGTATAGCTATTACCGGCTTGGTCAGAAATACTATCACCTTCTTTGAACACCACGCGCGATAACGGCGCAGAATTTTTGGCGTAGACGCGGGTCTCTTCACTTTGCGGAAATAAGATATGTACACAGCGGTCATCGACGTCGATGACCACACCCAAGCCAAGCTCAGACTCCGTATCAGATAAATAACGTTGACCAACGGCAAATTCGGTGCTGTGCAATGAAGCGATAGAGATAGTCATAAGGCGATGTCTTTTGTACTCAGATGATAAGAAAATAGATAGTTAATGAATCAAGCCACAATCATACAAACAATCACGCAAGGATTTAGTCAATTAATAGCTCAAACTCATTAATAAGTTGCTGGTCATTGAAGCTATCAGCAACGCCCAACTTGTCAGCTAGGTCGATGGATAAAACAGACCATTATATAACGTTAGCGCCTAGATGAGTGCGTTAAGTTAACTTTTCAAGAGCACTTTTTGGCAAGATTATTGCAATTGTTTGGCAAGATTATTGGAATACTGCGCTTAAGTAACTTTTTAGAAATCCATATATAACGACTCACAAGTAAAGAAAAAGGCTCGCTACTATGCGCTAAACATTGTTATCATAAAATTGTTTCTATATTGTTAATATATGCAATTTAACATTTCTTATTGTTATTGAAGCTATGTTAACCATTACCCCCTTTTAGATTTTCCAAATGATATAAAAAATTTATTCAAAAAATTTAACTATCAAGTCTTAAAACACAAAATTTCGGCAACCTCCTACTTAATACTGTCCTTTTTAAGACGGTTAAGTAAGCCAAATAGTGTTTTTCATAGTCGTTTAAGTTATGAATTAACCGTAAATACTTTAATACTAGTTATATATCTAGATATTTAACTGAGTGATAATCTTAAAAACTTTGCCCCAATACTCAAATCCCATTTTCGTAAGGCTTACGTATCACCACATCATCGATTGCTCACAGCAAATAGCATCAGTAGTCTGTATAGACAGTCTGCTTTGTGGTCACGTTTATCCAAGGACAATCCCCTCATGAGTGCCTCCAAAAAAGTTGGCTTATTTAACCAAGTCAGTACCCAAGTGACGACCATTCTATTT
>ENA-ORXC01001278-ORXC01001278.1-marine-metagenome-genome-assembly--contig:-NODE-1278-length-14990-cov-4.518407_pt1 | contig 14990 bp, 10 predicted proteins | sample MGYA00237865_ERZ511478 | MGnify/ENA metagenome assembly ERZ511478 | reverse complement strand
TGGGGGGGGTGGCGGTTTGGCCAATTTTGGCATCCCCGACAATTAGCTTCGCGATTTCAGTCGTCTACCAGCGACTGATTGCTGGCTGGGAATCGCTGCACGTCCTCGTGATTGGGGCCCGACTGCCGAGCGCGCGCTTTTCGTCATCCGCCTCCGCGGCGATCCGGAGCGCCGCAACGATGGCGCCTACGACGGTGCTGTTTGGACTTGGCGCAGGACCAGCTCACGCTCGTAGGGCCGTTGCACTGTGACGCACGTGCTGTGGCAGTGTGCACTTGGCCACTGCTTGCCTGATGCTGCCCTGTCTTGCCGCTGCTGGCCTGTTCGCGGTGCATGGTCCGACGGGGGTGCGCCAGTACGACGAGCATCGCCGTCAACACCAACTCGACAAGGTACATTTCTTGCTGGTGCTTGTTTTCTCAACGATTGAGTGCGGCAGTCATCTTGTAGGGGGTTGGTTGTGAGCGTGCTGCTTTTGGGCGACACTGCGTGTCAGTGACGCAGCTGTTCGTGGGGGACGCTGCTCGCTGGAAGCGTCTTCTTTTGGATCGGGCACTTTCTCACACGCGTTGTCTGGGACCTTTGTTCATTCATGGTTTGATCCTTTCTCTTGTGGGTTTTCCTGTGTTGTTTGCTCTGTCAGGCCAAGGCGCTGGCGCTGCAATGGAGCCCATCCGCAACGCCGCCGAGCATCATCTTTTTGTGGAGTTTTTTGAGCACCTGGGCATTGATGACGAGGCAAAGCTGGGCTTCCTTTCTACTCTGTTGCGGAACGCGTTCGATTCCATCTCCAAGCTTGACATGCACCTGGCGCCGTACGGGGCGGCCCTTCACTGCGCCGTGAGCCGCATGGTGGTGTCCAAGAACCCACGAGAGGCGCCATGCCACCGCTGGATCCGGGTCGTTGACCGCCTCGGCTTCTTTGCGGACGGCAACGACCATGCCGAGCGCATCGTGAACGTCGGGTTGGCGTATGCCTATCGACATCAGGAGCTAGATGCTCTGGCTCGCGCAAATGCCGTCCTTTTGCAACAAACGCACTCTGCGGCTGGCAACGGCGTCGGTGGAGATGACGCCAAGCTGCCGCAAGGCGGGGATGACGTCACGAGCAAGGAAAGGGCTGAGGAGGACCCACCTGCCCTCCTTGACAAGCCCATTGACGATGAAGAGGCCCCGCTACCTGCCGGGGGGCTTATCGTCTCCGCCAGTGGGAAGACGCCCGCGCGGGATGGCAATGGCGACGAAGAGTCGGAGCTGCCTCCGGGTGGCTTGATTGTGTCGACAGTGTCAGGCGGCACGCCTACGCCCCCGGGCACCACGCCGGTCAATCCCGCTGTCTCCAATGCTGGGCAGCCGGTAAGCAACGGGCTCCAACCGGCCGCGGCCGCGACCACCATGGCTGCCACGACTACGGCGGCGGCGGCGGCTGCCGCCGCCGCCGCCGCCACCGCTGTCGCTGACGCCGCTGCCGCGAGTGCGGATGATGACGCGGACGTGGATGGGGACGGTGACGGTGACGCGGACGGTGACGCGGTCAACGGCAGCTGCACCAAGGTGGTCCCGTCCCACCTCATCTTTGAGCGGCAGCCGACTGTACACCCTCCAGCACCAGCTGTGGAGGTGGTATCGGCGGTGTTGCGGACGATGTCGGCCAGCGAGGATGGGGCGGAAATGCTCCGCAAGCTGTTGAGCGACGGCGTCGTGACGCTGGCGCGTACCGGGGCACACGCCCAGGGAGCCATGGGCGCCGCGGGCTCAGAGGCCAACAAGTACGACCTACAGGCGGTGTATCGCACCTGCTCTGCCTGGTGGCCACAATGGCACTCTCCCACCCACCCCGCCAGTATGAGCCCGCCGCCGGGAACTGTCTCCTTCAAGGTCAACCCGCAGAGAATGGCCAAGACCACGCGGTGGGTCGTCATGGTGGACATGGCGGGTGTCAACCCCACCATGGAAGAGATTAAGGTCAAGTCATCGCGCTTCTTCAAAAAGGAGAGCCTACCCGCCGTCGAGCACGTGGTCCGGGTGAGTGGCAAGTCACCCATGAAGCTGACGGTGGTCATCGCGGCTCTGCTCTTGGTAGCAACGAAGGAGGAGCGTTTTGGGTCTATCCTATCCAGCTTGGCCTTTGCGGGCCGCGCCAACGTCCTCAAGGTTTCCCCGCTGACCGGCGCGTTCCGCCATGAGTTCTTCTCGGCTGGGCTGACGACCTCAACACCCGCAAGCTCCCAGGCGACGGCAGCGGGTGACTCGCTTCAAGACCCTGGCGGCCAAGCAGCAGCTGCAGCGCTCCAGAGCCCCCACGCTGTGAACCTGGACGAGCGGTACGCGGACATGGACGCGGCGTTGAGGACCGAGACCGTGCAGGAGGCGACTCGGCGGCGGGCGGAGCGCATGATGAAGAACCAAGCCAGGGGCCGCACGTTGTCATCACAATCACGGTCACGGAGCGGATCGGTGGGGCCAGGTGCGGAGGCGGCAGGACCGGGACTCGCGCTTGCTGTCGGGTCTAATGGGCGCGGCGGGGCGGTTGCCCCTGGGCCTGCTGCGTCCGCAGGCGTGCGTCTCGTCGTTGCCGCAGGGTTGGGCTCTGGGCTGCCGGCACTGGCATCCGCCGGTGCCGTGCAGGGGGCATCGGCATTCGGTGCTCCCCCACCGATACTACCAGGTGGACAGGCCTCGCAGATGGGCGGGACAGCAAGTGCTGGCAGCCAGCTCCCTGGCTCGATGGCTAGTGCTGGCAAGCCGCCTCGGGGAGTCAAGCGCGCCCGTCCATCGCGCGCCAAGGCCGCGACGGCTGCCGGGCGCGGACGTGGTCGTGGACGCGACGCTGCATTGACAACCACTTCGAGTGCTGCACGCGGACCGGGTCGCGGTCGCGGGCGGGGAGGCACGGCCCCTCGTGACGCGTCGCCCGAGGGTACCGTCGCCGGCGGTGCAGCAAGAAAAGGCCCCGTGTTAGGTGCCGGTGCCGGGACTGTCGATGGTTCCCCCGGGCCGACACTGCCAAGTTCGAGCCTGTCGGTCTCGGCTGGCGCTGTGGTGACTGGCGCCACCCTGGTGTCCACGTTGCCGCCGTCACCAAGTGGCGTTGCAAGCGCCGCGTCTGTGGTTCCAATCGACATGACGGAGCAGCTACCTGGCGGTGCGGCAACAGAGAGGAGCGAGCAGCGCATCTCTGACGAGTTCTCTAGGGAGATGCCTGTTGTGGGTGCTACACATTCTCTCGCACTGTGTGGTCCTGCTGGTTTGGCTGAGCCTCTTGATGTACCACCTGCTTTTAGTGCTATGCCTTCATTATTGTCTTCGCCAAGGGACGAGGAGCGTGCCCGTGCATTGCCTGGTGCACCGAGAGATGAGGAAGACGTGACTGCGCTTCCTCCTGTTCCCCCTCTGAGTTTTTCTGAGGAGATGAGGGCCCGTCGAGCGCGTGTAGATGCGGATCTTAGTGCCAGCCATGCGTCTTTGCTTGCTCTGGGTTTCTCTACATTGCCTTCTCCGCATTCTGGTGCCGACCCGGTGGAGAAATAATGAGCTTGATGAAGCACATACGCCGCGCTTTCAAGGCCACCTCTTGCATCATAAACGTTTCACTCCACGTACACGCTCGTCGTTTGCATCGAAGAAAAGAAGGGCGCAAGTGACATGGGCTATGACACCACAACAAGGGTTACAGTGACGAATAAAGTCGGCTGAGAAAGAAAAAAAAATTCAAGCGGCCCCCCCCCCGTCGGCTGAGAAAGAAAGAAAACTACAAGCGGCGCCACTCGCCGTACTTCTTCAACACAAGAGGGTTGGCATACAAACGGCTCGCACAAAAAGACTTGAAAAAGAGGCCCTCCTTGGTGGGCACACGGCTGATGGCGGTCTGCGCCATGCCCGCCTCAAAGCAATGGGCCAAGTCAAGCACAGCACTCGAAATGCTCAAGCTCTGCGACATGTGGATCGTAGTCGCCCACCCCAGCACAAAAGGTACCTGAGTACGAGTCGCCAGCAGCCCAGGAAAAGAGAGCAAGCGGGCGGTGAACTTAACTGGCGGGCAAAGCACCTCCAACCAGTTGTCCCCCGCATCCCTCAACCCCCAGCTTCCCCGCTGCACGCCCGGAGGAAGCACGTGGTTGTCCAAACGGACGACAGGCGTGCCGTCCGGCTCGTACCCGACGATGTAGCCGATGCTGCCATGACAAACACCCAGGGGCTGCATGCGGTTGTTGACGATCATCACGCGCGCGCGCAAGCAGTGCGGAACCGCCGGGGGAGCGACGCAGTCGGACAAGGCCGCCTTGCGCGACAGCTCGGGCACATTCCCGGGCTTGGGCATCCGCCCTGTCACGTCCCTGTCAGGATCCACCTCCACGTCGTCCTTGGCCTTAAAAAGCTGGGGCTGCGCGCCGCCCGTCAGCGCGTGGAGACAGGCGTGGTTGTGCGCGAGCACCTCCTTGTGGCGTGGCATGAGGTGAAACACGTCCGTCTTGATCTTGTCGTACTGGGCCCCCTCCACCCAGCAGTCGGCCACCAGCTGGTTCACAGCGGGCGAGCACTCGCCGACGCGAGCATCACGGATGGCGCGGATGAAGTCTGCGTCACGTTGCCGAAACGTGCCGGGTAGGTTTAGGAAGGCCCCGCCGAACAGCGCGTCCCAGCACGGCGCCGTGAAGGCCATGGGGGCACCCTTGACGGGCCCCACTTGCAGGAAGTCGCCGAACATGAACCACAAACACGGCCGCGCGGACTCGGCACGCGCTTGGATGAGCAGCTCGTGCATCACGCCGAGCTTGTCGGCAGCCACGAGGGAGACCTCGTCGAGCAACACGGCGCGTGCCTGGCGTAGGCGGGCCTTAATGGGGCCAAAGCGGCCCGTCGCCAAAAGCCGAGCGGCCTCCACGCGGGGGTCGACGCCGAGGGGCTCGTAGTCCCGGATGAAGCCGAAAAAGGAGTGGTAGGTCATACCGCCGGCGGTCTTGGCCGACGTGCCGGTCGGCGCCAGCACCACCACCTCACCGTCTGCCGGGTAGCGCTTGCACAGAAAGCCAAACAAATGGCGGAGCAGCGTCGACTTCCCAGCTCCAGGTCCACCTGACACGAAGGCACTTTGGATGCGACCAAAGAGGTGCTCGCACACCGACTCCCACTCGCCCGCGGCGGCAAGGTCACCAATGGGTGAGGCGGCCGACGTCTCGGCACCGTCACAGCCATCACAGACTCCAGCGGGACGGGACGTACCTCTTGCGACCGTGGCACTCGCGCCGGGCGCGCCCGCATGCACACGTCGGCCTGTATGCGTGCGCACAGGGTTGTCGACCGCAACAGCTCCCGGATCTCCACGCTGGCGGTGTCTTGCGTCGACGCCGATGAGTCGTTTGACCAAACACAGTCGACGAGTTCCGTAGCAGACGATTGCAACGAAGAGCCACCCCAGCTGCCCGTAGGCGAGTCTGGCACCCGCAGCGGCTCCCGGCACAAGGCACCCTTGCTCCGCTTGGGCAGTGAGCGGAAGACCAGCTCCGACCCGATCCCAACATCCTCGCCATCGGACGTAGCCTCCAACGCACCATGCTGCCCAGCCGCAACGGGAGGAAGCCCCACACGAGGAGACACGCCAGCGCGGCCACGCTCAAAAGCGGCAGGAGAGCGACGCTTGCCGAGCTGCCTCGGCGTGGTGCAAGACGGTGGGCCGCAACCGGTTGTGCGGGACACGGAGGAGCGAGGCGTCAGCCCAGACCGAGCCACCGACTGGGGAGGCGCCGACGGCGAGCGCGCCGACGCAGCCACGGAAGAGGTTGATGGCAGCCTGGACACGGACACGTCAACGGGGGAGCGCTCCGTCATCGTCGACCGGTCCAAAATAGGCTCGGAGTGCATCTCACCCACCACCTCCAACAGTGATGTCGGTGCGCCACCGTCGAGCCACTCCCAAGCGCGCGAGGCAGACGCAAACCTGCAGCAAACGCACGATCCCCGCTGCACCACGGACAGAGCGGCCGCCAAGCCGGTTGCGTCGGTCTCAAAACAGCTCCTCGATGAGGCCGATACGACCGCCAACCATGACGTGCCCGCGGCGGCCGTGGTGGACGGCGTCTCATCAGCCAGGGAAGCGCTGGCGGCAATCGCCTCCTGGAAGATGGGGTTGGTCAACCAGCAGAGCGAGTCCTTCTGCGTGGAGAAGCAGCGCGTGGCCAGCACGCAGGCCTCGCCGCCGGCACCAAGGCGGCGCGTGATGTACGTGCCGTCGCACCAGTTGTGGATGATACCCACCGAGGGAGAGAGGATGGCCACGTATCTTGGGCTAGGGCCCGACGGAGACGCCATCTCTGTCCACGACCAGACCGACACCGCGACGCGACAAGGATCTTGGGGGAGAGTCAACACTCGCTGGGTCGACTCGTCCGCGATGGGAGGGTCGCCGCCACAGGCAAGGTCTCGAAGAATCTCAAACCGACAGTGGCACCCGCCTGCACCAGACAAGTAGCATACACACGGATACCAAGACAGGAGGAAGATAGAACGGCAGGCAGCAGCGTCAGTCACAGCCCGGGTATTCAAGGCATCGCGGCCGACAGAGTACGCGGGATGCTGCAGCGAAAAGGTGCACCGGCGGTCCGCCGCGGAAGACACAACGCGCCACTAGCGGCTCCACAAGAGACGTACAGGTACACTCCAGCTGCCGGCAATGGCACAGGGGGGAAGGGTGCACCTGCGACGGAATGGTGCGGGCGGGGGGAGCCCCCGCGGCGGCTACGCGCGGGAGGGGGGGGGGGGGCAAGCGACAATACCGAGGTGAGGGCCGCACATCGGTCGCGGCCGCGTCCGGTGACGTGGAGCAGTGGGACCGCGCCGTCCCGTGACCGACACCAATGCAAACGTCGGGCCGAACGGCACTCAAGCCGTGGCGCGCCAGGGCGGGAAGAAAAGACAGCGACGCGGTCAGGCATACGCCGCGAGGGCGACCGTTTTCAACGGGAAGGCGCCAAGGCGAAAGGGCGGACGGAAAGGGCGGCCTCGGGCGGGGGTCCAGGCAGCGCGGGAAGCAAAGAAGCGCATCACTTCGCCAAGCGTCCAAGATCGCGGGCATTGGCGTGACGTGTCAGGTGCTACTTCATTAATATTTCCTGTGCATTGCTGTCAACAACTTACGTTCCGCGCTTGCATGGAAGCAATTCCATGACAGATCTTCCCGTTGAGGTGGTGGAAGAGCCGTCTTCCATGGCACTACCACCGCCCTCTGTAGCTCCTCGACCGCCGTTGTTCGCGGTGTCTGCCAAAAGCGGGCGGCTCACCCTTCCTTCGTCCAAGGTGATGCTATGACACAGTCAAAAAAGCGGAGGGTCCCCTGAAACAGCTGCAGTGCGGTGTTCGTCGAGTACAGCTAGTCTTACAGAAGAAGTCCCATTGCAGGGAAGGGTGGAGACTCGACGTCGAGTTGATACCTGACATCCTTTATTGCCGCTGATATCAAAACCTCGCCTCCCAACGTGGCATTGAGTCTGGAAGGCAGCACTGCTTAACCACCCCGCAGCTCCAACGAAGAGCCCGCTGTGACCATGAACAGATACGAGTGCCGACATGGAGAACAAAGAGAGTCCACCGGACTGCACATTGTTCTGGTGTCACTTGAGGCTACTTCTGCATCTACATGAGCAAGAACATCAGCTGTGCTCTGGTGCCGAAGTGTCGTCATGCCACCCAGTGGAGCATTGGTGTACAGGGGGTCCATATGACATTGTAGGGCACGACGTTGGTAAATGCTTGTGACCAGGCACGACATGAGCAGCACAGATGGTCAGGCATGCCTTTACCAGGACACTGGTACTGCCAGTGACCTGGTCGTGAATGGCACTGACTTGGTCACAGAGCACAGCCACACTCATCTCGAAAGGAACATGAGAGCATGGCAGACGGGGATACCCACTACTGCAGGTTCGACCTACGAGAGAATACAGGAAACTACTAACTTCAGCTCCAACCGCAACGCCGACCCAGTCTGCCTCTCCCAGCTCTGCAGTTGGACACAGCACCTTTCTCACACACTGGCGTCGTATGACACCGGCTCGTCTGCTACTGTGAAACATCTGCGCCGTGTGTTGTGTCTGCTTTAAAGGCATGAGCCAATCAACAGTTACCAAGAGCTCAGTCTCTACCGTGATGTCGTACATCGTCAATGCTCCTTCCAGCAGCTAGAAAACCGCAGCACCACAGCTGCATAGGATGCGTATGCCTCCTTTGGTGAGTTGATGATATCTGTACTACTGCTCTAAAGGTCCATCATCCCACTTGTGCGTTGTTCGTTCCGTCGCGTTATCTGGGTGCTTCATGAGTGCATGCTGTCACTGCAGCGTGGCAGTTCACTCTGCGCATGTGCTGGTGCACAACTTTGGCAGATAAGCTGTGGGAATATTCTGAGCCTTACTCGCACAGTCTCGAACGACCCCAGTTGTTGCAAAGTCGACTGATCTGCTCAGCTTGAGCATCGACGCGTACTGCAACACAGATCTTTGGTACTGTGCCAGAGTTGCGCTTTGCTCACAGCGGGGAGCACATGCAGCCTCACTATTGTTTTTCTGGAAGATGAACGGCAACGAGGCCGCACGTGTTCCATTGGTGATGCTGCAGCGAACGAGGGGGGTATTCAATGGAGTGCACGTCTGATGGAAGGCGCACTCAGCTGTGATGGGTCGCGTTACGCGCAGTACCAAACGAGTGTGAGAAAACCAGACGGGAACTCCTGCACCATCGAGACATGTTGGATGCAGAGCCTTAGTGGGGAAAGGAGTAGCAGGGACGAACTGGTCCAGCTTTGGCTGCTAGCTGACGAATGGACTCTGACCGCTTCACGGACCCTCGCACGTCCATACCACCAAATGCCTCTGTGGCGGCTGTGTTCACACCGTGGGCACGTATGCATACCTTTACTGGCGGCAGAGTGCGGCCGGCCCCCCACCCTCCCCGATGAAGGCGGCACTGCGACGGAGGTGACTGTGTGAGCACGAAGGTGGTCGGCGAAGACGCCTCAGGCAATGGAAAACAGCGAGATCCACGATCATCGATCTCTTTGCATCTGACCAATGGCAGCACATGAAGTCCGGGGTGTTGGATTGGCTGCAAGGACGTGTGACGTGTACAGAATTGGTTGAAATTTCTGTTGGCCTTGAATGAGGCCCCCCGTAGTCGACCGGATCACGACTGTCACGGGAAGTAGACCGGCACCCCAGAAGGTCCAGCTTGGACGGGCTCTTCCACATGGATGTTCAAGTGCCAGCGGCGGGCACGGCCCGCTTGATGACTACGGCAATGGCAGCACGAGTGTTCTTGAAGGTATGCTTCCAGTGAGAGGCTCGGCGCTACCTGTTTTTTAGGGGGTGGCACCGTGGCGCGCGCTCGACCAGGGTAGACAGCACCTCCTGGGAGCCGACTGACGGAGGCCACAACACTAGGGGACAGTGGAGTAGGGAGCGCAGTTGTCGCGCAGTGAGAGAGCGAGACGCCAGCAGGCCGAGCACGCGCTCCTCATCCACTGGGTTGTAGGTCATAGCCGGGGGTCACAGCGCGCTGGTGTGGATTTCTCGCAGCAGAGGTCGTGCAGTGCAACAAAAGGAAACACATGATAGGGAATATTGATCATTGTCCTTGAAGCATACTGTGCTCCCCCTATGCGGCACCACTCCCATCCCCCCCCAGTGAAAGACCTGCCGTTTTCACCGGCAAGCCCAAAACACCCCCGTCGTCCCCAACCGCATCACAAGCCTCCTCCCCCTCCGACATGCAATAGTCATCCCCCGACGCAGACAAGCCCTCTTCCAGCTCAGATGAAGAAGTGGTGGACCCGTCCTCGTCCGACTGATAGAGGGCTGCCGCAGTAAGATCAGCACAATGAGACAATTCCAAGCCACAATCCAAGTCATCGAAAAAGAGAGCGAGAGCAATGCGTCGCCGTAGCGTGCGCACATCCCCCTGGGAGAAACGCAGCGGAACACCAAGAGAGAAGCAATCGGCGGCAGCCAGAGCAAACACACCGCAACTCCCAGCATCACTCTGCCGCGGCGTCGTTGGATCCACCGACACCTCCCACTTGTCGACAGCCCACTCGCTGCCGGCAGCACTGCCCAATCGAGCAAGAACCTCGTCGTGCAACCATCGGCGCACAACGCCGACCACGTCTTGTGCATCGACGAGGGAGAGCGAGTCATAAAAGCGCAAGGTGCGCTGGGCAACGTCCACTACGACCAGCAACCAATGCACGTTGTCTAGATGCACGGGGATGATGATGTTGTCAACTGCCTCGAGGTCAAGGCCCGCCTTGACGCCCCACTTCCGCACGTGGTCGTAGCAGTAGTGGCCGCGTCGGGGAGACAGCCGGGAGAAAAAGTAGGTGCTCAACATGCGCGTGCGCGGCAAGGATGACAGGACCTCGGATGTGTTCGGCCTGCTGTTGACCGTGTTGTTGCTCAACCTTGCCCGCTCGTCGCGGTCGTTGATGAGCGCGATGAACGAGTTCATGACCTCCCCACTCAACCAGGACACGCCGCCAAGGCGCAGGAAGTCGGCACCCGCCAGCCGGACGCGGCTCTTGTTCAAAGGCCGCACCGTCGCTGCCGGTGCGGCGCCAATCAGCTCCCGCACGAGTTGACGCTGTTGCCGGCACAGGGGGGACGTATCCAATGGGGCAAACCCGAGGGCTCCCCGACCGACCACCCACCGGGCATGTTCGGCGTGCAGCTCCGGGTGCAAAAGGTTGTCAGCCGGCGCAGGCGCCACGTCTTTGGCTGGCACGTCCTCGTCCAGGATCCACTCCTCGTCCTTCACCTCCATGTCGATGACCTCATCACTTGAGCGGCCGCTGGAGCCGACACCAGCGGGCGCGCTGCCCAAATTGCCGGTGCTCACTCGGTCTCGGGGGAGCCCGGTTTCCGTCCCACCGGCGCTGCGCGCGACGAGGACCGCCACACCTGCCGAGGGCAGGTCAGTGGCACAAGGACCCTCACGGTCCGAGCCGCGCGAGGTGTTCGTCGGCTCCAAGTTGGTGCCCGCCTCGATGCCGTCGCTCGAGTTATGGTTGCCCACCGGCAACTCGTCGGCGGCGATGCCGCCGTCCGCGACCGCTTGATCAGCAACCGCGGCGGTGTCAGCGTCAGCGGCGACCGAGTCGGTACCCGCCGCCGCGCCCCGGTCGGTGCCGACCGGCTCGTCCTTGGCGCTGACCGGATCATCGAGCGAGCAAGAGCACAGCGCGACTCGCTCGCACTGGTGTGCGACCTTCGAGTGGAAGAAAAGGGCCAGTGACACGTGGTCGTTCTCCCCCGCGGCGGTGTCGGCGTGAAGGCGATACAGCTTCCGCAGGTTCATAAACGCCACCTGGGCCATCTTGTGCAGCATGTAGGTGGTTGGCGACATGTACGCCAGACTCGTCCGGTTGACGACGGCAATCGAATGGGAGACCTCTGCTGCCTGCGTCGCGACACCCGCCGTCGTCCCGAGCGCCTCGTCCGGCATGTAGACAGGAGAACAGCTGTGGGTGATCGAGTGTGGGCGGTCGAGCACGCAGCGCACCCCATGGCTGCGGAAGATTGGGCGCACCCGCCGCATCGCGTTTTTGTCGAACTTGCACGCCACGTCATAAAAGATGACCTTGGGCAGCTGCGGAAAGCGCTCGAGGACGATGGACACCGCCTCCCCGACGCTCCCTGCTCGAAACAGGCACCGAAAGCCAAGCGTGATGACATGAGGGCACACAACATTGAAGACACCTTGCGTTAGTCCAGTGCGAATGGAAAACGCCTTGTTGCATGCGTCTCCTTCCCCCTCCAGGTCCGCCACATGCCGGTCCTTGCCGCGGTATTGCACGCGCCGCTTGGCAGCCTCCGAGTCCCCAATACCTGGCCGCACGCGTGGCAGGCTAGCAAAATACTCAAAGCTTACCAACGGGTCGTCCTCGTCTTTCTCCGGCAGATCCGTCTGCTGCGCGCGCCACAGCTTGTACTCGGCCGGAGTCGGCGTCCCCCGCCACCGCGCCGAGTACTGCTCGTTGAGCCAGCCGCGGTCGAGCGTCGTTTGGTTGGCCGCCGCCGCCGCAAACGCCCCGTCCACGTACTTCTCCATCTCTACCGCCCACCGCAGCAGCTCGCCGATGGCCACACGCAGGACGCGGTCCTCGTCGATCTCATCCGCAAATAGGCCCACAAAGCTCGAGACGAAGCCGATCCCGTCGAGGGCCTCCGTCATAGAGCGCCACGCGCCCTGCGACTTGAGCCGCATCGTGTTGGCCACCAGCCTGATGGCGCTCTCGTTGAAGCCCGTGAACATCCCGGCGACGGTCTCGGTCAGCAGCGACTGCAAAAAGGGCCGGACGGAGATCCAAACACCGTCATCCTCGCGCGGGTACTTCTCAAATGCCGGGCGGCAAAGCCCGGTGCGGTCCCTCCACGTTTCCGTCGGCTTCTTGGCAAAAGCGCCCTTGCCGCCGAGCACAACCCCACCGGCGCCGTCGGATCGAAGGGCACCCTCGGCGCTGCTGTCCACCGCCGCCCCGCGCACCGATTGGGGCGGCTGCCCATTACTATCAGCAGCCGCGTCCGACTGGTTGCCCAACTCCGCTGCCGCCGCACTCTCACCGCCGACAGGCGTGCCCCCAGAAGCCGGAGACGTTGGCGCTTGACCGCTGCCGAGAGGAAAGAACCGGAAAAAGACGCGCGCGGCGGCCGCGGACGGCGACGGCCGACCTGGTTCTTGGAGGGTTGCCGCCCAGGAGCGCAGCAGCGACGCCTGGGTGGCTGTCAAAGCCGCCGACGACCGCAGCACCTTGGCGACGGCGTCACGCAGAGGCGCGTGCTCGATGACGCACAGCTTGGAGGCGGGAATGTCCAGGACAGGGCAATCCTCAGACGGCCGCAGCGGATGCGTGTCGTCCAGGTCTGTGCACCCTAAGGATTGGGCATCAATCACAATGAAGGCCGGGTTTGGTCCGCAAAGCGGGCAGCGCGCCGTCTCCGCGGGGATGTGCAATGTTCGGATGAAGGCCGTGCCCAGCTTCACAACGTCCTGCCGTCGAAGAGCAAACGAGAGCACGTCGGCCGAAAGGTGTCGGGTGGCCGCGGTGTAGGTCGTACGGCCTGAAATGATGAAGGATACCACTTTGTCCAGCAGCCCTCGGGTGAAGAGGAGCCACCGCCGGTCCTTGTTTCTGCGCCGCATCGAGAAGAGCGCGTCCGCTTGGCCATCGTATTCAACAACGCGGCCACACGAGGCGGAATCACAGATCCATCGACCCACCCATACCTGTCCACACAGAATCGCAAGCAACAACCGCAAGCAACCGAAAGCAAGAGAGTGCTCTGGCATGACGATAAGAGCGTGAGAACGACGCAGTGAGACATACGCGGTGCACGAGTCACAACCCACACCAAAGGGCACAGTGAGCAGTGGAAAAGGAAGCAGGCACATACCTTCAATGGACCAGCAGTTGGATGGTGCGTGGTGAGGAGCCCGGGATCCTTAACGACTTTGTGGCGTGCGGCGCGATGGAGGCCGCAACTACCGCAGGATGGCTCCACCAGCGGCTCCCGCATCTCACGGATGATGCCGCCAGCTTTGCACAAGGACAAAAGCTTCCCCATTTGTTGCAGGTCCGTCGCCTTGCCGGTACTATCTCCAGCCGCTCGATCCAGGTACATCTTGTGCCAGTCCGCCGTTCGCGCCCACACCTCCCCTTGCGACATTTCTCCAGCGCACGGCAGCATGTTGCGCCGCGCTCGAGCAGAAATGTTGACCGACGCCGTATCTTGCGGCCCGCGGAGCGTGTCGGTCGGCTCCTTCTCGATCCCTTCGTCCTCTTCTTCATTGTTGAGCATCTTGGCACGCGGGGCGGCTGCAGCCGGCTTGCGGGCGGCGAGCCGCGCCTTGGTGGCCATCGGCGACGACCCAAAATGCGAGTTGTGGAAGCCCTCCAGCCCTTGCACGTCGCGCACAGTCTTGACATGTCCGCACCTGCCGCGAAAGCGGCGACAGCCCGGCGCAATGCACGTCGCCACGTTAGCCGAAGAGAAGGTAACCATGGAGTAGACCGACCGATACAGCACCGACCACCAAACAGCGACGCCACAGTCGGCATAAACAGCGAAGTTGGCAGCATCAGCCCGCAGCCGCATGCGCGCGCGAAACGTCTCGAGGCTTACCCCGGAGCGAGCCAAAGCCTTGGCCAGCGCTGCAGTGTGTGCACACGTCGTGCTCCGGGAGGAGGCCGAGAGGAACAGCGCGTTTTGCGTGCCACCAAAACAGGAGCAAAGCAACCCGTCCCGGCAAGACACCCACAGGACGGAGATGTCCCGTTTGGTGGCCCCAGACCGGAGCACAATAGCACGTGACCGCGACGCCTCATCACCAATCACGCGCGCCGTCACAGGGTTGCTCTGCTTGCCGATCGGGCGGGAGGAGGGCAGGCCGCACGTGCGTCTGATGCAGGAGACCAACGCGTCTTCGATGAAATCGTCGACCAGCACCCGTTGTCGGGCGGGACGTACACGAGAAGGGTGACGTCGATGACATTGATCAGCTTCGTGCTGCCCCTGCTCTTGATCATCGTCGTGCTGCCCATGACCTTGATCATTATCGCCACCATCCGGTGCGACAGCGGCCGCACCGGTGCTTCTCCTGTCCTTGACGTCATACTTCCGCGAGACGTGGGGGAGCCTGTCCGGCAGGGAAACGCCTCGACGAGCATGCAACAGCCGCGCACTCCACCCGCGCGCCACAGGTCGCCCCGAGGAGCCGGCTGCACCCCGGCTCACGACGGTCCCGAGCACACTCGAAGGCGGAAGCGCAGTCACCCGGTCGTGAACCGCCTGCGCATCGTCAAGCGAGCCGGCAAAGGGGAACTCGACAGCACGAGAAAAGGCAGGTGCCATGGGGCACCCCACAGGCAGTCCGCCGCCGCCGCTGGGCGGCGGCGGCGAGCCCCCGATCCGCCGCCCCCCGCCGCTACCGCCGTCCCCGCCGCCCCC
>ENA-ORXC01001277-ORXC01001277.1-marine-metagenome-genome-assembly--contig:-NODE-1277-length-15009-cov-3.477364_pt1 | contig 15009 bp, 10 predicted proteins | sample MGYA00237865_ERZ511478 | MGnify/ENA metagenome assembly ERZ511478 | reverse complement strand
TTTATGAATAGAGAAGTGAGGAAATTGCTTTAATAGCTGAATCACTTCTTTTTCCGTTTCTACTCTCTCTCCAAATAAATCTTTTTTATGATCAATAGGACCTTCATTGTAATGCTTTGAATAAAAGTCATCATAATCGAACTGATAGAATAAAACAGGTTTATTCATATAAGCAAAATCAAATGATACAGTCGAATAATCAGTAAGCAGCATACTGTGACTTCTTAATAGGTTTTGAACGGTTTCTTCTCCTTGCTTCACAACCGTGATTCTTGGATGAAAAGCAGGAAATTCTCCAATTAACTTTTGCATTTGATAATGCGGAAAGAACGTAACCGTTACATCTTTTTGTTCAAGAAAACGGTGAAATTCTTCGTTTTCAAGCAGAGACAAATAGCGTCTCCAATAATCAGAAGTAAACAGCTGCTGCTCTGTTTTAATCCAGCTTCTCCATGTTGGCATGATGAGAATTTCTTTGCCTGTACTTGTATCTTTGAGCGCATCCCAGCGTGCAAGCCCCGTCTCAATTACCTCGTTTTCGCTATAACCAAATTCTTTCATTACGTGTTTTTTTTCGAACGGTGAAGAAACAACAAACTGACTATAATTCATTCTATTTTTATGAAGAACATGATTAACCCGGCTAACACCGATTACACCATGCTGAATAAAAATCTTTTCATTTTGCTGCCACTCTGGATAATACTTCATAATTTTTTTATACGATTCCGTATGCATGTTAGAAGTTTCAACGTAGCTGTTAATGGTTTTATGGGATATGAGTAAATAAAACGTGTGCTTCAGACTATTAAAATGAATAATATTTCCTAAATGCTTGATAAATTGATAATCTGGAGATTTCTTATCAATTACATAATAAATATTAACGTTTGGATGATTCTTGCGAATATATTGATACAAATGATAAGAATTATCTTGAGCCGTATCTTTTCGCTCACCAATCAGCCAAATTTGTTTTTTTACATAAAATAAACGAAACATTCTATATAATAGAATCGCTAAAAACGTATGGTAATCCTTAGCCTTCAAAAAGCTTCCATCATATCGAATATCTCTTTTTACTTGAACAGCAAAAGACTTTAATTTTCCTAGCATATTTACTTTTTTTAAGCTAATTTTCATTTGTGAGCGTGTGTTAAATGCTGTTTTGATTTGAATATTGTTCACCACATGGGTTTTCGTACGATTTCGCAGCTGAGCTAGCATCACTTTTATTGGTTCTTCCACTGTTACATCATTTACAGTCAAACGAATATATACCTGCCACTCACCTTGCTCAAGAAAATCCAATACGTTGAGAGAAATCGTTGTAAAGCCAGCGTCTTGGTAATCAATTTGATTATGTGAAAATAAATAACTCACGTCTGTTCGTAAATCCTGCTGCAAAGGAACTGCTTTCTCTTTTCCTCCACGTTTAAACACCAAGTCTTTTTGCATTCCTTTAGCAGACAAGCCTTTAATAAACGCATAGCCGCCAAGCGTAAGCTGTCCGTCTTTTAATTCGATAAGCTCAATTCGCTGTTCAACTTCTACGTGCTTCACTTCTAAGTACTGCTTATATCTAGGAAATGTTTTGGCCAAAGAGCTGTAAAACAGACCTTCTTCCAAAAAAATCTCGTTTATAAATTTATCTTTACAAAAAGAAAACATTAAGTTCATAAACTCTTCATAATCTCTCTGTACAATCATTTGTGTGAGCAGCTGGCTTTTGCTGTCTAAGCCGGACGTTACTTCACGATGAACAAGCGCATCTAAAAAGCTGCTGCTTATATCTAACAGCTCATTCAAATGATCATTCGGCAGCTTAGGACCCTTTGTAAAAAGAGAGTTAAAGAAAAATTCTGCCTGTCTCTTTTCGATTTCGTGAAGCAGAGACCGTTCATTGAGAGTACCGTATAAACTCTTTAATTTTTGCTGTACCATTACTAGCTGTTTGAAAAATGAAAGAGTACTATTTTTTGATAGTGTCATTTCATTGTCATTAACTCGGTAATACAAAACGTCACTATTTTCTACTACCGTTTTACGCGAGCAGTAGAGACTTTTTTGGGTGAATAACAGATCTTCACCAACATGTAAATCTTCATCAAAAGAAATGCTATGCTGAATAAGAAGCTCTTTTTTAAATAATTTATTGCTTGCTGAAGGCGTGAGGTGCAGTTCTTTGTGGGTAGAAATATGCCGTACGGCAGGAAGACCTTTCGCAAAGACTTTCTTCATATAAGCCAAGTGCCAAGTGCGGTACTCATTAAAACATTCAAAGTTTCCTACAGCGGTATCTGCATCTGATTTCACTGCGGCTTTATACAGCCTTTCATAGGCATCAGCGGGTACATAATCATCTGCATCTAAAAAGGCAACATACTCGCCTTGTGCGTAAGATAAGCCTTTGTTTCTGGCCGAGCTTACTCCTTTATTTTCTTGAGTGAGATAGCGAACATGAGGATGTGCTGCAGCATATCGGCTCGAAATGATGCCGCTGTTATCTGTTGACCCATCGTCTACAATGATGATTTCAATTGGCTGCAGAGACTGATTGATAACAGACTCAATACATTGAGAAATATAGGGTTCTTTATTATAGTTTACAATCACGGCGGTGACTTTATATTTACTCAAGTTGCTCATTCCTATTCTTGTAAAAATTAGTGATGATGCTGCACACATTTAGAAGGTTAAAATTCCAGCTGACACGTTATGCCAGCTTTTTGTAGATGTCGATAAAAATTTCTTTTTCATTATTCCAGTTGTATTTTTCACGAGCCTGGTAGCAATTACGGCTCATTCGTTCACGTTCTTCAGGGTGATCAAGCAAGTAGTTCACGCCCTCTGCAATTGACACTGGATCATGTGAGTCAACGCATACTCCAACTTTCTCTGATTCTACTACTTTTTGAATTTCAGGAAAGCTGCAGGCAATAACGGGAACCGCGCTCATCATATACTCAAATAATTTATTGGAAGACGCTGAATAATGGTTAAAGCAAATGTTATTTAAGACTTGGAAACCAAGATACGCATTTTTCGTATAATGCATGAGATCTTCCACCGGCACTTTTGCCAGGAACTTAACACGATCTTCAAGCCCTTGCTCTTTTACCATTTTCTGAAGCTGCGGTTTAATACGACCGTCACCGATGAATACAAGCACGCCTCGTTTGAACAGCGGTGCTGCTTCTACCAGCTTATCAAGTCCTCTACCAACTTGAACACCGCCTTGATATAAAAGGATTGGTTCAGCAGAAGGAATATTCAGCTTCTCATGAAGATTAACAGATTGACTCAGCTCTGGCTTCACAACAAACGGATAATTATGAACAACCTGCGGATACAGCTTGTACAAGTCTTCTGTATATTTAGCACGGGTATGATTTTCTGCAATCATCACATCCGTAAACTTAATATAAAGTTTTTCCATTATTCCGTAAATAGGACTGTTGTACCCGGTGCGGCTTGTTTGCACTTCGTGAGAATCATATACTAGCTTTTTCCGGCGCAAAATTTTTGCACATGTAATGCCTTGGGGAAGCGTGTTTAAATCATTCGAATGATAAATATCATATTTCTTTTTTAATCCGTATTTCACCATTTGACTTGCAATATACCCTCGAACCATAAATGTTCGGGCTTTTGGCGTCACAAACAGTCCAAGAAGAACTGCTACGAGCAACGTGATTACTGTCAGCTTCCATAGCCCCAGACCAAGTATAACTAATGCAAGCAGCTGCAAAGGAATACTTTTTTTCAAACGTCGAGCGGCTCCAAGAAGCATTTGCAATAGCGGAAACTGGTTATTTACACGAATAACGGTAAAGCCTTCCTTGCGCTCTTCCTTCTTTTGAAGCTGCGGGTTTTTTCGGTCATGAATCGCAATAAGGTCCACATTGTAGCCCGCTTCTACCAATGAAGAACATTCTCTTAAGACACGGGCATCATTGGTAAAATGATTCCACACAAACATACATACGTTCTTAGACATCTTTATCCTCCGTCGTTACTTTTAAGATATTCATAGTGAAGAGTCTATGTAATTATAAAACTTCGGCTTTTTCTCTCGTTTCTACAGGAGCCATCTCTTCATATGTAGATACTCTGTTTTCAATTAAATTGATTAACACATTGATATTTCGTTCCCACAGAAAATGCTGCTGAACATACTTTCTGCTGTTTAGTGCCATTTCACTTCGCAAAGAAGGACGCTGATACAGGTATAGAATATGTTTTAGCATTTCTTCTGCATCATGAGATTTTGCCACAATTCCTGCTTCTGTTGTTTCAATGATCATTTTAGCATACCCTGATACGGCTCCAACAATAGGAAGACTGCACGTCATATAGTCGATAATTTTTCCAGGCAATACCGTTTCAAATACTTCCTTGCCATTAAGAGTAACAATTCCAATATGATGAGCTGAAATTGTCTTTAAACATTCTTTACGGGTAGAAGGCTTCATGAAATTCACGTTAGAAAGCTTATGTTCTTTAGCAAACTTCACAAATTCCCGCTTTTTAAATCCGTAGCCCATCACCGTGAGCTGAATATCATACTCATTTAGTTCTTTCGCTAGTTCCATTAAGATGGTGACGTCTTGAGCCAAGCCAATATTTCCTGCGTACATAACTTTAAACGGCCCGTCACCTGATTCAATCGGAGAGATTTCTTCTTGGCGAGCAGCATTTGGCATAAAAGAGATTTTGTTTAGAGGAATATGGTAATTACCGATGATAAAATCTTTGAAGCGCTGACTGTTTACGATAATTTTATCGGCTTTTACATACAGAAGTTTTTCTAGCCTGCTGAAGATATAAATAATAAACCGATAATTAAATACTCCGACTCCCTTTAGTGATTCCGGCCACAAATCTCTTATATCCAGAATCATTTTTGTTTGGTACCGATACTTTGCTACCAACCCTACAATCGCTATAAAAATAGGCGGCGACGTGACAAAAATAACATCATATTTTTTACGGTCAAATAAAATAAATAAAATCATGCGAAACGCAATTTCTAAGTAGTACCATAAGCGATTAATAATGCTTCTGGAGTATTTGCGATTGGCTACTTTTACTCGTGTAACATCATTTTCTTCATCTAATGAATCATCGTCCCAAAACTGCTCATCGCTATAAATTTTCTTGTTGGGATACGTTGGTTCAGTTGTCAAAACATCTACATCATAATCATTTTCTTTTAAGAGCTTATATACGTTTTTCATCCGGTTTCCGGCGCTTCCGATTTCTGGATAAAAATGCTGAGAAATCACAAGTACTTTTTTTGTCATTAAGCTTCACCCCAATACTACTTAACCGGCAGCCTACTTGAGTAAGCTACCGGCAGGTTTCTCTGTTTAAGCTTTGATTTGCTGCTCTTTTAACAGCTGCTCCATAAAGACAAGAAGATCTTTACGCAAATCTTCGTGCTGAAGAGCAAACTCCAGTGATGTTTGGATAAAGCCCAATTTTTCTCCTACGTCATAACGCTTGCCTTCAAAATCATACGCAAACACGCGCTGAATTTCGTTTAGCTTCTGAATCGCATCAGTTAATTGAATTTCCCCGCCCGCTCCGATTTCTTGCTCTTCTAAAAATTTAAAAATCTCAGGAGTGAATACGTAACGGCCCATAATGGCTAAGTTTGAAGGTGCTGTACCTGCTGCTGGCTTTTCAACAAATGACTCTACTTGGTAGCGGCGGCCTTTGTTTGAAGAAGGATCTACGATACCATAGCGATGTGTTTCATTTTCAGGAACAGTCTGAACACCGATCACTGAAGATAACGTTTGCTCATACTCATTCATTAATTGACGCAGACAAGGTGTTTCGGCCTGTACAATATCGTCTCCTAAAAGAACAGCGAACGGCTCGTTGCCAATAAAGTTACGTGCACACCACACCGCATGCCCTAATCCCTTTGGTTCTTTTTGGCGAATATAATGAATTTCAACATTTGAAGACTGGCGAACTTTCTCCAGCAGCTCAAATTTGCCTTTTTCAGCTAAGTTCTGTTCTAGCTCAGGAGCGTTATCAAAGTGGTCTTCAATCGCACGCTTGCCTTTACCCGTTACGATAATAATATCTTCAATGCCTGACTCAATTGCTTCTTCAATAATATATTGAATAGTAGGCTTGTCTACAATCGGAAGCATTTCCTTTGGCATTGCCTTTGTAGCAGGCAAAAAACGTGTTCCTAACCCTGCTGCTGGAATGATCGCTTTTCTTACTTTTTGCATGTTATGTTCTCCTTTATTATGTAGTTGTGTCTGTACGAGCTTTTTCGCTAAAAACCGCGTCCGCTACCCGTATGTTGACTTCATTTGATAAATTTTGCACTAAAAGCAAAAAAGAAGGATGGGCTGGTTTGCACTTGTAAATCCGTCCAAACTAGCTATCTTTTCTTTTACAAAACGTTCTTTTTTTCTACACATATAGTAATATATCTTTTTCCTCAGTACGCCATCACGCATGTTAGCACGTAAAGTAACACGCTTCACTATGTCAGACCTTCTGACATAGATGTTTTAAGCATAATTTCATCCATCTTATCAAGTAATAAGTCTGGATGCATATAGGAAAAAGGTGTCAAATTAAAATAGCAATGAAATTTTCATCTTTCTTTCGTATGCCTTAAGACCTAACAAAAGCAATATTCATATTAGCACATTACAGTAAGTATTTCTATGTCTTTTTTTGTCGAAATTTCTACCTCAGTAAATGTAACACTCTCTTTCCTTATATAAATTGCTAAGGGAAAATTAGGAACAGAACACCTTTTAAGCCAAAAAAGAAGCTTTTCAGAACCTAAAAGGGGCCTGAAAAACAGCAAACAAAAATAAGGCGCCGAAACCGCTTTGGTTTCGACGCCTTATAAGAAAGCCTGCCTGTTATTTAAGAAAATAGGTTAATTACTTCCATAATAGTAGTAATAATTTCCTTCTTCCATTTTACGATTATTAAGAACCGCTCCAAGCAATTTTGACTTTGCCTGTGTTAGCAATTCTTTTGCTTTTAACGCTGCATCTTTTTCCGTTTTCGAACTGCTTACAATTAAAAGAGAAGCGTCTACTTGATTGGCTAAAATTTGAGCATCAGCTACGGCTAAAATCGGCGGTGTATCAAAAATAACCATGTCAAACCGCTCCTTCATCTCAGCAAGCACCTCTCCCATTTGCTTAGAAGCAAGAAGTTCAGAAGGATTTGGAGGGATTGGACCGCTCGTTAAGACGTAAAGATTCGGCACTTCCGTACTTTGAACCGCTTGTCCAAGCTGTGATTGTTTCGTTAACACATTAGTAAGACCCGTATGATTTTCAAGACGGAACGTGTAATGTGCTGTCGGCTTTCGTAAATCTCCGTCAATAAGCAGCACGTTCAAGCCTTGCTGTGCATAAACAGCAGCTAAGTTAGCAGCTGTTGTAGACTTTCCTTCAGAAGGTCCGCTTGAAGTCAGTATAAGAGATTTAATCTCTTCATCCGCTCCTGAAAACTGAATGTTTGTACGAATCGTACGGTACTGCTCAGCTACCGGATCTTTCGGACTGTTATGAGCGAGCAGACGTCTTTTTAACGTCAGCATTTTATCATTTTTTTGATCTTTCTTTTTACGAGCCAAACGTCTCACCTCTTTGCGGTACGCGAGCAGTTAAATCCGGACGCTGTACGTTGGTTGCTTTTGGGACATCTTTAATCGTTGTAATAACTCCCATAACAGGAAGTTCTAAAATATTTTCAATATCCTGCTCTGTTTTTAACGTATTATCTAAGTATTCTAGCAAGAATGAGAGCCCTACACCTACCATTAATCCGACAACAATAGCAATTGCTACGTTTAATAGAGGCTGAGGTTTTACAGGGCTTGGGTTTTCGCCAAGCGCTGCTTTTGACAGCACTTTTACATTGTCCACGTTCATAAGCTTAGGCACTTGTTTCTGAAAAACAGAAGCCGTTGTATTTGCAATCTCAGTCGCACGCTTCGCACTTGTATCTTGTACGACAATCTGTGCTACCTGAGAGTCTTGGGCACTTGTTACTTGAATTTGACTGCTTAAGCTTGCAGCAGATCCATCAAGCTTCAGTTCTTTAATCACTTTGTCCAAAATAGCGGGGCTCGTGATAATGTCATTGTACGTGTTAATAAGCTGTACATTCGTTTGAACTGTTTGCGTACTATATAACTGCTGATCATTTTTTGCTTGATTGACTAAGATCTGCGTTTTCGATTCATACACAGGCGTTAAAACAAAAAAGCTAATTACGGCACTTACAGTTGCTGCGATAATGGTAATCAGTACAATAAGCCAAAGACGCTTACGAAGCACTGCAAACAACTCTCGCAAACTAATAGTCTCTTCCATAGTTGACCTCCGAACTTAGTAACTTCTAAAAAATTCACTCTACTGTTCATTATAATTGACAAAAGCTTGATTTACTATATTCTTTTGTCAATTAAATGAAAGCTTTACATTTCTTAGTTTCACTTTCAGTCTTTATATCGACAAAGCTATCGATTTATTTACTCTTTTTACGACCAACTGCTCAATTTCTCTTAGATATTTTTCATTTTGAACTAATAATTCTTTATTCACTCCAAAATAGAAAAGTGCTTTTCACTCTGTTCCAGATGGACGAATGGCGAACCATGCGCTGTCTTCAATATGACATTTTAATACATTGATAAAAGAAAATGTCATAGAACTAATCGTATCTTCTTTTAACTCGGTGGCAAGTACATTAAATATTAGCCATTTGTCTAGCTGTGCTTTCCATTTTACGATGTTGACTTCCTTTATAATTCGGGTGAGACGAAATAAGCTGAAGCGTTCCTTTTATCTTAAATGAATCTAAATCATGAGGCAGAATAAAATGATCGCCTTTTTGCAAAGCGTACTCTCCGTCTTCCGTGCAAAGCGTTCCTTCTCCTTCAATGACGCTAGCTAACAGAAAATGTGCATCTTGCATCAGTTCCATTTCCGTCTGCACATCCCATTTATAGACCGTAAAATAATCTTCTTCTACAAACGTAATGATCGACCCTCCGCTCATTTTTATAAGTGCCGGCTCTACTTTTGTTGTAATATGAGGAACGGTAGTTACTTCAATTGCCTTTTCTAGGTGCAACTCACGTAAATTCCCATTGTTATCACGACGATTGTAATCGTAAACGCGATATGTTGTATCAGAGCTTTGCTGGGTTTCAAGTACAAGTGTACCTTTACAAAGCGCATGAATCGTACCGCTTGGTACATAGAAAAAGTCGCCGGGCTTGATTTTTACACGCTGTAATAAATCATTCCAGTGACCTTCATCGACCATATTCATAAATTCTTCTTTACTTTGCGCACGATGTCCAAATATCATTGTCGCATCCTTATCACAATTTAAAATATACCAACACTCCGTTTTTCCAAACTCGCCGTTTTCAAATTCATTTGCATATTCATCGTTCGGATGCACTTGAATCGATAAATCTTCGTTTGCATCTAAAATTTTAGTTAATAGCGGGAACTTCCCACTATCAAAATGCCCAAATATCTCTGGATGCTCATCCCAAAGCTCACCTAGCGTTTTACCGATATAATCCCCTTCTCGCACGACACTTGGACCATTTGGATGAGCTGAAATTGCCCAGCACTCGCCCGTTTGAGCAGAAGGTATATTATATCCGTACTGCTTTTTTAATTTGCTGCCGCCCCAAATTCGCTCTTGAAAAAGAGGTGCTAAAAAAATAGGTGCTTTTTTCATCGTTTTGAATGAACCCCTTACGTACTTTTTATTTTTTTATTTATTTCTTCGGCGATATGTAACGCTTCATTTTTATAACGATTAATGTTCTGCCGTCTGCATGTCTCAATAAGCGAAGGGGTCACTACTAAGCTTTCTAACTCCTTCCACTCTATCAAGTCGCATAATTGATGACCAACTAAATAATCAATTGTATGACGATCTTCTTTCATGCTGCTGCGATTTGTAATTAACAGCGGCACACCCGCACAAACTGCTTCACCAACCGTTCCCCAGCCTGCTTTTGTCAAAACAAGATCAGCGGCTGCTACATAGTGCTGCGTTTCCACTGCATTCGTTGGAATATGATAAACGTTAGGGTGATTAACATTAACGTTCGATGAAACGATAAACTTGCAGTTTGGACTTTGCCAAATCGGCAGTTCTGACAGCGTTCCAATATCAACTTTCATACCTAAACCAAAATAGATAATGTGACTGTTACCTTCAGGGTCAATCTTTTTGCGAATGTGCTGCACTTCGTAATCATCGATCTTCCGCGAATAGAAACCGAATCTTTGATTCTCTTCGATCCCCCAATGAGGCTCGTTACTGCATGCAAGAGAAAAATGATACGTCATTTGCTTGTACTGCTCATGTAGAAATGACAGCAACTGTTCTTCAATCAGTTCTTCATACGCCGTATACCACGTGAAGTTCGATAGGCCAAGAGAAGGAATATTCAAAGCAGCAGCACTTGAAACTCCTAATGGAGAAATATCAGAAATCACAAAGGAAACGTTCTTTTCTTTCATAAAGCACATTTCTTGATTGAGTTTCGTAGAGAATTCGGAGATATAAGAAGAAACAGTGTTGTTTAATCGTTTTGCATCTGGCTCTAACGAATTTTCCTGTAAAACATAACCAACGTCTGTTGCCACTTCTCGAAACATAACACGGGGTTCATGTTTAAAAGATTGCTGTAAAAACCCAAGCGCAAACGAATGGCAAATAATAACCTTCATAGTTTCATTTAGCTTTAACAACTCACGGATAATAGCCGTGCTTCTAGTGGCGTGGCCATATCCGTACTCTGAAATATAATAGGCGATTGTTTTCAACCAGAAGCACCTCCTTACTATGATCATAAAAAAATAGAAGCTTCGACTTTGTCTAAGCTTCTATCTCTTATAAAATCACCTGCGGTCTTGACGATTGAAATTGTTTAATTACATCGTTCCAATCATAAACAAGGCGAACACTATCTTCATTTGATATCACTTTTCCCGTTTGGACTTCAATAAATTCAAGGTCAGTTAACGCATGAATTCCATGCTTTTTACCTGCCGGCAAGTGAACAATGTCCCCTGCTTTCACGCGGCGAATGTAGTCATCAAGCGCAAGCTCTCCTTCTCCTCGTACAATCGTCCATACTTCATCACGTAAATTATGATAGTGATACGTCGAGTTCTTACCTTTAGAAATATGAATACGTTTTGTGACCATTTCAGTTTCTTCATCATACTTTGCATAATCCAATACGCGTGACCAGCCCCAAAGGCGTTCTTCGTACATAGGAGGATAATTCCAGTCGCCAATAATTTCTTTAATCTTAGGACTAGACGCTTTGTCCGCCACTAAAATTCCGTCTGGACTAGCGGCAACAACGACATCTTTTACGCCTAATACCGTAACCGGAATGTCCAATTCATTCACTAAATGCGTGTTATCTGAGTCATTCGTTAATACACCTTTTCCAATTTGAGACGTTGCCATTTCTTCCGTTAACGTATTCCACGTACCGAGATCTTTCCAATATCCGCTGTATGGAAGTGCCACGATATGACTTGCTTTTTCCACAACTTCATAGTCAAAACTAATCTTTGGCAGCTCAGCATATTCGCTGTGCAGCTTTTCAAAGGAAAGAGGCAGGTTTTTTTCTTGTAAAATTTGAAGCAAATAACCTAAACGAAACGCAAAGACGCCGCAGTTCCATAGCGCACGCTGATTAATTAAACCAACCGCTGCTTCTTCACTCGGCTTTTCGGTAAAACAATCTACTGTAAAATAATTATTTTCTTCTACGCTTCCTTCCGGCACAATATATCCGTATTTAGATGAAGGATACGTAGGTGTCACACCCATTAAAGCTAAATCAGCTTTTGAATCACGAAGCACACTTTCTAAATCTTTAACCCGCTCAAAAAACCCGTCTTCAACGTACGGATCAACCGGGAGCACGACAACGATTTCATCTTCAGATGCTTGCTCTTCACTATGAAGATAAGAAGCGGCTAAAGCAATCGCCGGAAACGTATCACGGCGTTCAGGTTCAATAATTAACGGAATATCCGTTCCAACTTGGCTTCTGATCATATCACGCTGAAGCTTAGAAGTTGCAATGACCGTTGACTCATTTAACCCAACCGTCTCAATTTGATTCCAGACGCGCTGAACCATTGACTCTTTCTGTCCATCCCGTCCTTCTAATACCTTTAAAAACTGCTTCGAACGCGTATCATTTGATAACGGCCATAGACGCTTACCAGATCCACCCGATAACAATACAAGTTTCATTCATTTCCCTCCAATAAAAAAAGACCTGCTTCTGTGCAGCTCTTGCGTGTAGTTTATTTTAAGTTTATTTCATTTCAGACTTACATCATTAAATTAACGAAACCTCTAAGTTATGAATCGTCTCTCTTCCAATAGAGTCATACACCATGTTCGCCTTTTTTACAGTTTCCAAGTCGTAGCAGTTTCTACCATCAATAACAATTGGATTTTTCATTAGTTTGCTGTAGTTTGCTAAATCAAAGTGCTTTACTTGATCCCATTCCGTAAAGATAAAGCAAACATCTGCATCTTTCAGCGTTTCTTCAATTGAATAACAGTACGTCACATCTTCCGGATGTACCTTCTTAAAGTTATCAATACCAATCGGATCCCATGCTTTAACATTCGCTCCGTCTTCTAACATAAGCGGAATGTTCACAAGCGTAGGTGCTTCACGCAAATCATCCGTTCCTGGCTTGAATGTTAAACCAAGCACAGCTACATTTAACCCTTTTAAACTATCAAAATATTTACGAGACTTTTTAATAAGCTTAAGCTTTTGATTTTCATTTACATCAATCGCAGCTTTTACTGTCTTTAACTCATAATCATGGAAATTCGCTAACCAGTGCAATGCTTTCGTGTCCTTAGGGAAACAAGATCCCCCGTAGCCAATTCCTGCATTTAAGAATTTGTTACCAATACGACCGTCGTATCCCATCCCAAGCGCCACGTCTTCAATATTTGCACCAATAATTTCGCAAAGATTCGCAATCTCATTGATAAATGAGATTTTTAATGCTAAGAAATCATTAGATGCATACTTAATCATTTCAGCGCTTTTTCTGTTTGTTACTACGATTGGAGCATCAAAATTTTTATATACTTCTTTTAATGTCTCACCAGCAGCTTCTTCTTCTACCCCAATCACAATACGAGAAGTATGCAGCGTATCTTTTACAGCTGTTCCCTGAGATAAAAATTCTGGATTCGAAGCAACATATACATTTACATCATTTTTTAACTGAGATTTAATTAAGCTTTCAATCTTATCGTTTGTACCAATTGGCACTGTGGATTTCACTACTACTACACAGTCTTTTTCAATGCTTGAAGCAATTTGCTCCGCTACACCATACACGTAACTCAGATTTGCTGAGCCATCAGACTTTTCCGGAGTACCAACACCTATAAAAATAACGTCTGCATCTTTATAAGCAGACTGATAGTCTATTGTAAAGTGCAAACGTTTCATATTATTATTCATTAGTTCTTCAAGACCTGGTTCATAAATAGGAGAAATTCCTGTTTCCATTAACGCCACTTTTTTATCGTCTATGTCTACACAAGTAACAGCATGGCCATTTTCTGCTAAACAAACACCCGTTACTAGACCAACATAGCCTGTACCAGCCACTGCAATTTTCATTTTTCAAGCACCCTTTCACATATCACTTAAGATTGTAAAACATTATGTAATGTTTCACGATATTTATTAATCGAAATTTCACGCTTCAGATGCTGATCTAAATAGTCCCGTCCATTAAAACCTAAATCTAATAATTTTTCTTTGTCTAATTTATATAGATATTCTATTTGCTCAGTGATTCCTTTATAGTCTTGCGGTTCCACTACAACACCACATTTGCCTTTTGCAATTAACATTTGAGCCTCACTACCTTGCTCTAATACACCTAAAATTGGTTTTCCAGCCGCCATAACACCATAAATCTTACTAGGCACAGATACACCTTTAATTCCTTTTTGATTCACGACTAAATGAACATCAGCAGCATTCAACGAATACTTAATAAATTCCTTTGGTTGATACGGTAAGAAATGCACGTTGTTAATTTCTTTTTCTTCTACAAATGATTGCATCTTTTGCTTAACGGCGCCTTCTCCAATAAAAACAAAGGCAAGGTCTTCGTACCTCTTAAAGTGCTCAGTCACTTTTATAATATTTTCTAAATCATAATAAAGACCAATATTTCCAGAATACATAATGATGAATTTATTTTGTATATTGTTCTCTTTAAGAAACCTTTGAATGTAAACATCTTTTTTATCAAAAGGAAGAATCTCATCTTCATTGGTCCAGTTGTTGATAACTACATGCTTAGGAACCGTCTTATTATCAAAACGTTTTTTTAATGTTTCACTCATATCATTTCCAACTACGATGACACAGTCCGAATAACTACAGCTCAACATATCAATTTTTTTAGCTAATTTAAAAATAGATTGTTTATTAGTATAGCTCACAGCAGCAGCTTGCTCTGGATTAAAATCTTGAATGTTGTAAATATGCTTTGAACGTTTTAGGAATTTCCCTATAGTACCAATTAGGCCACCTAATACAGGAGGCTGAGAAATAGTATAAATAGCATCCACACCTTTTTCTTTCCACAAAGCAAGGTTTGCTAGCATAAAATAAGAGAATATATATTTCATTCGGCTCACTTTAGAAGTCTTATCGACTCTTGGCAAGCGAATACGAATAACTTTTATATTCTCTAAGTAATCTTCTTCAAATAATTTAGTTTTCTGAGTATCCTCCCCTGCATAACCCGGCTGAGCAGCTATAACTGTGATTTCAAAGTCCTCTTGAAGATCTAAGCATAGTTCTGTAAGCAACTGACCGGTAGATGCAAAGTCAGGATAAAAATAATTAATAACGAAGGCAATTTTTTTCTTTTTCACAGTAATTCA
>ENA-ORXC01001276-ORXC01001276.1-marine-metagenome-genome-assembly--contig:-NODE-1276-length-15051-cov-3.986176_pt1 | contig 15051 bp, 16 predicted proteins | sample MGYA00237865_ERZ511478 | MGnify/ENA metagenome assembly ERZ511478 | reverse complement strand
AGCCAGACCGTCGCCCCCGCGCGACGAGGGAGAAGACCATGACCGAAGCCTACATCTTCGACGCCGTTCGCACCCCGCGCGGCAAGGGCAAGAAGGACGGGAGCCTGCACGAGGTCACGTCGCTCAAATGCGCCGCGACGGTGCTGGAGGCCCTGCGCGACCGCAACGACCTCGACACGTCGATGATCGAGGACGTGATCCTCGGCTGCGTCACCCCCGTGGGCGAGCAGGGCGGCGAGATCGCGCGCACCGCCGTGATCCAGGCGGGCTATGACGAGAGCGTGCCGGGCCTGCACATCAACCGCTTCTGCGCGTCGGGCATGGAGGCCGTGAACCTTGCTGCCAACCAGGTGAAGGGCGGGGCCGGGGATCTGTACGTCGCGGGCGGCGTCGAGATGATGAGCCGCGTGCCCATGGGGTCCGACGGTTTTGCCATCGCGGTCGACCCGATCCCGGCGATGAAGTCGTATTTCGTGCCGCAGGGCATCAGCGCCGACATCATCGCGACCAAATACGGCTTCAGCCGCGACGATTGCGACGCCTTCGCGGTCGAGAGCCAGAAGCGGGCGGCGGCGGCGTGGGAGGCAGGCAACTTCGCCCGGTCCATCGTGCCGGTCAAGGACATGAACGGCGTGACGATCCTGGACCACGACGAATACATGCGTCCCGGCACCGACATGCAGTCGCTCGGCAGCCTGAAGGCCAGCTTCGCGGAAATGGGCGAGAAGATGCCCGGGTTCGATGCCGTCGCGCTGCTGAAATACCCGGAGCTGGAGCGGATCAACCACGTGCACCACGCGGGCAATTCCTCGGGCATCGTCGACGGGGCCGCGGCCCTGCTGATCGGCTCCAAGGAGGCGGGCGAGCGCATGGGCCTCAAACCCCGCGCGCGCATCAAGCACACCGCCAAGATCGGCACGGACCCGACCATCATGCTGACCGGCCCCGTCCCCGTGACCGAGAAAGTGCTGAAGGAAACCGGCATGAATATCAGCGACTTCGACCTGTTCGAGGTCAACGAGGCCTTCGCCTCCGTCGTGCTGCGCTTCATGCAGGCGTTCAACGCGGACCATGCCAAGCTGAACCCCAACGGCGGCGCCATCGCGATGGGCCACCCCCTGGGCGCGACCGGCGCGATGATCATCGGCACCGCGCTCGACGAACTGGAGCGCACGGGCGGCGGCACGGCGCTCTGCACGCTCTGCATCGCGTCGGGCATGGGCGCGTCGACGGTGATCGAACGGGTGTGATAGGCTAAGGGGGAGGGAGAACGGCGATGGAAATGACGTTCAAGATCGAAGACGGGATGCTTGTTACCGATGCACGTCGCGAGGTCGATGCGCTCGGGCTGAAACCGGGCGTCAGACTCGTCGTTATCGAGACATCGCGCGGGATCGCTTTCGTGACCGAAGACGTCGCCGAGCAGATGGATGCTGCGCGACAGGTCATCGCCGAAAACAGTGAAGTGCTCAGGTCACTCGCCAAGAGCGAGCGCATGGACATGGTGCGTGACATCATGGACGAGTACGACGAAGCGCTGACCGAACTCGCCAAATGATTGCGGACTGGCGATGGATCACGAAGGACGAAATCATCGAGATTCACAGCATGCAGATCGATCGGTACGGTGGATTGTCCGGCATCCGTGACGAGGGGCTGCTGGAATCGGCGTTGGCGAGGCCGGTAAATCTCGCGAACTACGAGGAGATCGATGACCCGGTTCGACTTGCCGCCGCCTATGCGTTCGGGATCGCCCGGAACCATCCTTTCACCGATGGCAACAAGCGGACGGCATTCGTCGCCGCCGCGCTGTTTCTTCGAATAAGCGGGATGCGAATCAGGACCTCCCAGCGGGATGTCATCGACACCGTCCTCGCCCTCGCCGCCGGAACCCTCTCCGAAACCGAATTCGCCGACTGGCTGCGCACCAACACGGCATCAAAGAATAACCCGACCCAGGGAGAAGAAGAATGACCAACTGGAAATACACCACCGACGGCGACGTGGCGATCATCACGTGGGATATGGAGGGTCGCTCCATGAACGTGATGACGGCGGACGTGATCCGCGAGCTGGACGGCCATGTCGATACGGTGCTGGCGGATGACAGCCTCAAGGGCGCTGTCATCACGTCGGCCAAGAACGATATGGGCGGCGGGGTGGATCTCACCATGCTGGCCGAGATCAAGGCGACCGCCGCCAAGGAAGGCGGCAATGTCGGCGAGGCGCTGTTCGGCTTCGTCTGGGCGCTGCATTCCCTCTATCGCAAGATCGAGGTGGCCGGGGCCGACCCCAAGACGAAGAAGGGCGGCAAGGTCTTCGCCGCCGCGACCCCCGGTACCGCGCTGGGCGGGGTGTTCGAGCTGCTGCTCGCCTGCCACCGCCGGTTCGCCGCCGACAATGAAAAGGCCAAGCTGGGCCTGCCCGAAACGCTGGTCGGCCTCTTCCCCGGCGCGGGCGGCACGACGCGGCTGGTGCGGATGCTCGGCGTGATGGGCGCGGCGGATTACCTGTTGCAGGGCAAGCTGGTGAACCCGAAGAAGGCCAAGGCCGGGATGCTGATCGACGAGGTGGTGCCCGCCGATGAACTGGTCGCGAAGGCCGTCGAATGGGTCAAGGGGTCGTCCGAATCCGATGCGGTCAAGCCGTGGGACGCCAAGGGCTTCAAGATCCCCGGCGGCGCCCCCTACACGCCGCAGGGTTTTCCGACTTTCCTCGGCGCCATCGCGATGACGCATGGCAAGACGGCGGGCGTCTATCCGCAGACCAACGCCATGCTCTCCGCCGTCTATGAGGGCGCGCTGGTCGACATGGACAATGCGCTGAAGATCGAGGCGCGGTGGTTTACCTCCGTCCTGATGGACCCGCGCTCGGCGGCCATGATCCGCTCGCTGTTCGTCAATAAACAAGCCATCGAGAAGGGCGCGCGCCGTCCCGACGTGCCGGATGCGAAAGTGAAGAAGGTCGGCATCATCGGCGCGGGCATGATGGGTGCCGGGATCGGCTTCGTCTCCGCGCGGGCGGGCATCGACGTGGTGCTGGTCGACCGCGATCAGGAGGCCGCCGACAAGGGACACGCGACCATCGAGGGCCTGCTGGACGAGGGCGTCAAGCGCAAGAAGGTGACGGAAGACGCGAAAGCCTCCATCCTCGCCCGCGTGAACGCCACCCCGGATTATGACGCTCTGAAGGACTGCGACCTCATCGTCGAGGCGGTGTTCGAGGACCCGAAGATCAAGGCCGAAGTCACCGCGAAGGTCGAGGCCGTCATCGCCGACGACGCGATCTTCGCCACCAATACTTCCACGCTGCCCATCACCGGGCTGGCCGAGGCCTCATCCCGCCCCGACAACTTCATCGGCATCCACTTCTTCTCGCCGGTTCACAAGATGATGCTGGTCGAGATCATCAAGGGCGAGAAGACGGGCGATATGGCGGTGGCCAAGGCGCTGGACTTCGTGCGACAGATCAAGAAGACGCCCATCGTCGTCAACGATGCGCGGTTCTTCTACGCCAACCGCTGCATCATCCCGTACCTGAACGAGGCGATGATCATGGTCAGCGAGGGGGTCAACCCGACCCTGATCGAGAACGCCGCCAAGCAGATCGGCATGCCCGTCGCGCCGCTGCAACTGACCGACGAGACCTCGCTCGAACTCGGCCACCGCATCATGGCGGCGACCAAGGCTCAGATGGGCGATGCCTATGTCGGCACCGGCGCGGATGATGTGATCACTGCACTCTACGAGGGCGAGGGCCGCGCGGGGCGCAAGAACGGCAAGGGCTTCTACGACTACGACGAGAAGGGCAAGCGCGCCGCGCTCTGGCCCGATCTGGCCAAGCATTTCCCCGTCTCGGACGACCAGCCCGATTTCGAGGAGGTCAAGAACCGCCTGATCCTGAGCCAGGTTCTGGAGGCCGTGCGCGCCAAGGAGGAGGGCGTGCTGGTCGATATCCGCGAGGGCGACGTGGGCGCGATCCTCGGCTGGGGCTTTGCGCCGTGGTCGGGCGGGCCGATGTCTTGGATCGACCTGACGGGACCGGCGGAAGTCGTCGCCCTCTGCGACGCCCTGACCGAGAAGTTCGGCGACCGCTTCGCGGCTCCGGCCCTCCTGCGCGAGATCGCTGCGAGCGGCGAGACGTTCTACGGGCGGTTCCAGCCGCAACAGGCGGCGGCGTAATCAGGTATCCTGCTCCGGGCACTGCGCGCAGTGCCCGGGGTAGAGGACTATTGCCTCAAAGGGTCAGCGCTCCGAGGATGGTCAGCAGAGTGGTGACTCCGCTCGTGAACCCGACGGTCACGCCGATCCCCCGATCCTTATTTCCAGCAGACTCCTTCATATCTACCATCACCACCCCGGCCCTGCGCCACCTGACGGCGCAGCCGGACGCGGTGGGGCATGTCCTCGTCGGGGATATCGCCACCCGCCTCCGAAGTCCGGTGACCCCGATCATCCGGGCAGGGTTGCGCCGCGTCCGGGTTGGTGGTGACGACCTTCTTGCCGCGAATGACGCCCCGAATGCCCATCTCGCGCATCAGACGGACTACCGTACAGCAGGCGGCATCGTATACTTCACGGCGCAGGGCGCGCCAGAGTTTCTTGTGGCCGCAGACCGAGTGGTCATTCTTCCACAGCTTGGCCATTACTTCCTTGAGGGTAGCATCTCGCTTCGACCGTAGCGATGCCCGATCCGGGATCTTGAGGGTATCGAACATGCTTGTATTCGCAGATAATCCTCTTTACGAAAGTGAATTGAAACAACGCCTGACAAGCGCCCCCGTACACGAGTTTTCAGTCATGACCGTCGCCTCTGGCATGCCGCTACCTATTAGAAATGACAGTGCGTTCGGTTTCAAAGGTGGTCGTGACTACGTGCACGGTACCGATATGTTCAACTGCCTGGAGGAAATGATCGCTGATGGCTTGGACTCGAAAGCCTGGATCACGCGGCTGATTATCCGCAATATGGCCCGCACCCAGTGTGCTATAGTCATAGGGGAAAAACCGCCTGCCGGAATGGCTGCAAATGTAACGTTTTCAGTCAGTAACGGTGGGGAAATCCTTCCCGGCTATCTATACGAGACAGGCGATCCTGTTATCGACAACATTCCCTATGACGAAGATGGAATCGTCCAAACCGCATCCATTGCCGACGATACCATCATCCAGAAAACCAAGTCGCAGTATTCTCCCATCGAGGAAATTGTGGCTCTGAAAAAAGCTCTGAGCTACAGGCTATTTCCCGATCCTGACGGAAAGTGGGTCTTTATGCGCTTGGATCTCTCGACCCCGCTGCGCGACGTTGCTAATTCACTCTACAGCATCCGGCTGTCCAAGATTCTGGGCAAGCGAGCGACTATTTCCGACATCCTGGTGGACAACGAACCCGTCGGCCAAATCCATTTCGGGGTATTCAAGGCATGATCGGCACCAGGTAAATCGCAAGCTGAACTCCTGAGGGGCGTATCGATAGCATCGCGCAGGCGGAAGGCTTCGGCAAGAACGCCGCCGCTGCACCGGGCCAATCATCGACAGCCGGACCACGAAGTCGGCGGAAAAGGGGGGCGTAAACCGCAGGAAACCGGCTATGATGCGGGCAAGAAGACCGAGCGAGTCAAGCAGCACATCCTTTGCCCCGTGCGAGCCGGGAACGAAAGGCTTCGCCGTCCTGCCAAAACGATGGATTCTGGAGCGTACCCTCTCATAGTCGGGGTCGGGACCGTTTCGTACCCGTTGCGCCAGACGCGCTTTCTGCGCCGCGTCCGGCTTTGGTTTGCGGCCCCGACCGTCCCGGCGATCAGAAAGACCAGGCACCGAAGCCATCTGCGTATAGAAGCAGAGGTCCTCATCAATAAACTGGCTGTCAGAGCCGGATTGACCTGATCCCAAACCGTTTTCCCCAAACTGCTAGGCGTCGACGCTGACCGGGCAGGTCACGCCTGTCCCGCGCAGGTTGCAGTATCCGCCGGGGTTCTTGGCCAGATACTGCTGGTGCTCCGGCTCGGCATAGTAGAAAGGGGGGGCGTGCATGATTTCGGTCGTGACCGGTCCCATACTCTTGTCTTCGAGCTGGCCGGCGATATTGTTGCACGTGCTGACCGCCGCATCGTACTGTGCAGGAGTGGTGGTGTAGATGCCGGAGCGGTACTGGCTGCCGACATCGTTGCCCTGGCGCATCCCCTGGGTCGGGTCATGCTCCTCCCAGAACGTCTTGAGCAGACGTTCGGCGGAGACGGTTGCGGGGTCGTAGACGACCATCACCGCCTCGGTATGCCCTGTCCTGCCGGTGCAGACATCGCGGTAGGTGGCGTTTTCGGTCGATCCGGCCATGTATCCCACGGCGGTCGTGTAGACGCCCGGGATCTGCCAGAACAGGCGCTCGACCCCCCAGAAGCACCCCATCGCCACGTACAGAATCTCCATCCCCTCGGGGAAGGGGCCTTGCAGCGGATTGCCGTTGACGATGTGCGCATCGGGGATGGTGATGGCCTGCTCACGATCCGGCAGGGTATCGGCGGCGTCGGGGGTATCGGTCTTATTGAACAGGTTGAACATTCGGGCGCTCCTTTGGTTGACGATATGGGGTTCGGGGGCGGTGCCGTCGAGGGGGAGTATTTCCGGCCACCCCTCCGCGTCTTCGCGCCCTTGCCGCAGGGGAAGCGCGGGGGTTCGGGGTACGTTCGGCCGGTCTGCGCCGGATGCGCGAGGCTCGTGAAGGAATCCGCTGCTAAAGCGTTAATACGATAGACTTAAAAAGGTTCTGAAATCGTATCCGGGTGACCGGATCGGTCACTCATTATTAAGGATCTCGGGCGAATTTGATCCCGTCGAAAGTCGTGAACCGAGGGCACCATGGTCAACCAGAACTATCACGCCACCGCCATATTCGAACGTGTGGAAGTGCTGCGCGAAACGCTGGAAGAGACGCTGGACCGCACGAATCGCCTGATCGAGGCGAGTCGCGAACTGGAGGCATCCAGCCGGATGCGCCGCAGTTCCGCCCATCGCAAACTCGACGCGGCCCGCGATGCCGTGCGGGACAGCATGGCCCTGATAAGCTAGGATTTCCGCCGCCCGCCCCGTGCAGGACACGGGGGCGAGCGGGTTTCGATCATCGCGTCCGCGTCAGACACCCGCGATGCACAGGTACTTCATCTCCAGGAAATCGTCGGCCCCGTAATGCGATCCCTCGCGTCCGAGGCCCGACTGCTTGACCCCGCCGAAGGGGGCCAGTTCGGTCGAGATGATGCCGGTATTGATGCCGACGATCCCGTATTCCAGTTGCTCGGCCACGCGCCAGACCTTGGCCATGTCCTTGGCGTAGAAATAGGCGGCCAGCCCGAAGATCGTATCGTTCGCCTGCGCGACCACATCGTCCACGTCGTCGAACCTGAACAGCGGGGCGACGGGGCCGAAGGTCTCCTCCTGCGCGACCTGCATGTCCTTCGTAACGCCGGTCATGACGGTCGGCTGGAAGAACGTGCCGCCCAGGTCGTGACGCGCCCCGCCCGTGACGATCTTCGCCCCCTTGGAGGTCGCGTCGGCGATATGCTCCTCGACCTTTTCGACGCTCGCCATCTCGATCATCGGGCCGAGGACGACGCCGTCGGTGAACCCGTCGCCGATCTTCATCTCCGACACGCGCCTGGCCAGCTTTTCGGCAAATTCGTCATAGACGCCGGATTGCACGTACAGGCGGTTGGCGCAGACGCAGGTCTGGCCCGCATTGCGGTACTTGCAGATCATCGCGCCTTCGACTGCCGCATCGATATCGGCGTCGTCGAACACGATGAAGGGTGCATTGCCGCCGAGTTCGAGGCTCATCTTCTTGATGGTGTCGGAGGACTGCTTCATCAGGATGCGGCCCACTTCGGTCGAGCCGGTGAAGGTGATCTTGCGCACCTTCTCATTCCCCGTCAGCTCGCCGCCGATGGCCGAGGAGGACTTGCCGGTAATGACGTTGAGCAGGCCCTTGGGCAGGCCCGCGCGCTCGGCCAGTTCGGCCAGCGCCAGCGCGGACAGGGGCGTCATGGTGGCAGGTTTCAGCACGATGGAGCACCCGACGGCCAGCGCGGGACCGGCCTTGCGGGTGATCATGGCATTGGGGAAGTTCCACGGCGTGATGGCCCCGACGACGCCCACGGGCTGCTTCAGCACCAGAATGCGCTTGTCTTCCTGATGGCCGGGGATCACGTCGCCGTAGATGCGCTTGGCTTCCTCGGCGAACCACTCGATGAACGACGCGCCATAGGCGATCTCGCCCTTGGCCTCGGCCAGCGGCTTGCCCATCTCGGCGGTCAGGATCGCGCCCAGGTCGTCCTGATTCTCCATGATGAGTTCGTACCACTTGCGCAGCACGGCGGAGCGGTCCTTGGCGGTCTTCGCGGCCCAGCCTTTCTGGGCGATCTCGGCGGCGTCGATGGCGCGGCGGGTCTCATCCGCGCCCATGTCGGGGACGGTCGCGATCTCCTCGCCGCTGGAGGGGTTGAGGACGGGCACCGACTTGCCCGAATCCGCGCCGACCCATGCGCCGTCGATATAGGCGGCGGTCTTGACGAGGCTGGGGTCTTTCAACACCGAGTCGAGCGAGGGGGTCTTGTCGAGCATGGAGATGGCCTTTCACTGTGCTGCACTCGGCGGAGGACCGGCCCCCGCGCGTTGCCGCGCAATCTATAGCCTTTTACCCGTTTGTCATACATCGTCGTGGGCGAGCGGATTCGGGAGGAGAGAGACCCATGCCGATGCAGACCACCGCAGGCGGCTGGGCCGATCTGTCGCGCTGCGGGCGCTATCGCTATGCGCTGGGGCGGCGATGGGGGGAGGGGGCCGAGGCGCTGTTCGTCCTGCTGAACCCCAGCACCGCCGATGCGGGGGTGGACGAACCGACCCTGCGCCGCTGCATGGGGTTCGCCCGGCGCGAGGGCTGCGGAGCCTCGCGCACCGTCAACCTGTTCGCATGGCGCGCGACCTCGCCGGCGGATCTGGCCGGGGCGGGCGGGGATGCGGTCGGGCCGCGCAATGCGGCGGCGATCCGGGCGGCCCTGTCGGAATGCGACGGGCCGGTGATCGTCGGCTGGGGCGCGCATGCGATGGCGGTGCCGCATGCGGGGGCGCTAGGGCAGTTGGCATCGCAGCAAGGCCGCGCGCTGGCCTGTCTGGGCGTCACGAAGGCCGGTCAGCCCCGTCACCCGCTGTATATCCGGGCCGATGCGCCGTTGGTGCCGTGGCAGTCGGAGTGAAGCGCGATTCCCGCATTTTGATACACTCTGCCCCGGGCAACGACCCGGGGCCTCGACGGTCAGCGCGCAATATCGAAGCCGCATAAATCTTCGCGAGGTCCCGGGTCTTCGCCCGGGACAGAGCGGTTTTCGGGTCGCCATCAGACGCAGGAATAGCCCTTGACCAGAAACTCCCCCTGCTCCTCGGCGAAATCGACCTGGTTGGGGGAGGTGCCGAGGGGGCAGGCGGCCTTGGCGGCCGTGTGGCAGGCGACCTGTTCGGCGCTGCCGCTCGGTGCGGGCTGGGCGCAGGAATGGTCGTTCCTGCTGAAGACGGAAGCGGCGCTCTGCATCATGCTCGGGCCGCCGGCGGCCTCGTCCTTGCCCCCGCATCCGGCGAGGGCGAGGCACAGAAGGGCGGTACAGGTCAGGGAATGTCGCACGGGAATCCTCCTCGGAGTCAGGAGGTTCCCTTGCGCATCGCCACCGCGATCATCGGCTGGTCGAGCAGGTAGCCCCCGTCGGTTGCCCGTGCATGGTACGTAAAAAGCCTTACCACTTCGTCACGGACTTCCGCGATCCGATCCGCCCGCGCGGGGTCGATGGCCAGTGCATAGCCGAGCATGTCGTCCGCGCCGACCTCGTGCAGATCGGTGTCGTATTCGGTGTCGATGGTCGTCTCGATCCCGGTTTCCGCGCGAAAGGCGGCCAGATGGGCCAGCGCCCCGGCGCGCACTTCGGTTTCGTCGTCCAGCGGCGCGAACACCGCCTGATACCCGCCCCGGGCCAGCGGCTCGATCACGAGCAGCGGCGCGCCGGGTTCGATGACGCGCAGGGCTTCGGCCAGGGCGGGGCGGATCAGATCCTGCGGGATGTGGTGCAGGCTGTTGAGGAAGACGGCCCCGGCGAAGGTGTCGTCCGCGAAGGGCAGCGCCTCGCCGCCGCTCTGCACCAGTGTCGCCTCCGGGGCCATGTCGCGGGCCTTGGCCAGCAGGTCGGCGCTCGGGTCCACCCCCGTCACCGCCGCCCCCCGCCGCCCCAGCGCGCGCAGCAACCGGCCCCTGCCACAGCCGATATCGAGGATATGACGCCCTTCCATCGGCGCGAAGACCTCGCCGATGACATCCATATTGTTCGTGTAGGTCATGCATTCCTCCCGAAAGCCGAACTCGCAGAGACGAGGATGGCGAGCACGATCACCGCTCCGCCGATCAGGGCCGTCGTCGCCGGCACCTCGCCCATCGCCAGCCAGACCCAGAGCGGCCCGAGGGCGGTCTCCAGCAGCATCAGCAGGCTCACCTCCGCCGCCCCGATATAACGCGGGCCGATGGTGACCAGCGTGAAGGCGATAGGGGTCAGGAACAACCCCAGCATGCAGGCCCAGAACAGCGACATCCCCTCCATCGCCAGCGGATCGGCGACGGTGAACCCGACGAGGGCCATCCAGAACGACCCCAGATAGACGGCGGCGACGTTGTCCACCTGCGGCCAGCGGCGCAGCATGGTGAACTGGGCGGCCAGATTCACGGTGGTCAGGACCGCGAAGGCCATCCCCGCCGCCGAGCCGCCCGACATGCCCCCCACCGCCGCGATCAGCACCCCGACCGCGCCGATGGCGATGGCCAGCGAAGTTCGTCTGTCCGGCACCTCGCGCAGCACGAACCATGCGAGGACGGCGGCGCAGAGCGGGGTAGCGGCGAGGATCACGAGCACATCCGCCACCGAGGACAGGTCGATGGCCAGCACGAAGGACGCGGAGTTCGTCGCATACAGCACCGACAGCACGCCAAGCCGCCACCCGCCCGCGACCAGCCGCGCCCCCATCGCCCGACCGTCGCGCCAGAACAGGAACAGGCTGAGCGTCACCGCCGACAGCGCCCCGCGCCACCCGACGATGGCCATCGCCTCCCCGTCGATCAGCCGCTGCATCAGCGCGTCGGGCGAAATCCAGATCACGCCGAGAATGGTGATCAGATAGCCGTAGCGCCGCTGTTCGGGCGTGGGGTGCGCGGCACCGGCGGCGTTCACGTGGCGGCCTCCAGCGGCCACAACCACGCGATCGTCGCAATGGCGACCGCCCCCGTCACGATCTTCAGCGGAATGCCGAGGCGCAGGTAGTCGCCGAACGTATACCCCCCCGGCGCATAGACCAGCATGTTGGTCTGGTATCCGATGGGGGTGGCGAAACTGGCATTCGCCCCCGCCATCACCGCGATGACCAGCGCCCGGGGGTCCATGCCCAGCGAGGCGGCCAGCCCGATGGCCAGCGGCGTGATGACCACGGCGACCGCGTTGTTGCTGATGAGTTCGGTCAGCACGGTGGTCAGCACGAACACGACGATCAGGGCGACCAGCGGCCCGCTCCCCTCCAGCAGCGGCACCATTCCGCCGACGACCAGATCGATGGCCCCGGTCAGTTCCAGCGCCCGGCCCACCGCCAGCATCCCTACGATCAGCGCGAGGATCTGCACGTCCACCGCGTCGAAGGCTTCCCCCGTCGTCAGGATGCCGCTGACCAGCACCAGCGCCACGCCGATGGCCGCCGCCCCCGCGATGGGCATCAGCCCGAACCCGGCCAGCAGCACGACCCCCAGCATGATCGCGATGGCGGCGGGGGCGTGCGAGCGGCGGATGGGCTGCGTCCCGCCCTCGCGCGACAGGTTGACCAGCCCCGCATCGTCCACGAAGCGATGGATATCCTCCGCCGACCCCTCCAGCAGCAGCGTATCGCCGATCTGCAGGCGCATGGCGTCGAGCTGCGTGGACTGCGCCGACTGCCCCCGCCGGTGCACGGCCAGCGGATAGATGCCGTAGCGCCGCCGCAGCCGCAGCCGCCCCAGCGCCCGCCCGACGACGCGCGACCCGGGGGGGACCAGCGCTTCCATCGTCACCGCATCGGTGGCCGACACCGCATCCGCCGTCCCCGCCACCGACAACCCGGACTCGCGCAGATCCACCACCTCCTGCGCCGTGATGCGCATCACCACCCGGTCCCCGGCGCGCAGGGCGACCGCGCTGACATCCCGGCGCAGGGATCGGTCGCCCCGCAGCACGTCGATGATCTTGGTGCCCTTGCCCTGGAAGATCTCCGCCATCGCGGGATTCTCGCCCACCAGCGGCGAATCGAGGGGGATGACGACTTCGGTGAAGAAGCGGGGCTGCTTGCGGTCGGCACTGGCGAATTCGGCCATCGTGCGCCGGTCAGGCAGCAGGAACCGCCCCGCGACGGCCATGAAGACCATCCCCGCCGCCGCCGTCGTCAGGCCCACGGGCGTGATCTCGAAGATCGAGAATCGCTCCATCCCGTTGGCCCGCGCGACCCCGTCGACCAGCAGGTTGGTCGAGGTGCCGATCAGCGTGATGCCGCCCCCCAGGATCGAGGCGTAGGACAGCGGGATCAGCAACCGCGAGGCGGGCCACTTCGTGGCCATTGCAAACTGCATCACCACCGGAATCATCACCATGACGACAGGTGTATTGTTCAGAAAGGCCGAGGCGAACACGATCAGCACCGCCGTCACCGCCAGCGTCGCCACGGGCCGGGTGCTTGCCGAGGCCGTGATGATCTCGCCCAATCGCTCCAGCGCCCCGGTCCGCACCAAGGCCCCCGACAGGATGAACAGCGCCCCGATGGCGATGGGCGCGCCATTGGCGAACACGCCGACGAATTCCTCCGTCGGCAACAGGCCCAGCGCGATGAGCAGGCCGACGGCGGCGATGGCCACGGTTTCGGGCGGAAACCTCTCCCACACGAACCCCGCGAACATCAGCGCGAGGACGGCCAGGGCCACGAGGGGCTGTATCGCGTCTGGTATCGGCACGGGCGTCTCTCCCTGATCGTGCTTTCGCTATTGCAGCGGCGCGCCAAAAGCGCAAGCGTCGGTGTAGCAAGGAGAGCATTCATGACCCGCCCACATCGCATCGACGCCCTGCAATACGCCAACTGGTCTGAAAGGATATTCCGCCAGATGCGCGAGGGGGGGGTCGATGCCGTGCACGTCACGATCGCGTATCACGAGACCTTCCGCGAAACGGTGCTCAATATCGAGCAATGGAACCGGTGGTTCGAGCGTCATCCCGACCTGATCGTGCAGGGCCGCACCGGGGACGACGTGCGCCGGGCGCGCGAGACGGGCCGCACGGCGATCGTCTTCGGGTTCCAGAACCCCTCCCCGATCGAGGACGATATCGGGCTGGTCGAGATCCTGCACACGCTGGGCGCGCGGTTCATGCAGTTGACCTACAACAACCAGTCGTTGCTGGCGACGGGGTGCTACGAGGCCGAGGATTCCGGCCTGACCCGCATGGGCCGCGAAGTGGTGGCGGAGATGAACCGCGTCGGTATGGTGATCGACATGAGCCACAGCGCCGAACGCTCGACCCTCGACGCCATCGAGACCAGCACCCGCCCCATCGCCATCACCCACGCCAATCCCCACGCATGGCACCCGGCGCTGCGCAACAAGTCCGACACCGTGATCCGCGCATTGGCGGCGAAGGGCGGCATGCTGGGCTTCTCGCTGTATCCGCACCACCTGAAGGGCGGCACGGACTGCACGCTCGAATCGTTCTGCGAGGCGATGGCCCGCACGGCGGAGATGGTGGGGGCCGAGCATCTGGGCATCGGGTCGGATCTGTGCCAGGACCAGCCCGACAGCGTGGTCGACTGGATGCGCACGGGTCGCTGGACCAAGGGCGTCGATTACGGTGAGGGCAGCGCGGCGGCCCCCGGCTTTCCGCCCATGCCCGACTGGTTCGGCGATAACCGCGATTTCGGGGCCATCCAGACAGGGCTGGGGGCGGTCGGATTCTCGGACGCGGAGGTCGCGGGGATCATGGGGGAGAACTGGTTGCGGTTCTTCGATGCGGGGTTCGAGTCACTTTGAATGAAGATTGGATAGAAATCTACAATACGCGCTCGATAGATGCACTATTAATTGAGCATCGTTTGCCGATGGTACATTTGTAAGACTAACATGGCGCCCAAAATTCGAAGAAAAGCCCCACATCTTTTTCAGTGCCTCATCGAGAGGCTTCGGCAAACCAATTTTATCTGCAATAGAGCCAAGATCTTTATTGCTTCCATCAATATATCTAGCAGTCGCCTCTACAGCACCCAAGGCATGATGAATTGCACCAGTTAAATCCGCATCAGGTCGACGAGATAAATCGGCCAATGCCTCACGAATTTCTTTCTCGGCAATTATAAATCCACTCTCCGTCAATTCAGATTGACTGATTTTTACAGCGTCCTCAAAATCCGAGTCGCCTCTCATTACTATTTCTTTATTTGCAACAAGTTGCCAGCCTGCACCAGTGCCAACAAAGATATCATTTATGGACTCAGAAAAATTCACTACTGCATCATAGCCATATGCATTCTCGATAAAACTTACCAAATTCTCGATAATATCGTATACGTCAAACCACTCAGCGTCGAGTATTAAAGAGAAAACTTCTTCTTCTATATTGGGCGTATCGCTCCAATTGTTTCGATCCGGTGCAACATATAAAGTTCGGCATATCACACTTCGAATTCCGCTGTATGATGTATGAGCATATGCGGCTTCCACTACAGCATAGCGCAGACCTTCAGGAGCGTCTTCGCGAAATTGAATCGTCGGAGTCGAAGAATACCCATGCTTCTTTGAAAAACTCATTTGCTACACCAATCTACTTTGCGCCACCGCCGCCTTCACGAACCCCTCGAACAGCGGATGCGCGTCGAAAGGCTTCGATTTCAGTTCCGGGTGAAACTGCACGCCGATAAACCAGGGGTGGTCGGGGATTTCGACGATTTCGGGCAGGTTGCCGTCCGGGGACATGGCGGA
>ENA-ORXC01001273-ORXC01001273.1-marine-metagenome-genome-assembly--contig:-NODE-1273-length-15087-cov-3.611526_pt1 | contig 15087 bp, 21 predicted proteins | sample MGYA00237865_ERZ511478 | MGnify/ENA metagenome assembly ERZ511478 | reverse complement strand
AAAGCTTACTGAAAATCCTGCCAAAATCCCAAATAACGGACCCCAAACGAGCGAATAACCTAAATCGTAATACGTTAGTACTGCCATCATACCAAAGCTTAATCCAATCCCACAAACACCTAACATCATAAAAGAAAACGCCTGGTAGTCTGTCTTTTTCGCTAAAAACATACCAGACAAGAACATCCCGATCCCGGATGATGCGACTAAATAACCAAACAAATCAGGTGAGACTTGCGTTAATTCTCTTAACAGCACAATGAGCTGCGAATCCGAAAGCTGGACAATCATTAAACTTATCCCTAGAAAAAAGAGTCCGATGAGTAGCTGTGCATTCGCTTTTACATAGGTAATGCCCTGAGAAAACTCTTTTTTGAACGAAGACTTGTCAGCTGCTTCAGAAATTTTGTTAGCAGCGAGGGCATTGGGCAGAAATACGATTAAAAAGGCCGATACAAGAAACGTTCCCGAGTCGATCATAAACACGAGCTTCGATCCTAAAGCCGCAACCAGAATACCACTGAGTAACGGACCAAGCACCTTCGTACTGGAATCGATCATCGATGTAATAGCCATGGCGCTTTTCATATCGGAATCCGTTACAAGCTCCTTAAGCTTTCCATTCTTTGCGGGAATAAAGATAGCGGAAAAAGCGCCTATAGTAAATAAGCAAACATACACGACAAGAAGCGAATCCGCTACCGTTAATACGAGAATCAGCCCTGCCCGAACAAGATCAGAGGTAATCATGAGTACTTTCCGGCTCATGCGATCGGCTACTGTTCCGGCAATGGGTCCAAATAACGCCATCGGAAGAGCTAAACACAAGATGATCAATGACACTTCCATTGGAGAGGCATTCCACTTTAATCCGACGAGGGTAATAACCGCCACAATACTTAACCAGTCGCCAATACTTGAAACCGTCTGAGCTATCATTAACGTGACATATCCTTTGTTTTTCACTAATGAGTTCATAACGTCAACCCCCTTTTATCGACACTAATGTCGTTTTGTTAATTTTATTATAACGACATTAGCGTCGTTATTCAACTGTTTTTTCTGACAAATAAAAGAAGACTGCTCTCGCGGCAGTCTTCTTTTGGTAACTTACAATTTTGCTTTCCAAAATCCTTTGATAATATCGATGCCAGCACTAATGACAAAAAAGAGTCCGATTGATGCTAACAAAACATTTTGAACTGTTCCAGACAGGGATAATAACTTCGTGAAATCGTCATGAATGAGACGATCACATAAAAGCATAATCACAATCACGACGGTTGCAAATACATGATGAACTGCGTTCGCAATGGCTAACCGTTTCGTCCAATAGCCGACAAGTATTTTGTACAGCGCAAGCAACACCGCTGTTAAAAGAGCTAGACTAACAAGCGGCCAATAAGAGAGCAGCACCTCATTGTTAAAGAAAGGGACATCGATTTCGCCATTTCTTATGATGCCAAGCAAATGCTCAGCGTTATAGTAAAGTGTTGCCCACACGGCCGCAAAGAGAAGATCGCTAAACAGTTCAAACTTTGAAATTTTCTTTTTCTTCGGGAGCGGGGTAACTTTCGTTAATTCTTCTGCAGACCACGTTTGACAACTATCCGTCACCTTCAGGTTGGTTCGTTCTAAGAAAGCAAAAACGAGCGTAATCCAGAATAGCGTTTGGATGAAGGTATTCCATAAACCACTAATGGCATCGCCAAGTAAATGAAAGAAAACAGCTCCTATCGTTTCAGTCCCGTTGTAATCTATAACATTCGCTGTCATAAACAAGATAAAGGTTACGGTCAAAGCGATTGGCATCACAGTTTTTAATAATTTAACATAATGCTCGAAATATTGTGGACCGATTAAATACATTGGCCAATCTCGAAATCCATTCGCCATCTGCACTGGATTGCCAAGTTCATTTAGTACACCCTTCACGTCGTCTTCCGTTGGGTTTTCTGGAAGCATATCCTCAATTGTCGACCTTAACTCCAGCGCAATATCCTCGCGATTCGATTCAGGAAGCCTTCTCGTCACTTCTCCAATGTAAACCTCAATCAGATTCACGCTATTCCTCCCCTTTCAATAAGGACCCTAGCTCGCTTGATGTTTTTTCCCACTCCGCCTTTAGCTGCTCGAAAATGTCACGACCATATTCACTTAAAACGTAATACTTACGTGGTCTGCTTTCCGTCGTATCCCAACTGCTCGTCACAAGTTCCTGCTTTTCTAATCTGCGAAGAAGTGGATACAGTGTGCTCTGTTCAATGGAGATTCCTGACTTTTCAAGCGACTGAACAAGTGAATACCCATATTGAGGAGACCTTAATTGGCTGAGTACCGCAAGCGTTAACGTTCCTCTTCTAAGCTCCGTGATTAATGACTGTAACAGCGTCACATCTACACCAACTTCCATACTGTATGTCGTACACCATATATACTATGTATCATACAGTATTATGTGTGATACAACAATGTGATTTTCTCAATAATTGCGAAAGAGGCAGGGGGTCAGGTACGAACCTGACCCCCTGCCCATTCCCCCTTATTCATTTGTTATAATAGATTGATAGCTAATGAGATGTGGAGGGTACCCCTAATGATGACAGCTTCCTTTTTTGCTCATTACGATGCCATTCCCTTGTCCCTCTTTATTTTGGATAGGAACGGTCGCATTGCTCATCGTAATGAATATGCCATTTCAAGATTTTCATCCTATGAACAGATGGATTTCATACAATCCTATGAAAGCATATTAAGGATAAAAGAGAACGAACTAACCCCCTACTTAAATAAAGCATTGACCGTGAAGCCGAGAGAGTATATTTCCATTCCACTTCCTCATACAAACGAAATGATTCGGCTCTCCCCGATTAACGACGAACTGATTATGTTCATCATTGTTGAAGATAAGGAGGCGATTTATAAAGAAGGCCAGCAGAAAGATATGGAAATTCCCTTTGATGAAAAGTCGGAAGAGCTTCAGCAGCAAATTCATTCTTTAATTGATGAGAATCCAGACGGCATCGCTTTTATTGATGAACGCCTGCACCTTAAGCTCATCAACCGATCACTTCATCACATGCTCGGTTATTCTCTTGATGACTTACGTAATGCTCCAATAGAAGTTGTTGACGAGCAAACCATTCAAACGATCGGAAGACACTTTGAATTAGCACTCCGCGGTGATCAACGTCCATATGAAATTGAAGCGAGCGATGTCCATGGAAATTGCGTGCATCTTCTTATCAAAACGATCCCTATTCATACAAACGGACGATTTCGCGGCGCTTATAAAATTGTTAAAGACATTACTGAATTTAAAGACGCTCAACTTGATGCCCTCGATCAGGCAGAACAATTACGCTCGCTTATTGATTCTATTCCAGAGTTTATTATTTTTAAAGATGAGAACGGAAGAATCATTGAAATGAATGCATACGCAAAACGAATTTTCGGAATTGAAGAAGGAAAATACATAGGGAGAACGTGCGAAGAATTAAACTGTAGCAGCATCGATGCCTATCATCTACTAAAAAATAACGCGAATACTGATTGTATAGCCTGGGAGCAACAAACAAAAGTCGAATATGAATATGAACTCGAACTAGCGAGTGGTGAATTCGCCACGTTTGAAATCATTAAATCACCAACTTATCATTCCAACGGAAAACGTAAATACCTTATAGCGATTGGAAGAGATATTACAAAGCGGCGAGAAGTTGAGCGTGAACTGATCGAAAGTCAGGAGCTTATCGAATCCATTTTCACTAATAACGCCGATGCGATTTCAGTTAGCAACTTGGACAAAGAAATCATTCAGGTGAATCCAGCTTTTAAGAAACTTTACGGATACACGGATGAAGATACGATTACCCATTTATATAACATTTACCCTGATCAGAATAAAGAGGAAGCCAATCGCATCATTAAAGCTGTTCTTGATGGTGAGGGCGTCGTTGATTTTGAAACAGTGAGAGAACAAAAAGATGGCACATCAATCGACGTGAGCGTCACCTATTCCCCCATTAAAGATCACGAAGGCAATGTGACCGCTATGTCCGCTATTACGAGAGATATTCGTGACCGTAAGAAAACCGAAGAGCTTCTTCTTCGTTCTGAAAAACTTTCTGCAATCGGTCAGCTCGCAGCAGCTGTCGCTCATGAAGTGCGCAACCCATTAACATCTGTCAAAGGCTTCATTCAACTTTACAAGGATCGCATTAACAATGAAATTCTTGAACTCATGCTTTCTGAAATGGATCGTATTGAAGGAATTATTAACGAGTTTCTCTCACTCGCGAGACCGCAGGCTGTTACGTATCAACAAATCGATATTATGGCGCTAACGCGGAACGTCGTTTCACTTATGAATCCTGAACTATTATTGAATAAAGTCAATGTAAGAACCGCTTTTCACACACCATCCCTTATGATGCACTGTGAAAAAAATCAGATTACCCAGGTTCTTATGAACGTGATCAAAAATGGGATTGAATCGATGCCGGATGGTGGACTGCTTTCAATCACCACCTGCAACTCTGATACCCATTTGTTTATTGAAATTGCCGATAAAGGAGTCGGGATACCAAAAGATCGTTTGGAACGACTAGGCGAACCGTTTTTCTCTAATAAAGATACGGGAACAGGACTTGGCCTTGTCGTTTGTTATAAAATTATACACGAACACCATGGCACGATTCACTTTGATAGTACGGTAGGGGTTGGAACGGTTGTAACCATTACTTTACCTCTAGAACATTAAGATTAAGTTAAGGATTGGGATAATAACTTGAGAAGGTCCGGACTATTTGTATGGAGATACATCTCTCTATGCAACGGCTCTCCTTTTAGCGGAAGAAACATGACCCCTTTTTGTTCAATCGCATCCGCCATCATTTTCGGTAAATACGCAATCCCAATTCCAAGTGAAACGAGTCCACCCATACCAAGATAATGTGTTTCTAACACGTCCCCTTCAAATAAATCATCACTTAAAAGCCCTCTTACTTGCTCGGATAGGTAGCCGGTAGGAGGGATAATTTGCGTGTAGCTGAAGCATTCGTCTAGCGTTATCTCTTTCTTACCCTCAAGTGTTATAGAGGTTGGTATTGCTGCGACAAATGGTTCTGAGAAAAGAAAAGTAGAATACATCCCTTGAATTGCTGGTGTATTTTGAACAAGGGCTGCATCAATTTCGTGCGCTTTTAACAGCGGAATTAAATCAAGACTATCCTCACGAATGGCCGTTACGTTTACGTTGGAATATTGTAGCTTTTTATAAAATCCCGGCAAAAAGTAAGTGCTCAACATTGGCGTTGATCCAAAACGAATCTGATCAAATTTCTTATACCGATCAACCGTTTGATTGATTTGTGAAAAAAGCGGCCTGATGTCCTCGTAAAACGCCTTTCCTTTTGTCGTTAGCTCCACTCCTTTTACTGAACGGTTAAAAAGAGAAAAACCAATCTCCTCTTCAAGTTTCTTCATTTGCTTGCTTAATGCTGGTTGGGAAACGAATAGTGCTTTTGCTGCGCTTGTGAAGCTTCTCTCCTCAGCAATTTTAATAAAATACGTTAATTGATGGAGCATACTGCTTAACCTCCTTTACTTTCGAATCTTTCCTTCATTATAACCTGAAGTTATGGATAGATCATTTTTTGATATTACCCACATCCCTCTTCTACACGTTATGCTAATCCTAGATCAAAGCAATACTAGGAGGATGAAAATGAAGAACGTCTATATATGGCTTGGAATCGCCATTTTATTTGAGGTGATTGGCGCCACATTCATGAAATACACCGATGGTTTTAGTAACTGGGGCCCTACCCTTATCGTGATCTTAAGTTATGCCATTGCACTCCTTTTTTATATTTTTCTCACGAAAGATCATGAACTAGGAATCATTAACGCTCTATGGTCAGGAGGCGGTACCGTAATCATTGCCGTTGCTGGCATCCTCCTCTTCCAGGAGTCCACATCGCTCACAAAATTATTAGCCATATCCCTTATTGTGATAGGAATTATCGGGTTAAATACAAATTCACGCTATCTGAAAAAAGGAGAGGATATTTCATGATTTACCTGATCCTTGCGATTGCGTTTTCCATCATTGGTAGTATCGCTGTCAAACGTTCGGCCGGCTTTACTAAGAGAATGCCAGGCATCGCTGCATTCTTCCTTTTTGGGCTATGCATCTACTTTCTTACCTTATCTGTTCAATCCATCGAAATCGGTCTTGCCTACGCCATCTGGTCCGGTGGTTCCATCGCCGGCACAACCATTGCGGGTCTTCTCTTATTCAACGAAAAAGCGACCAGAAGAAAATTCATTTCCATTGCGCTCATTATGGTTGGCGTCGTGCTATTATAGGTCTTAAGTAGGAAGGGGTCTGGCTCGTACCTGACCCCCTCCACAAATCGAGGTGAACCCATTGCGCAAATGCATCATCTTATTCCCTTTCCTACTCTTCCTCTTAAGCTGTCAAAATGATGAATTTCAGCTTCTTGATCAAGTCACACAGATCAACGTTATCAAAGTGAGTGACTTGTCCCCATCTCCTGACCAATATGAGCGTGAAGGAAAACTAATTAATGAAATCACCTCAACGGAAACGATCGATCAAGTACGTCACGCTCTCTTAAAAGCAGACGTTGAGAGTACCAAAAGTACCGACCTGGATCTTCCTTCTTACAAAGTCCTACTTCTAAACGATGATAAAGTGCTGAAAATACTCGGCTATTATCCAAAAGATAAGCATCACGAAACCGACGCCTTTCTTTCTCTTGAAGAAGAGAGCGTCTATCGTCTTTCAAGTTCTCTTAATCTTTTACCCTAAACATAAAAAGTGCTGCTCAACCAAAACTCTGGCAAGCAGCACTGTTCATTACAAATACTTTTCCATTCGAATATCCGACCACATTTTTCCATTCCAGTAAGTGAAATCTTCTAATCTTCCAATCTCTTCATAACCAAGCTTTTGATAAAGCTTATACGCGTTTGTATTAAACTCAAACACACCAAGCTCTATCCGGTTAAAGCCCTGTTGGTAAATGTGTTCTTCTAAATATTGGATCGCTTCAAAGCCAATTCCTTTGCCTCTGCCTTCAGGTTCACCGATTGTAATCCCGATCCACGCCGTTCCTGATTCTTGCTTAAAGAGGTGCGGAGGGTCTACCATGTAATTCATTTCACCGATTATTTCATGATTCACAAATATCTGGAAAATTTGCTGGTATTCCATGCGATCCCTTACCCCTTCAAGGGTGATGGTTTCGCGACGATCTAATTCCTCCTGACTTTTATTTGGACGAATAAGCGGTATCAATTCCCGATCATTTTCCCAACGATTCAGGACTTCCACAAATTGAGCAGTTGGTTTTGTTAATTGGACAATCTCCGTCTTCACATGGTGCTCCCTTCAGTATGGAAAGTCTATCTCTCTCTCAACCTTATGTATGTTTTTTATGAACTCTCTCCATTCTACCACTTACGCTTCAATAGTTCTGTTTTCTTTTTTAAAACGCTTACTAACAGCCCTAGAAGGTAAGAAACACAGCGAAAATAATCAAGGCAGAAACGCAAAACGTTAGTTTCGCTGATCTTTTTTGGCCGCGATCCTCAAAGCCCGTTACCGTCATGAAAAGACCAAGTGAAAGGAGCATCAACGGCAAAAGAAAGATGCTTCCAGTTAAAACAGCTACTGCAAATCCACCCGCCATAATGGCGCAACTTATGCGTAATGCTTTAAGCAATGGATCACCTCCACTCATTCACTAAAAAATGAAGACGAAGGCTATTCACCACCGCCCCCTCCGCAGCCACCACCGTCTCCGCTATCACAACCTGAACTATGATGACTTCCACTATAGTAGCTTGAATGATCCGTTCCACCGCTGCGATGATTCAAGGATTTTGATTTTGCCGATCCAAGAGCAATAAATAAGATAACTAGAAAAATCACAAAGAATGCTTCCATATTCATCCCTCCCTTTTTATAGTATACGGTTCAAATGCCCATAAAGTTTCAACTATTCTAATAGCTATCTATCGTAAAATGGTGGTGTCGTTGAAGACACCGCTATCCCACTAATCAATTGGCGTTAGTCGAAACATCCCTTGCAAATCACGCGGTTGAAAGCCAAATTGCTCATACAATCCGCTACCCGCCTCCGTCGAAAACAGTCCAATGAACGCTGGAGATGGAGCATGCTCTTTCAAATAGGAAAAGAGCTTCTCCATCAGCTGCTTTCCTTCACCGTTCCGCTGATGGTCTGGATGGATAACAAAATCTTGAATGTAAAAATACATCGCTCCATCCCCCACAATCCTTGCCATTCCAATGACGTTTTCACCGTCTATCATCACAGCCGCATAAAGCGAGTGACGTATCGCTTTTTCGGCCACGATAAATTTAATTCCCACCCCACTGATTTACATAAGCTGACATACTCTTCGTAGCTTGGATAACGATCAATAACTTAATAGGATTGTGCCATCTAGTCCTTATTTTTTAATTTAACAACATGTTGCTGTCACTTTTCACCTCATAAATTTACCCATTCGATTCACCTCTTAAAAGTTGCTCAGACTTTCTTCTTTTCTTAAATTTAAATCCCTTCTTTTTGTATGAAAAATCCATTAACATCTTAATTCAACAGATCGAATCAAAAAAGGTTCCGATGACCAAACCATGTCATTTCTCTATTAAGATAGCGTCTTTTTCCTTTGACAGATCCGCTGATCGCTACTCAAAAATTTTACCTGTTTTTAACGTTCACTTTTGGGGAAATAGTATTTTATTATACAAGACCTGTAGGAGGAAAAAACAATGACGAACGAATCAAAGGCAAGCTACCATATTACGGACTTTAATGATTTTCATGAGATTTGCATTGAAAACGGAGAGCTTAATTTCCCTGAATATGTAAAGATCATGCAGGATTACCTTTTAAGCCAACCGAGAGAAACGATGGTGTTCCAGGAGTGTTGGATTGAAGATAAAGAAGCGGAAATTGGAGAAGTAAGAACAGTCCAAGTAAATTTCCTAGATCACAAAACAGAGAACTACATCCGCCTCTGGGGTGCGAAAAAGAATGACAATAATGAGGTTATTAAAATGAAGGTAGACGCGATCGACATCGAATCGAAAGAAGTTGTCTATGAGCGCGAGCTAGCTTAAACAGAGTGAAAATTTTACACCATTAGAAAAGAGCGGCGAGTGCACAGTCACTTCGCCGCTCTTTTTAATTTGTCTATAAGCTATCACCTCACTCTATCGATACTATTTAGAGTAAATGAATTCAGTAATTGGTAGCGTGATAACTGTGTAGCAAACATCAAAATACTCATACATCCGAAACTTTTTTCCAACGCCTTCGTAGTACTTGATAGAGGAGGCGTTACATATAAAATTAAAATTTACATCCGTTTTATTCGGATTAATCCTAATTCTTGCTGCTTGTAGTGGGCAATCTGAAACATCTACGGAAAATCAGTTAGACTCTTTGAAAGAAAATTATCCAGAAGTGAAGACAGAACTTGAGAAACTTCCTGAAGAATTCAGAAGTGAAGTTACCGTCCCGGATATGGAGACGATCCCATTGGACATTAATGATGTCGAAGCGGTGGCAGAAACAAAATTTGAACCATACGGAATCGATGTTTATTACGCAGAAGATGAAAAACGGTTGAATGTAATGGTTAAAGACCAGAAGGAAATCGACTCTTCTATTGAGGAAACAAATCAGGAGCTTGATCATGACATGAAAGGATTCTACTCGGAAGCTGAAGATGGTCACCTGTTAACAATTACGTGGGTAAGTCAGAACGAAAATGTCCTTTATAAAGTGGTTGGATTCACTCCATCAGGAGAAGCTTCTGCATTCACAAAAGAAGACATGGTAGAAATAGCGAACTCGATTATTCAGCAGAGAAAGTAGTATGCTATTCACTGTTCAAAATGGTAAGGAGGTGTAGAAAATGGGACTGTTTATTGCTATTCTCACAATCTTATCTTCTGCAGGTTTCCTCTATTATATGGGGAGATCAGGCTATTCGTGGAAAATGGATGAAGATGACGAGTATTGAAAGTGGGTATTGCGTAGCGGGGGTCAACGCACCTGACCCCCGCTACGCTAAAGCAATGAAGAGCAGGTATTAAAGAAAAAGAGGAAGGTGAATATAATGCTTAAGAAAAATAGCTTTGTACTCTATATATCTATTTTGCTTTTTATTCTAATCATCTCGATCTCCGAGACGCCACCCTTTCTAAAAGTGCTTTTGTCTCTTCTAGCGGTAGCATTTTTATTCCCTGCCTTTAGAAAACATGTTTTTCAAAATAACATGAGGAAACTTAAAGTCGCTCTCCTTACATCGATGACTTTTTCAATCGGACTCTTATTCTCTTCGCTTCCAATGGCAGGTATGGAGGCCTTCTCATTTATTACCGTCATGTCCTTTATCGTTGTTTTACTCTATAGCTTGCTTGGAAATCTACTATACGGACTACCCGTCTCCATTTTGGCTGAGTACCTTTCCGTAAAAACGAGCCGTTTTCGAATAGTACTTTCCGCTTTCATTCATCTAGGATTTGGCTTCGCAACCTTTTTCGTTGCACCAGCTTTATTTCTATGGGCAAGTATTTGCTCCGTTCTATTTTTTATTTGGGATGAGGTGACGAGGAGAAGCTATCGGAAAAGAGGACACGAGATGTCAATCTAGTTTACGGGGAAGTTTCTTTTTAAACAGTCACCCATAAATCTTCCTCGTCCATCTCTCCACAACCTTTTCAATCATAGACCTCGTTTCAAGAAACTCCCCTTTCATAATTAACCTGAAATAACAGCTTTTCATAAACCTTAGTACATTTCCTTTTGTATGGAAGAAGTTCACACTGTATCCCTTCTGCTGAAACAGATCATTTAACTCTGTTGAGAGCAACTCAATCCAATTACTAAGGTCCTGCTCCTTCAACCCCCTATCCAAAAGCGCTTCCACAGCAAACAATAGTCGTTCGTCCTCATCATCTACATACGTTGTGGCTTCTTTAAAAAGACACTCCTGTATCACTTCAAGACACTCATCCATTTTTCCGATATCAAAAAGCGGATGCCTGATTATTTCAGTCAGTGCATCTGCCCCATGTGCGATGCTATGCCCCCAACCTTTTATCTCAACATACCCTCGCGTATCTTGTTCTTCTCGTAAATAACGAAAACACGCTTCTCTTACAACAGCCATTTGATTGTCCGAAAGAAATCTCGCTTCACGATCTTTTTCTAAAATGAGCGCAACGACCAGAATCGAGAAAGAACGTGTAAAAACCGAGTCTGTGCCTCTTTCTTCGATACGACAAAAAAGGTGTTCATCATCAAGGCATGTGTTTAATAGATATGTAAGCTGTTCCTTCGTTAAAAAATCTTCTGTAACTAGCTTTCCAAATGTTGTATAGATGAGATCGTCCCTTAAGACAGGATCGGTACAACCAATTTGGTGAAGCATTTGAGTCAGAAGGACATCCAGATCTCCTCCTTGAATCTCATTTCGATTAAGTTCTTCTAAAGTTCGTTTTAAATCCAATTGCTTGCCTCCTTTTCTAGCTAAAAACAAAAAAGCCGCGTCAAAACGAGCCTTGCCTCAAGATAAATAGAAATAAAACGAAAAGCCTGCGAATAATACCATCGAGGCGATCGCTCTCGTCCATCGATACTTAGCACTTAATCCTGCTTTCTTTTCCAAAAATTCAATATAGAATAGGATTAAGAAAAAACCCATTAACATCCAAAATGCTCCGGCTACATCACCAACTACGAGCTGCATGCGTAAAAAACCAGCCCCGATCACAACAGGCCCTATGATTCCAACAACTAAATAAAATAACCTTATAAAGTTACGCTCATTCTTCACGTGTACGTCCCCAAGCATATAAAACTGTTACCTTACCTTTACCCATCCTTCTTAGTTCCACGCGAGCTACCTGTAAACGGATTGATTTCATACGTCAAATCTCGCCCTGCCTTTTCTTCTTCCTTCGAAATCCTTTTCCCAAGAGCGGCATAATACCACCCCCAGGCAATGAGGGATAGCAAACCACCGCCTGTCATGATCCAGAACGCTACATCTTCCATTGAAACACCTCCAGTTAGATACTCGTATTCTCACTACTTCTCGTTGTCTTTCTTGCACACCTTCAATTCATTGGAAAAATAGTTTTCGCTCACTCTAGCCTTTCTCTTTCAACAAAAAAGCACGAACTTCTGTCAGTCTTTCTGCATAAAACTTACTCTGCTTCGGGTCAAGAAGCACACGATTCTCTACCTTCTCATACTCTTTTTCTGGAATTTTTTTAAAAAAATATTTCCAACGTTTTGTTCTTTCCATCTTCTTTTTATCTTCCTCAAGACGTGACTCATCCACTTTTATAACCGCAATCCCCTCTACTGTCGGATCAACCTTTTGAAAGACATTTTGTAACCCAACTACATCAAAATTCTCCATCCTAACTTCTTTTACAGAAGAGATATTTTGAAGATCACCTAATTCGTCTGTGACGGATTGAATATCTCTATCAGATAATTCATCTCTTTTTAATAGGGCAATTGTATAGATGTCCCCCTGTGCTTTTCTCTCTTTTTTACTTGCTTCAAAATCCGGGTATACCTTTTGAACTACTTTGATATTTTTTCTAATAAAATTATAATGATGAAGGCTTCCAATCATATGTAGAGTAATGAACGATAGCTAACAAAATAGTCCTATTTGAACATACGATACCATCTCTCCCGTTATATTTATGAAACCCCATAGCTGATTGGATCCCATAATAATCGCTACGCTTACCAAAATGTCAAATCCGCTTAGCTGTTCTCGCTCCATATTAGTTTGTGGATATTTTGCTCTCTGAACTCGATAACGAGTATAGAAATAAAAAATAGCGAGGCAAAGAACCAATGTAAGCAGGCCAATCGTAAAAGGAATATTTCCCTTTATCCCAATATCTATATAAATTATTTTTTCAATACCAAGCCAATATAAATAGGTACTCACTATTGAAAAAATCCCCATAAAAAGATGGAATGACTTTTCCAGTTTAAAAGGAGCAAGAATGTAAGCGAGTGTCCATAGATTAAGAATGATTGCAGGCACAAGTGCAGCAATAAAAAACAGTTTGGAGAACGAACCAATCAATGAAGGTAAGAACCCCATGAAGTCGATAAAAAATAAAACCATGAAAATGATAGTAACTCGATTGTCTTCCGGAGTTCTAAATCGTAAATACGCTAACATCTCTTTATCAGATATTTCTCGTTTACCCATCCATCCTCCACCTTCCATAAAAACCCTATTTTTTCTATAGTTTAACAGAAAAAGGGGTCAAGCACGTGCCTGACCCCTTGACCCTCTCAACAATAAACCGGATTATTCGAATAATGACTCACCCAGCGCCCCGTGCGCTCCATTTGTTTTTGTAGTCTACCTTTCGAAACCGGCACTATTAATTCAAAGCCATCCTGAAACAAAATCTTCGTTGTATTTTTCGTTATCGCATACGTATCTCGAACGTGCTGATAAAATACCCAGCAGCAGTCAATGCTTTCCGGTGATTCAGTCGGAAAGGCCGAAATCGCATTCCAATTCGAAACAATAATCGGCGTCTGCTGCTCGTACTTTAAATGATAGATGACTGCTTTTCTTCGTCCTTCATACGTAACGCCCGCTTCAAGACAAGCCTGCCTAATTAAATCGACTGGCGTTGTTTCTGATAAATAGATCCCGCTTCGATCATAAATCCTTGAACTATATCCAACTTCTTTCGCTACTTCAATCGCCCGAGTTGATTTACTAATTTCATAGTCATTCATGATTTCTGCCTCGATATTGACCATGTTTACTTTTCCCTTCTGTTTTCAATTGGCAATGGATCCCTTTCTGATTCCGTTGCAGTTCCCCTTTGTACAAGAAAAAGGTATACTTGTACTATTGTTGGTTTGGACGCCAACAACTGCCCCAGAATGTGTCCACCAAGACAAAACATTCTGGGGCTTTTATGTATGCTATTCACGTTCTTCATCACCTCCTCTCGCTATCAGCAAGCGTAGCTTACACCACTCATTCCGCACCTTGTAAATATTTCCACCCTTAATCTTGATTATAATGAATGTTCCGAAATATTGAAATACTTTTTTTAGTAGATAAGACCCATGAAAAAACAAGAGTGCCTGTCACCACCCGCTTTATGTAACTTCCTGTCGAACCGCTCTTCATTTGTTTAGCATTGGGCTACAAGAGCATAAAAGGAAAAACTACACTGAGCGAAGAGATATAAAAAACAGACCTACTCTCTACTTGAGAATAGGTCTGTCTACTATAAGAATCTATTAAAACATCAACAGGCTAACACCAATTGCAAACAGAACAACCCCCGCGATGGAGTAAAACATACCAGAACGTTGCTGTCCTTTGATTCGATTCGAGATACCAGCAAGTAAATTAATCACGCCAAATCCCATAATACCGTATAATAGTAAATTCTCCTCTTCAGGAGTAATCAGATACATAATTGGAAGTAAAAGTATTAGTGCAGATAGGATAAACTGCACAATGCTCAATGAAAACAATAGTTTAGATTCAGATTCTGTGCTCATCATTTTTCCTTCTTTCCTTTTCTAGGTGAACTGGTTCATGACTTCTCTCCTAATTATAACAGCGTCAATCTTGTTTTTGTTATGGCAAAAGTATGAACATTCGTTTCAAAAAGGGTTACCAAGATTATTTATCATGTTCCCGGTTAAGGACTAGTGTAACCATTTCACTGTTATTGTAATGATACCTTTTCGTGAAAAACATCGTATACTCTATTAGGTTATTAAGTTACAACACACAGCTTTATGCCGTAGTAGCATTTATTATCCAGATCAGAATTGAGAATATGATGATTTGATGGCTAATTCGAGATTCTTTCTGTTAGAGACTCTATTTAAATTTCATTTTTTCTTAACTCAACGAAAATCAACTTCGTTGGGCTTTTTTAATTTGATCTCCTAACATATAAAAGAAAGAATTTTCAAACAAAAGCAAACATATTCC
>ENA-ORXC01001271-ORXC01001271.1-marine-metagenome-genome-assembly--contig:-NODE-1271-length-15093-cov-3.277371_pt1 | contig 15093 bp, 20 predicted proteins | sample MGYA00237865_ERZ511478 | MGnify/ENA metagenome assembly ERZ511478 | reverse complement strand
CCTGGACCACCATTAGCTCACAAAGCTTCTTACGAAGGTAAAGTAGCTGTTGAAGTAATTAGTGGCCATGCATCAGCAATCGATTACATCGGAATTCCTGCAGTATGCTTCACTGATCCAGAATTAGCATCTGTTGGTTACACTAAGAAACAAGCTGAAGAAGCAGGAATGACAGTAGCTGTATCTAAGTTCCCATTCGCTGCAAATGGCCGTGCACTATCACTTAACCAGACAGACGGCTTCTTGAAGCTGATCACACGTAAAGAAGATGACATTGTCATCGGTGCGCAAATTGCTGGACCTAATGCTTCTGACATGATCGCAGAGCTCGGTCTTGCAATCGAAGCAGGCATGACTGCTGAAGACCTTGCAATGACAATCCACGCTCACCCGACTCTCGGTGAGATTACGATGGAAGCTGCAGAGGTAGCACTTGGTAACCCGATTCATATCGTTAAGTAACATGAAAAAGTCCTTTCCATCTGGAAAGGACTTTTTTTATTCATTATTCAAAACTGCTGATAAGGGTTCGATGATCTGATCCTTTGTTACATTGCCATTCACATTGGCAAGGACCTGGTCCTGATGGACAATCAGGATGGCAGGAAACTGTTTTACCTTAAAAAGGTCATAGTATTTATTGGCATTGGCAGCAGAAATGACAACAATATCATCAAATGCAGAAGGGTATTCTTTCTTTAATTCTATAATAGCATCATAATAGGATGCTTCCTGTTTATAGTTCTCATCATCAGAAAAGAAAACGACTTGTTTAATATCTCCATTGAGCTCCAATTCATCTGAATCGTTGACTGGGTTGCAAGAAGCCGTGAGAAATAGGAACGTAGCGACAAAAACAAAAGACAAGCTTTTCATTTATCTTTGCCTCACTTTTTTTCGGAATGTTGTTTCACCACATGTAACTGTTTGTCCATATTCTATCATAGCAATTTCCAAAAGAATGGAATGTTATTGATTTGTTACATAATTGAAAAATATCCTAACCATCAGGACATATACTAGTAAAAAGATCTGAATGTTTAACCTAATGTGACTTGGGAATAAGATAATTTAGACATGGTGGTGGAGGGTTTGAAAGTGTATGCAGTTATGCTGCTTCAATTCATTATCTGGAGTGGATATACCTTAATAGAATGGCTATCCAAACACGATCATCCGATTTATAATGGTATTATGTTCTTGGTATTTTTCTATTTAGCCATAATAATAGGCAATCATATCATGAAATCCACAAGAAAAACCTTTTTTGTAACGGTCTTGAGCCTGGCTATTTATGGGTCGATCCATATGACAATGTCGTTTATTTCTTGAAAAATTGAGCATGTAAAATTATAATCCATCAGCTTTGTCAGCAAAGATATACCAGCGGGAGGGGAAAGTTTTGAAAAAAACAGTAGTATCAGCGATTGCTGCTTCGGTGATTTTAGCGGGATGCGGGGCTGCAGAAGAAGCGCAGAAACCAACAAGCACCAGTGAAGAACAACAAGAACAAGTCATAAATGATGAAAAAGCCGCAGAGGAAAAGCCGGACACAGAAGCTGCAGAACCAGCGGAGAAACCAGCTGAAGATGAAAGCAAGAGCGAAGAAGTAGTACAGGCATCACCACAATATAGGATGAAAGGCGATTTTTCTATCCAAAATATCGATAATCCTGACGAAAAAATCGTTCTATTGACAATTGACGACGCTCCGGACAAAAATGCTCTTCAAATGGCCAAAACGTTAAAAGAATTAAATGTAAAAGCCATCTTTTTTGTAAATGGCCACTTCCTTGACACTCCCGCAGAAGGGGAAGTACTCAAGCAAATTCATCAAATGGGCTTTCCAATTGGGAACCATACATATAATCACAAATCGTTAAGGGAATTATCCGAGGAGCAGCAAAGGAAAGAAATTGTAGATCTTAATGACAGAGTCGAGGAACTGATTGGTGAAAGGCCGGAATTTTTCAGGGCTCCATTCGGAATGAATACTGACTTCAGCAAGCAGTTGGCTGCAGATGAGAAAATGCTGTTAATGAATTGGACTTACGGTTATGATTGGGAGAAAGATTATCAATCAAAGGAAGCTCTTGCGGATATTATGGTGAATACGCCTTTACTCCGGAATGGAGCGAATTTGCTGATGCATGACAGGCAGTGGACAAGCGAAGCACTGGGGGATATCGTAAAAGGCCTGCAAGAAAAAGGATTTAAAATCGTCGATCCTGAACTTATCGAAACTCCTGCAAATAAAGAAACGGCTGCCCAGTAGCAGCCGTTTTTGATGTTTTAAAAAGCAATTAGTTTTGAACTTTTAGAGCGAAGATGTCTTTATTTGCGTGGATAGAAGTACATAATCCTTCCATTGAATAAATGGAGCTCGCCCTGCAATTTTTTACCCAGGAACTTACTGAATTCATTTGCTTTTCCTTTGTCCCCAGCTGTCGCTGTAGGAGGAAGTGTAATTTGTATGTATGATTGTTCGCGTTCTGTCCCGTCTTCGTCGACAACTGTTTCTTTATCAACGCCGATTAGTATGGCATTATAACGGTCTTGGGATGATTGCAGATAGAACCATGTGCCTTTCCCATCCTCTTTTTCCTTCAGATCATAAGGAAATGCTGAATTTTCATAATTCCAATCAACCTGGTCACCTGTTTTAGCAGTAATTTCCTTATAGTAATTAAATAAATCCTTTAGTTCTTCAGTGGAAATGGCTTGCTGAGATGATGATGGTACAAGTTTAATATAAGCATTACTAGACATCGTCCAATCCCCTTTTCCTATCTATTCTTCACCATTTTATCACTCCTGAAAAAGCATTGACAATAGAATAAAAGCTTTTTAACTTCTTAGGCACTTGCCTTTTTGGCAAAAATAAATTATAATAATATTCTAAATATTTAATTAAAAAGGAGGAGGCATATGGAACTATTCGAAAAGCTTTATGATGAGCATGAAAAGGTTCACGTCAGGTTTGTGGGGTTTACTACTAATGACACTCGTTATGACTTTGGGATTGTCTCTACCAACATGTTTTTCGGAAAACCTCTAGTAGTCTGCATGCAGACGGGGCGTTCAGCACTCCTCGACCCTAAGGACATTGAAGACGTAGAATATTTGCAGAAAGCATTCCATATTACAGAAGTCCGGCAGGCTGAGGACCTTGCATTATTTTTCAATGAAGAATTGCCGACAGCCCCGTTCCAGACTCAATACGAATAAGCGGGAGACGAGAGCAGGCCAAAAAGGCCTGTTTTTTAGTTTGTTGAAATTACATGATTACAAGTTACCGCTTGAGAAAAACAATTTATCTTTTGAGCAAATAGTGTCATACTAATTGTTTTTAAAACATATATAATGGGTAAATATAATGAAATTAACATTATAAAAATTAAAAGTGTTATACAATTTAGGCTTGAAATCTTAATAGTGTTATATTATTATATAATTAGAAATTGATGAAGCGCTTTCAAAAATCAAAACGAAAAGGAGATTGAAAAGATGGGCACAATCGTTTGTCAAACTTGCAATGCTACAATTGACCATTTCGAAGATGAGAAAGTAACGGTATTATATTCAAAAAAATGCAACTGCTGCGACCATGAAGGTGCAGAGGAAAGATAAGAATAGATAAAAGGGCATGCAAAGCTGCATGCCCTCTTTTTTTATCTAATTGCTTTGTGTTCCTTGATTACTCTGAAGGATTTAAGTTCATCATCCTCTGGACCTTGTACAGGGAGGCCGGCCTCCATATTGGTCTTGATATATACAAGGTTTTCTTCTGTGATGATCTCTCCTGGAATGAAAATTGGAATCCCTGGTGGATACACCATTACGAATTCTGCGATAATCCGTCCCTCTGATTCCTCTACAGGCACAACTTCGGTATCGGCGTAGAACGCATCCCGAGGTGTCAACGCTAGTAACGGGATATCCGGAAGCATAACTTCTGCATGCACCTTTTCCGCAAGGTGGTGGAATTCTTTAGAAAGTTCACGTAATGCCTTCACAAGAATTTCAGCTTCTTTTTGTGTGTCTCCAGGTGTGATGATGCAAAGGATATTGTACAAATCTGAAAGTTCCACTTCGATATTGTATTTCTCGCGAAGCCATTTTTCGACCTCGTATCCAGTAATATTGAGGTCTTTGATGCTGATGAGTACTTTTGTCGGGTCAAAATCAAAGGTTGCATTCGTGCCAAGAAGGTCTTCTCCAGGGCAGTAAAGATGCTCAATTTCGTTTACCTGACCGCGAATCCATTGCGCCAGCTTGATCGTCCTGTCGATGATGTCCCTTCCCTCAATGGCAAGTCTTCTTCTCGCCGTATCCAGTGATGCGAGCAAGAGGTAAGAAGTAGAGGTAGTTGTCAGCATACTGATGATTGATTGAACTCGCTTAGACGATACCAAGCCCTCTTTTACATTCAGGATCGAGCTTTGCGTCATTGATCCGCCAAGCTTATGAACGCTTGTTGCAGCCATGTCAGCTCCTGCCTGCATGGCTGAAAGCGGAAGATCTTCATGGAAGTGGATATGGACCCCATGGGCTTCATCCACCAGAACTGGAACATCGTAAGAATGAGCAATTTCAACGATTTTTTTCAAGTCAGCTGCAAAGCCGAAATACGTTGGGTTGATTACAAGAAGACCTTTTGCATCTGGATGCTGTTCCAGCGCCCTCTCGACTGAGTCAGTTGAGATCCCATGAGAAATTCCAAGCTTCTTATCAATCTCAGGATGGATGAAAATCGGAATGGCTCCGGAAAAAACAATAGCCGACATAATCGATTTATGAACGTTCCGTGGAACGATAATCTTGTCTCCAGGTCCGCAGACAGTCATGATCATGGTCATGATCGCCCCGCTTGTCCCTTGTACTGAAAAGAAAGTATGATCAGCGCCGAATGCTTCAGCGGCGAGTTCCTGAGCCTGCTTGATGATGCCTTTAGGCGAATGCAAGTCATCAAGGGGGCCGATGTTGATTAAATCAATGGACAGTGCATTATCACCAATGAACTCTCTGAACTCAGGGTCAATTCCGCTCCCTTTTTTATGGCCGGGAATATGAAACTGGATCGGATTTTTTCCTGCGTGCGTTAATAGGCTTGTAAACAACGGTGTTTCTTTTTGTGACAATTGACGATCACACCTCTTTAATGTATTGGATTTCCTTGTTTATAGGTTATGATTAGCTTTTGAAAAAATAAAACACATGCATTATAGCACTAATCAAGGTGTTTGCAAAGAAATTCAAAATATAAAGAAAAACTGCGATCCAGCATAAAGAAAACAGGAAATATGGCTCCTATAATAGAAGTATTAAAGAAACGGCATTTGGAGGAGAGGGAATATGAACTGGAATACAGATGTAACAAACCTTTTAGGGATACAATACCCGATTATCCAGGGAGGTCTTGCGTATCTGGCTTATTCAGAATTGGCCGCAGCTGTATCGAATGCAGGGGGACTGGGTCAAATAACAGCAATGTCACTCCCTGATCCTGAGGCATTAAGACAAGAAATACATAAAGTGAGAATGCTGACTGACAAGCCATTTGGAGTTAATTTTGCCATCGGGCAGCATGGAAGGCCGTTTTCTCATTTTCTGGCTGTTGCTATAGAAGAAAATGTTCCTGTTATTTCGATGACAGGGGGAAACCCTGCACCGATTTTTGAACAGTTAAAAGGGACTGACATTAAAAAACTCGTCCTTGTAGCAGCGAAAAGGCAGGCACAGAAAGCGGAGGAGCTGGGTGCAGATGCAGTGATGGTTGTCGGCCAGGAAGGCGGCGGACATTTAGGGAAGAGTGATATAGGAACGATGGTGCTTATTCCATCAGTAGTAGATGCAGTGAGCATACCTGTTATCGCTTCAGGTGGAATTGGTGATGGAAGAGGCCTTATGGCAGCGTTGAGCCTGGGAGCACAAGGGATAGAAATGGGTACACGCTTCATCGCTACCAAAGAATGCGTCCATGCAAACGAGCTGTACAAGCGGAAGCTTGTTGAAGGCACCGAAAATGATACCACAGTTATAAAAAGGACGCTCGGGATGCCAGCAAGGGCGATTGCCAGCCCACTGACGGAAAAAATACTCGAAATAGAGAAACATGGCGGAGGTTATGAAGAATTAAAAGAGTTGATCAGCGGAAGTGCAAACCGTAAGTATATATATGAAGGTGATGATGAAAATGGCTTTGGCTGGGCTGGCCAGGTGATGGGATTGATTAAAGACTCTCCATCCGTGGCGGAGCTTTTCGACAGAATCATCAAAGAAGCTGAAGAAATAAGAACTATATGGAGTAAGTGAGGTCCGATTTTCTTGCGATCCACTACAAATACCTGTACAATCGATAAACATACAAAGGATGCCCAGTAGCAGCCGGGGCATAGCACAAAAAGCAGGTGAAATAATGGAATACCAGTATCCGATAGACTACACATGGTCTACAGATGAAATTGTCGATGTTATTCATTTTTATGAAAGCATTGAAAAGGCATATGAAAAAGGTATTGAACGAGATTCCTTACTTGAAGCATACCGACGTTTTAAAGAAATCGTGCCTGGAAAGGCCCAGGAAAAAACACTTTTCAATGAATTTGAAGAAGTGAGTGGCTACGTACCATACCAGGCAGTAAAAGCAATTAAAGAAACCGGGTCAGGTGAAAAGATTAAAGTAGTTCAGAAAAGGAAAAAATAAGAATCAGATAAGAATGGAGAAAGAGCCCATGCAAAATGGGCTCTTTCTTTTGTCCAGCTCCGGCTCCTATTTCCACGAGACGCTTGTCTAGCTGCGGCTCCTAACTCCTCGAGACGCTTCGGTCCTGCCACTGAAGTCAAAGAACGACTTCACTGTCAGGCCCTCCAGCGCTTGTCGGAGTTGGGCAGTCGCCTCCGCTTTTCGATTTGTCTAGTGTCGCCTCCTAGAAACATCGGAAACTTCAACTCCGCCGGCAGAAGCAAAAAGCGCTTCTTTGTCGGAGTCTCCAGTTTCCATGTTTCTGGACAGTCGGCTATACCTTTGTTTTCGGCCCTGCCACTGAAGTCAAAGAACGACTTCACTGTCAGGTCCTCCAGCGCTTGTCGGAAATGGGCAGTCGCCTACGCATTTCAAGGTTTATGCCAATTTATATAGGGGTAATATTTCTTTAAATACAAACTCAATTTTGGAAAGCATTTCATCACCGCTTAGTTTGACAGCTTCCTCGCGGGGGATGTTAAGGCCGCATAGGATTTCAGCTTTTTTAACGGTTTGCAGGCGCTTGAACATGGAAAGAAGTTCTTCCTTGGAAAGCTCACTGTGAAGAGTCGCTTCTGGTTTCATATGGTCGATTGACCAATAGAAATCCTTAGGGGTCCTAGTGTAGATGGAATCGATATTATCTTCGAGTTTTTTACCGATGTTTTCCTTCTCAGGTGCTTCGTAGATTACAGCAAACCAGATAAAGACATGGGTTTCCCATAATCCAATCTGGAAATGGGGGAGCATCTTATAGCCTCTTGGGTTGCTGGCGAACGCTACCCACGTATCTTTAGGCGGATTCTTCGTTCTCCTGGCATGTTTAGCGACATGGTAATGCATCTCATCGCCTGCAATGCTTGAGAGCGTTGGAGCAAAGTGTTGGCCGAGGTCTTCCAGTTTCGGGCGGATCTGGGATTTTAAAGCCTCCATTCGTTCATCGAGGCCGTCTATTTTGAAAACATCGAAATCTGCTTGTTCAAATCCTGTAAATGACAATATAAAAACCTCCTAGTACTTTGTCAAATATTGTAGCAAAATCTTTATGAAAAAAGAAGCGACAGGCATTTTTCCGAGTCCTGGGTATACGCACAAATTTGTACCACTGCCAACTGAAATTTCATACAATAAATAAAAAATCAGAAATTAATAGAGGAGTGTAAATTAATGAAACAACTGATAAACTCAACAAGGAAAAGAAATGGCGAACTCCAAAGAACTGCTGTACTTCGTTTGGAAATGGATTATGAATTAGCTACCCTTTTTGACGCGATGTCAGAGTCTGATAAACCAAAAATGAAAGAATGCAAACAGAAGCTCGAAAGAATTCGACAAGAATTATTACGATTAAAAGCTCTGTAAGAGATAAAATTTTCTGCGGAAGAAGAAGGTAAGGTATGATGATAACAATTGAAAACTGCAGCAATCAAGACTCTTGACGAACTCCTGTAAAGCTGATGGAGTTCGTTTCTTATGTAATAACGACTCTTTAAAGTGCAGCAAATGAAGGAACCGATGGTAAAATAAACGATTTAAAAGTCTCAGAAGGCAACACTGCTGGCGAATGATAAATAAGTAATCTTAATTTCCTAATCGATGGCATTATTGCTGCAATGAATTTATAGGGTAATCATAATACCTCTGTCGGAGTAACCCTTTGCGAAAAATAGTCATTTTACATCCTGGAATTTTGCATGTTATATAGTTGCCGCGGGTAATCCTAATACTTGATGACATTGAACATTATCCGATAAGCTTAAATAGATTCCTAAAGCTTGATTGATCGTAAAAATATATGAACGGGGGAAAGCTGAATGGAATATAACCTAAAAGAAATTGATACATATGCGAAAAGCTGGATCAAGGAAGCCGGTGAAAATATCAGGGCTTCTTTTCCGAAGACTTTAAATGTTACCTCAAAATCAAATCCGAATGACCTGGTTACAGATATTGATAAAGGGACAGAGCAATATTTTATCGAAAAGATCAAAGGGACCTATCCTGACCATCGTATCATGGGTGAAGAAGGGTACGGAGACGAAGTGACATCTTTATCAGGAGTCGTCTGGATCATAGACCCAATCGATGGGACAATGAATTTTGTTCACCAGCAGCGCAATTTTGCGATTTCTATCGGCATTTATATTGATGGGGAAGGGATGATCGGACTCATCTATGATGTGGTCCACGATGAACTCTATCATTGCGTAAAAGGGAATGGCGTTTATTTAAACGAAAAAGCAATTCCGGAACTTACAGATGCAAAGGTGAGTGAAGCAATTATTGCTCTTAACGCTACCTGGGTAGCCCCTAATAAACGGATCGATCACGAAATGCTCATACCCCTGGTAAAAGACGTAAGAGGAACGCGTTCCTATGGTTCGGCGGCCATGGAAATGGTGTATGTCGCTACTGGGAGAATAGATGCTTATATGACGCCAAGGCTTGCACCTTGGGACATTGCTGCCGGCATTATCATGATTAAGGAACTTGGCGGTGAAGCTACGAATCTTAGAGGAGGAGAGCTGGATTTGCTCCAGCAGAGTTCCTTGTTTGTATCGAAGCCAGGCCTACACAGGGAAATCCTTAGAAATTATCTAAAGGATGGAAAATGGTAATTCTAACTTGTCGGCCCTTTAAAGATGTGGATTACGTGTTTTTTCAGGAGTTAATATCCTCTAGCTCAAAATGGAGAAAAAATGAGTTGAGGAGCTTGTCTTTACAAGAGTATATGGAACATTACAAAGATTTTCTAGGTGAATGGAGGGTCTGGGAAAAGGCAAGAATTCCTGTGGCGGTGTCTTATCATGTGGAATCGGCTCCCTCTAACCAAAAACCGTGGCTTGGCACTATATTGGTAAAAGCGGAGGAAAGACGGCAGGGAATTGCATCAGCCATTATGAACCAGCTCTCTGATGAATTTAAAATGAACGGTCAAAAGGCTGTTTTTGCCGCTGTTCCTATCGATGAATATGAATGGTCCAACTTCCTTACAGACTGCGGCTTTGAACAATTCAAAACAGAAGAAAACAAGGGCGAAACCTTTTTGATTATGGTCCGCCCATTAGAATGACCGGCTGGAAACCAGCCGGTCTTACTGTTAAGAAAGGAAAAATTTCTAAAGTTCTCCTGCTTCTCTCATCTGCTTTTTCTTCTTAAAGCCGAATCCCATCACGAAAACAAGGGCGATAATACATGCCAGAGTACCGGCAATGCTCCTTTCACCGATGGCGATTCCAATACCAATCATGCATGAAGCGGCTGCAAATGCGAAAAATAATAATGGCCATTTTATCTGCTTCAAGGTGATTTCCCCCCATTCGACATTTGGTGCAAATAATAATATATTTAATTGTACAATAAAATGCTTTTAGGTTTCTACTCTTATTGTGTTATAATATGTAAGTTGTGTAAAAAGCCAATAGATAAATTATGATATTAAAGGCAGGGTGACTTTTTTGAAATTAAGAGAAGATATTAGAAATATAGCGATCATTGCCCACGTTGACCATGGTAAAACGACATTGGTCGACCAGCTCCTCAAGCAATCAGGTACATTCCGTATCAATGAGCATGTGGAAGAGCGCGCAATGGATTCAAACGATTTGGAAAGAGAACGAGGAATTACCATCCTCGCGAAAAATACAGCTATTTCTTATAACGATACACGTATCAATATTCTTGATACTCCTGGACACGCTGACTTTGGCGGCGAGGTTGAGCGTATCATGAAGATGGTTGACGGCGTATTGCTAGTAGTCGACGCATATGAAGGCTGCATGCCGCAAACACGCTTTGTTTTAAAAAAGGCGCTTGAACAGCACCTTACACCTATCGTGGTCGTAAATAAGATTGACCGTGATTTTGCTCGTCCAGGTGAAGTTGTGGATGAAGTTCTTGACTTGTTCATCGAACTTGGCGCAGACGAGGACCAGCTTGAGTTCCCGGTTGTTTATGCATCTGCAATCAACGGAACAGCAAGCATGGACCCTGAAAAACAGGACGAAAACATGCAGGCATTGTACGAGTCCATCATTGACCATATTCCAGCTCCTGTTGATAACAGTGAAGAACCTCTTCAATTCCAGGTTGCACTTCTTGACTACAATGACTATGTGGGAAGAATCGGAATTGGCCGTGTATTCCGCGGAACGATGAAGGTAGGCCAGCAGGTAGCACTTATGAAGCTGGACGGCTCTGTAAAACAATTCCGTGTAACAAAGATTTTTGGTTTCTTCGGGTTAAAGCGCCAGGAAATCCAGGAAGCACATGCTGGTGACCTTATTGCTTTATCCGGAATGGAAGATATCAATGTCGGTGAAACTGTTTGTCCATTCGATCAGCAGGATCCACTGCCAGTGTTACGTATTGATGAGCCAACATTACAAATGACATTCCTAGTCAATAACAGCCCATTTGCAGGCCGTGAGGGTAAATACCTGACTGCTAGGAAGATCGAAGAAAGACTTCGCGCGCAGCTGCAAACTGACGTTAGTCTTAGAGTCGACAACACGGATTCACCGGATGCCTGGATCGTTTCAGGACGTGGAGAACTGCACTTGTCTATCTTGATTGAAAACATGCGTCGTGAAGGTTATGAGCTTCAAGTATCAAAGCCTGAAGTAATCGTGAGGGAAATTGACGGAGTGAGATGTGAACCAGTTGAACGCGTTCAAATCGATGTTCCTGAAGAACACACAGGCTCCATCATGGAGTCAATCGGTGCCCGAAAAGGCGAAATGCTTGATATGATCAATAATGGAAGCGGCCAGGTTCGCTTGATTTTCAACGTACCGGCACGTGGACTTATCGGATACACAACAGAGTTTTTAACATTAACTCGCGGATATGGTATCATTAACCATACATTCGACAGCTACCAGCCAATGCTTCAAGGCCAGGTAGGCGGACGCCGCCAGGGTGTTCTTGTATCAATGGAATCCGGAAAGGCATCTACTTATGGTATCATGCAGGTAGAAGACCGCGGAACGATCTTCGTTGAGCCGGGAACTGAAATCTATGAAGGCATGATTGTCGGCGAGCACACTCGTGAAAATGACATTACTGTAAATATCACGAAGGTAAAGGCAGCAACTAATATTCGTTCTGCAAATAAGGACCAGACTTCGGTCATCAAGAAGCCAAGAATCATGACTCTTGAGGAATCTTTGGAATACTTGAACGATGATGAGTACTGCGAAGTTACACCAGAATCAATCAGACTCCGTAAAAAGATTCTTGATAAGAATGAGCGTGAAAGAATGGCGAAAAAGAAAAAATTTGCTGAAGCTTAATTAAGTAGGGGGAAGAAGTATGGATGTAAGCCAGAGATTATCTTTTTTTGCAGCATTATTCCGGGTAGATGAGAATCCGACGGTTGGTATGTGGATTCTTTACCTGACAATTGCCGCTCTAAGCATCCTTGTATATAAACTTGGATTTGCACAAAAGCTGCCATTGTTTAAGAGTATCATCATCTACGTGTTTCTATTGCTTGGCTCTACAGTCCTGACCTTCCTTGCTATTTTCCTTCCCATTACGGAAGGACTTGTGGTCGCTGCGCTTATTCTGATCATTTACAAGCTCAGGCTGCGCCAGCATAAAAAAGCAGAAGCGAATGTCAAATAGGAGTTGGGGAAATGAAATCACTCCAGGATGCAATTTATAATTGGCTGACGATCAAAATTGTCAGCGACGCTCGGCCAGAAGATACAGCTGCTCAAGAAACAACACAATTATTCGATCAAATTCTTGCCGATGAACATAACATTGAATCAAAAGAATTAAAACGAGATGCTCTAATGTATTATGTCACCGTTGTTCAGGAAGGCAACTCAAAAGAGTACCGTTTCCCACGCGACCTGATCGAAGTCATGCTTGACCAGATCAGGCAGGAACCAGACAAATACGCCAACTATCCAGAAGAAGAATAGTGAAAATCCGCCCAGAGAAGGGCGGATTTTTTTGCTGTAGATTCGTGGTGCTTTGCTTGTCTAATGGATAGTTGAATTTAGTTTGAGCTGAAAGCAGCTAAAGCTGTCAAGGAAAGCCGGAATTGTGACAAGTTTGAAGTGAAAAGGGGAAAAGCTGTCAAGAAAATCCCGTAATTGTGACAGGTTGGAGGTGCAAAGCAGAAAAGCTGTCAAGAAAAGCCCAGAATCGTGACAGGTTTGAAGTGCCAAGCGGATAAGCTGTCAAGAAAAGCCCGGAATCGTGACAGGTTTGAAGTGCCAAGCGGATAAGCTGTCAAGAAAGCACTGAATTCAGACAGGTTTGAGGCCATGACCCCAAAAACTGTCTGAATCAGCCCTGGATTTCGCACTCAACAATATCCAGTAGGCGAAACATCAATTATTAATAATCAATCACAATCAAAATCACCAATCATCCTTCTTAACCCGGGAGCGGTATAATTTAAAATTCCCGGTGGCGATTCGATTGTTCGTTTTTTCGGCAATTCGTTCATTGCATGGTTCACACATATATGTATGGATCGGCCTATTCCTGAGCCGCTTCGCCTGAAGGGTATCGCTGTTAATATTCTCGATTTTGTCGCACAGTACACATTTGACTCTCATTCTTACACCTCTTATCAATAATTATCATACATAGCCTGGTTGAGATTGGATTATATTATAGTATATCATTGTTTCCAGATTGAGCAGGGAAAATCATTTGATTTGCCCTGCCTAAACAATTCGTAGTACTATTATGATAGTGTAAGGAGGGTGAATATGGCAAATCAAGTGGAACCTAAACTAATCAAACCGTTGTTTGATGAAATGCAAAAAGAGCGTTTTGTCACCTTGGCAACAGTAGACCATGAAACCAGCGGCCCGAATGTAAGTGCGATATCATGGGTGCTGGCAAAAGATGAGGAAACCGTTTATTTTGCGGTGGATAACCGTTCTAGAATCATCGAGAATATCAAGAGCAATAACAAAGCAGTAATCAACCTAATCGCAAATGAATCTACATATTCAATCAGCGGGGCAGCAAGCGTCAAGCAGGAAAAGCTTGAAGGTGTACCTTTGAAGCTGGCGTTAGTCGAAATCAAAATCACCGAAGTAAGGGACGTTATGTTCTATGGATCAAAAATCGTCGCTGAACCTCAATACGACAAGACATATGATAAAGACGCGGCGGCACGCCTGGACAATCAAGTAATGGATGCAATGAGAAAAGCTTAGTCGATGACTAAGCTTTTTTTTATTTATGGTAATTAGATTGTTGTTCCTGTTCCTTTTCCAATTGTTTTTTCTCGCCATCGTCCAGTTTCTTCTTTGGGTCCTCAGTCGGGCTTTCAGTCTGCGGCTCAATCATATCGGCTGGTACCTCTGGCATAATTCTTCCGGTTATGTCAGAAAGCTCGTTCATAATACCCTGGATAGGCTGTCCATTTTGTATATCCTCAGATATCTCCCTTAATCTCGCTGTGATATCTGGGTCCGCAACAACGACTGCCCTGGCACCGTGCGGGTCTTTCTTTAATGCTTCCGCCACTGTATATTTAACAGTATCTACCTCTGACCTCTCCATCTTATCCTTAACGTCGATTCCCACTATCGCATAGCGTCCGACTACTACAGCAGCGGCATCGTCCACATTCGGGATGTGAGTGGTCAAGCTCACAAGGTGGCGGGATATCTCCTGTCCTGATTGGCGGTCAACATCTTCAATTGCACTATTCTGGACCTTGACCTTATGATCTTCGTCAGCATTGTTGGCGTTGTTCTGTCCGTTGCACGCAGTCAATAGCAGCACAAACGAAATGGCAGCAACCAATCTTATCATCAATGAACCCCTCCGATTATTTATTCATAAAAAGTCCTTATCACTCAACTGGGAATTAAAATGAGGAAGACAGTTTCCTAGCCAGTATTCCCTTATATTTTTCTTATATTTTTTCCCTGAACCTCCCTATTGGATATAGGCTCAAAGCGGGAATATAGCAGGCAACAAAGTTCCAACAGGAGCTGTAAAAAAGAAATGCTCAAAGGTTATTGTGCAAAATATCTTCTATCTTTATTCAAAAAGTCATATATTTTACCAAAGTCCCGGCCAAGGCTGCCAAGTTGCCAAAGTCGAGATCAATAAGGCGGGAGGCATCAATTTGAGTAAAATATACGTACTGGATACAAACGTCTTACTACAGGATCCGCACGCGATTTTTTCTTTTCAAGACAATGAAGTTGTCATACCTGCTGTAGTTCTGGAGGAAGTGGATTCAAAGAAAAGATATATGGATGAGATTGGGCGCAACGCACGCCAGGTATCAAGGCTCATAGACGGCATGAGGGAAACAGGTAAGCTGCATGAGAAAATTAACCTTGAAGGCGGTGGGACGC
>ENA-ORXC01001270-ORXC01001270.1-marine-metagenome-genome-assembly--contig:-NODE-1270-length-15098-cov-4.970641_pt1 | contig 15098 bp, 23 predicted proteins | sample MGYA00237865_ERZ511478 | MGnify/ENA metagenome assembly ERZ511478 | reverse complement strand
CCCCCTTTGTGCACTCCCCCTTCTTAGCTCTCCTCTCAGTTGGGCCATCATGAAGAGTACTGAGACTCGGGCGCACCTGGCGCCGATGGTGCGCGTCGAAGGACACAGCGTCGCCTCCGCCGCGCGTGACGTCAACATGTCTGTGCGATTGGCGACGCGCTTCCTGGAGGATTTTCGAGACATTGGCGGTGAATTTTACCACAACCCGGCGCAGTGGAATTGACACTCCGACAACCTGGCCGACGACCCACAACTCCGCGAGGCCGTCCTGGCAACTTTCGAGGACCATCCCGAGCTGTTCCTCGATGCGCTTACCGATGCTGTCAACGCGATCGGCGCCCGAGTCGACGATTTGTTGATTGTTGCGCTGTTGACGGTGGCTCGAGTGCTGGCTCACAATGGATGCACGCTAAAGGTGATTCAACGCGCCTTTGCTACGCGTAACGAGGGGAGCCGCGTCGAGTGGATGGCGGCGCAATGGCAAGTCCCGCTGCGCTGCCGCGTTATGTCGACGAGGCCCTTCGGGTGCGGCGTGCGGCCTAGCGGCGATGGGCGTGGTCTCTCCGGGGGGATAGGGCGGAAATGTTACGTCGCGTCGTCGGCGGGGGTGCGCACAAGTTTCATTGCGGCCATGGCTCATGACCATCTGCTGGTCTGGCTCATCACGTGCCCACCTCCTGGGCAGACAGCGGTCGACTTCATATTGTTTTTGACTAGCTTTTTATTACCACACATGCTACCAGTGCTGGAAGGGAGAGCATGGAGAGAGCATCCCGAGCGGCGTGAGCTCGTCCTCGACAATGCGCGGATTCACGACGAAGTTGCTTTGACAGTCGTGCCGGCCGCGAGTGTCTTTCTGTTGCTGCTCCCACCGTACTCGCCGGACTTCAATCCCATAGAGGACGTCTTCGCTGTTGGCAGCATCTGGTTTCGGCGGTGGTCAATCCCGGAAAAGTCAACTCATGGCCTATGCTGACCATCAACTCAATTCCACACGAAATCACTGGACGTATGTGCCGTGGAGCTTTCCAAGCGGCAGTTCGCCGATACATACTGTACGTCCCTTATAATAAGGCATCTGCAATGACCGACAAACAAAAACCATGCGAAGCTCGCTCGGCACGCCGCCTCCTCGGGGGGTGGTCAATCCCTCGCGGTCGCCGCCCGCCCCCCCGCCCGCGCACAACCCCCTCGCGCGCACCAAAATACCGCCCTTTCCACGGCCGCCGTCGTCTCCGCCGCCCCGCCGCGCGTGCCGTCGCCGCTACCCTGCGCGCAGCGGAAGGACTCCCGATGCAGATCTCCCGTGACCGAGAAATGGTGGCGGTGGGGAGGGGGAGGGGGTCCGTATGACCGCGTGCGCTTCAGCGGTGCGACTTGCTCAGAGGCTCGGCCGCTGTGCTCATGTGAGCGAGGCACAGAGGTGAATTGATGGCAGTGAACTGGGGAGACGCAATATTTTTGATCGTGGGCGTCACCACATGGGCCTGTCCCGTCAGTAAGACCCAGCCGAACCCGCCGTGCTCGGAAGCCCAGCAGGGCTTTCAAAAAAAAGCGGCGGAGGTCTGCATTCCATCGCCGCAGTTCCACGATGAACTGACGCAGAGATTCCAAGACGGAGGGGACCTTCAGGTCCACACTCGCCGCGCACTCCATAAGCTTTCCACAAACGTCCTTGCATGACAGCTCGCTGCACGTTACGAACGCACCGGAAAAAGCCCTCCCCTCACCAAAGAACTTTCCCATAGCGGTCTTCAACCTCGTCTGTTCCGAAGCGTCAGGGAGAGACAGGTACCGCAACGCCACACTCTTGAGCTCCTTCCCCTTCACGTCAAAGAAAAGGTTGGATCTGCCGAGCTTCTCATCTGGGTCCAGCAAGCCTCTTCCGCCGAGACCGGCCTCTCGGTTGCGGCGCCGCTGGATCGCGCGGCTCGCGGACGGGTACGCGGGAGCCTTTCGCAGCGAGTCCTCCAAGGTCACAACCACAGAAGCCCGGCGATTTTCCAACTCGACGGCCCCCAGCGCCCCGGGAATTGGCTACATCGTCCCACTGGCGGGCCGCGCACCTACATCTGAGGCAGATGCTCCTGAAGTGCGACAGGAAGCCTGGGGGAACCAGAATTTGGTGCCGCAGCTGCAATGCCCACAGCCGAGAGAACCGCCGTCGTCGCGGCCGCGCCACCCAACCCCTACAAATCGTTAACGTCCGACTGGGCCACGTGCGCCCGGAACCGCTGCCTGTCGGTTGGGTGAATCTCTTCCAGCACCCGCTTGTAGCCGTGGGCAGTCCCATTCTGTGCACGAACTGTTAGTGGTAGGTTCTTGATCGCCCATTGGAGGCGCACCTGCACGTCCGCCATGTCGTGGTTCTCTCATGACCACTGAGATGAGGCCCTAACGGCGATGGAGATGTTGACGCTGTCGGGGTCATGTCCCGCGACGTCGCAGACGGCACACGCCCCTGAGAAAGACCGGAAAGAGCGCTCGTGGCATCCGCAGCGAATGTTTTTCTCCTTGTTGATGGGACAGCGCGTCATCATGTGACCTGCTCAACCATCAAAGCCGAACTTCCGCACATTTCCTGCGTTGCATGTGACACAGACACACAGAACAAGCAAAAAAGAAAACAGAAATTCACAAAGCTCAGCGATAGCAGTACAAAATAAAGCACATTCTGGTCATCAGTACCCATGGGCCTCTCGGGAGAGCACTCAAGCAGGAGACGGTGGTAAAGCAGACAATCCAGAACAGATTCACTGGCAAGACCACCAATTTTCGTGATCCGTACCGCTCTGCACCAACCCGCCTGCATCAGGCGTCGCACAGGCACTCTCTGCAAGAACCGGTCCATGCGCCATGGCAGAGAAGAATGGCGTGTGATCCGGTACCGCGGACGTGAGTATGAGGATGGAAGACACGAGAAACCGTCCGTGTCTCGTCATGAAACGTGCAGAGCTGGGGGTCACGTGACGCTATGGACCCGGTCGGTCCAACCCGACGACGTCGTCGTCGCGGACGATCGAGCCCTGTCGTGCGCCACAAAATGGGATGCCGTGAAGACGTCAACTAAAATTCAACGTCACAACCTGAACTTCTGTGAAAGCAAGGAAACTTCAGTTTGAAACTAAAAGTACCCTTTCTGTTCGTTTTCCTGTTCTGATCGGCCAAAATTGGGAGTTCTGCGACAACAAGAACACGGACCAAGAAACCCACGAGCGGGATATCAAGGGGAATAAAGAATCTGACCGAAACCGTCGCCAGCTGAACGGGAGCGCTGCAGATGGAACCGTGTTGTGCAACTTCAACCGGGGCAGTTGCACCACCTCGGCACCGCCGCACCATGGGCAAAGGCGGGAGGAAGCGCAGGCACACGCGTGACACCCCCTCCCGCTCCGGTGCTCTGTCTTGACACATAAACAGGACGTGCGCGCCATCCGTTCAGTGTCCTTCTCGGCATGCTTCCCGAATTTCCCCCCCCACCGCCGGGCCCGCTCCACGGCCCTCCGGTGCAGCCCCTTCTCCCTGCGCAGCCGGTCCGTGGTGTGCTCGCGGTCTTGCTACAGAAAACCCTCCAGGGAGTGCAATACAGCCCGCTGCACCGACGCCTGCCCTGCCCTGACCTCCTGTGCCACTTGCGACACAGTCTATGGTCTCATGGAGACTCCCAACCACTGTCCCAGGCGCCGCAGCGTGCACGGATGTGGGGTTGTGTGTCCCACCAGCGCCAAAATCTTTTCCTCCGCGGGCTTTTCTCGGCTGTCGCCACCGTAAAGTCCCTGGCGCCAGTGGAAGAGTTCGGCTGCAAACCTTCAGCAGTCGTCGCCTTATGACATCGCTTTCACGACTCCAATGACGGGTCTGTCGGGTTGGACGGCCTTTACGTGCGCGTGTGGGACTAGAAGCGCCTACGGTCGCAGCTGGTGGTTGTCTCCCAAGAGCCGAACCTCTTCTTCCTGTCCATGCGAGACAACACTGCGTTTGGCTTTCCATGTATCTTTTACGGCACGGCGGTGACGGACGGGGAGGTGAAGGCGGTGGTGCGACTTTTAGCCGCCCAAGAGTATACTGGAGACCTCCCTGACAGCTACAACAAGCACGTAGAGAAGAGGGGCACACGCTTAAGCGGTGATCAGCGCCAACGCATGTGCCTCGCATGCACGCTGGTACGTTGATCCCTGTGCTTGTTGTTAAGGAGACGATGAGCGCGCTCAACCGGTGGCGGAGCGGGTGGTGGAGGCGGCGCTGAATGCGGCGGTGACCGCCCGCACGCACGCGATGGTCATAAATGCGCACAGGCTGTCAACAGTGCGCGCCACAGTCGTGATTTCGGTGGTGGACGAGGGGTTGTGATGGAGGCGGGCTTGCACGAGCGGCTTTTGGACGCTGGTGGAGCTTACCTCAAGCTGGTAAACAATCTGGCAATGGAAACTTCAGTGGTCCGCACCGCCGTGGTGTTGTGTGGAGTCGTTTCTCGCTGAGGTTTCTGCCTATTGGTTGAAGTGCTATGCGTATGGGCGTGCCGACTGTGACGGGTCTTCATTGCATTTTCTCCTTCCAACGGACAGCCTCGCTGCTGTGTACCCGCCGCGTGTGGCAGAGTTACATGCTCTATGGACTGGAGACTTCCGCCTTTCTTCGCTAGCAGTTGGATCATTTTCATCCTATGCGTTGCAACCACGGTGGCCTCGCGCCACCTTCCACGGTAAGCGGCGCACTCCTTCTGTGCGCTCAGCTTGACACGCTGTGCCGGGAACAAAGAACGTCATGGGCAACGACTGGAAAGGTAAGCGGTTCTGAGCAGCCTCCGTCCGCCAACGCTCAAGAGACGAAAGCTCCTGTATAGAGATGGGTAAATGCCTGCCAAATCACGGAATTTTCCATGAATTTCCGCACATCCCGCATACGAGCTGATTTCCCAGTGTTTCCCGGAAAGGGAATCTCTGGAAATGCTTCCCAACATGTGTTCGATCTGCAGGGATCTCCCGTGACATCCTCTGAAATTCTGGCGTCCAGCCTGGTCCAGCGTGGCCATCATCCGCCACACAGCGGCTATCACTTGCATCCGCGGGCAACGAGTGGTAGTGATCATGGCATCAGGATCCATGTCTGACCGTGACAGGCGGTTCCCGTGTGGAGGACCGACAGCTAGTTGTGAGGGCCGTGGCCAGCCTTAAACGGAGAACTGGTCCTCGTCTAGACCCTGTGTCGGCCCGAATCGGCCCGTCTCTGCCTACTTTACACTCTCTCTGGCGCTTCCCTGACTCTCCGGTGCCCCTTCCTTGCCCAACGTGGCCAGCACCAGTCCCCATCGCCCCCCCGCCTACTTCGGCCGTTGTGGGCCACCGACTTCCGCTTCACCATCATGCCCCCTCCACCTCCTTCCCCGCGCCCCCGGTTCCCCACGTGGCACTGTGCCGTCGTCATCACGGACGATGATGGGCCGAATATGCGATGCGAAGCAACGGCATGCGACTACTAAATTCTCTCCAAGAACATATAACGCGCTAAAGAGAACGCTATCTCTTTTTCCCTAGCGCGGTCCCAACTTGGGGAGGTGCTGAACGTCCTCCAGCTGCGTGCCTCCACGGCGGCGACTGTACAGCCCGAGGCGGGCCCCGCCCTGCCCCCTGCCTCACCCGAGACGATTGACTTTTGGGTCATGTCGGTGGCCACGGCGCTGCTGGTTCAAGGTCTACCCATGGGGATGTTGAAAACGAATCTGTGGCGGGAAGCAATCTTGTCCACATGTGGCCGGCGCTGTAGAGGCCTGTGCATCCGCCACGCAGTCTCAAACATACTGGTGGCGCGCGTGGCAGCGTCCATTGATGAACAGGTGACGACGCGGCTGGCCGCTACGGGGACGAGCATTGTCTCCATTGATCGGTTGACAGAATTAAATTCACAGAGCACATACACGTCACGCTTTTAGCGGCGGTGCCATTTTTTGTGGCCGGCATGCGCCTCGGTACGGCCCCGTCATCGGCAGACAGCATCCACGATTTCCTCTGGTCTACTATGAACACGTCTACTCTGCTGTTTTTTGGGGCAGCCGCGTGTTAGGGCCCCGCCCGAGGGATTCGGGAGAAGCAGTGGGCGACCTACAACCCTTTTGCTTTTGTGCCGGACTCGCCCATTGTGATGTGCTTGCTTCGTACCAATCTGCTGGCATGCAACACCTCTTTGGTAGCCTACGGGTGTGTGTCCCACGCCGTCAGTGTTCAGGCCCACGACGCTTTCGACACGGGACCCTTCGTGCCTGCTCTGCGGGCCGCTGTCACCCTCTTTGTGTTCTTCACTCGCTGTTTGCGGGCGCGCTCGACGCTGGCAAACATCCAGATCTAGGAGCTCTCCGCGGGACGGGGTGTGGAGGGGCTCCCCAGCATGTAACGTACGCGGTGGATGGGCGAACGCCTGACCATCTCCTCCGTGTTGGACAACTCCCCTACATCCGTCAGGCACTGTTTGCCGTGAACGAGAAAGACCTGCAAGGATTTGAGGTCCCTGCCAGTGTAGCCGCGGCTGCCGCAAGTCCCACCCCGATTGCCCGCTTGGGCAACGCATCCCCGTTCCTCAAGATGCTCTCAACCGCATCCACCGTAATAGAGGTGCACGTGGCTCCCCAGTGCTCCGTTCCTGCATATTTCTGATCCCTGGTGATCTGACTGACCTCTGGTTTTGTGTCGGTGCCCTTGGCCGCGCGCGAGTTCCTGATTGGTCGGTTGTCGAAGTGCTACGCGGCCATCCAGATCCCATTGAAGGTGCTCGTGCTGTTTCTGGACCCTTTTTTGTTTGACGTACGACGCGCGATTGGCGACTGTCTGCTGGCGGGCTCCACGTTGCCGGCCTGGCGTGACCAAGCTGCCTCCCTAGTCCCGAGTCCTCGGTGCGTCTGGACCATTACAGCCGGCCTGCATCATTGGTACGTGACAACCACCTCCACCCAATATTGGAATGGAACCTGGATGGGAACCCGTTTACGTCGCTGCAATGCGTGGCTCTGCGGCTTTTTTCCGTGCCATTCTCGGCAGCGGCGGGTGAGCGGACCTTCAAGAATTTTAGGGCCATCTTATCTCTTGCTCGAAACCGCACCTCCAACGACCGCGTTTTCGCGAGGACCTGGGTATCGGTCAGCTTTGGTCAACTTGGCCGCGCCAATGGCGTTCAGCTTTTCGGCGGTCGGCTTTTGAGCGATTTTGCTTGTCCGAGTGGGTCGCGTCGCACCTCTAGGCGCCCTCGCGCCGAAACCGGCGGTTGGTGTGCAGGCTCTCGCCCCGGAACTACCGATCGGGGCGGCTGCGGCGGCGCTGGATCACGCGCTTGGCGGCGACGCTGTGGATCTCGGGGGAGACGAACCGCCGGCGGGCGGGTCAGACGGGGAGTTGGGTGACTTGGCGCCGGGTGGGGTGGAAGCCGCGGTAGATGGTGCCTTTGCCCTTGCTTTAGAGTAATGCGCGCTCTTCTTTCTTTGTTTATTATCTGCACTGTACAGACTGATCCTCCTATGCCCTTGGGATGACGTGACATGGACTTCACTGAGCTGGAAGCTAGTCAAAAGAACAAAGGAAATGAACACGTGTCGTGGGTTTGCACGTGGGAGGGAGCATGCTGGTGGTGGAGCATGGGCCGTGGCAGCACGGAAGGCGGGGCGGGAGGACGATGCACACCCGCATAACGGTGAAACATGGCTGGGGAGACCCAGGTACGGGAGAAATAGAACCAGCACGTATCGTAGGAAAGAACGCCACGGGCGATTGTACGCAGAGGTCAAGGAGACGGTGGGTAACGGGAAGGGAGTAAGGGAGAAAGCGCCAGAATGGGAAAGAGCTGTCTGCGTGCCGACAGTAACATGTGTCTGTATGACGTGGGCCAATGGAACGGAAGATATTCATTCACAGCTCGTGTCTGCCGCGCCCGTCTTCAGTCTCCAGGAATCACACCTTCCGAGCGTTTCCTCTGCTTCAAAGAAAATCCTCGATTTGCTTTTCCAAGTCTTTTTCCGTAACATCTCTATTGGTGGTACGATCTAGGGCGTTCCTTTAATCGGCTCCTCTTTGCTCCATTCTCACTGCCACACACACGCACAGTGTCTTCCCGCACCACCGGTACAGTACACAGCAGGTTCCCCAACGCACCCCCATGTCTGAAGAATCCCGCGACAGCGGACAAGAAGATGGTTTCTTCATGCTATTTCCGCTGACGCGTTTTCCCCACCCAGCTCCTTCCCCGATGGTCACAACGAATGAGCTCTCACTTGCTCGCATACTGGGTCGGGAGGAGGGGGCTGTGAAACAATGGCGACATGCGGGCAGTGACCATTGTCTCAGCTAGACGGGGGCCATGGAAGAGACCGTGCGCAGGAGGATGTGACTGTCCGACCGAAAAACGGCCATTGACGGACAGCCAGACACTGCTCATATGAAAGCTGTCACTCGCTACTTCTTATTGAAATCTCGTGCATGGTGGTTGATGTCCTGGGAGCCGTGTCGGTTAGACGTGAAGCGTTTTGGGGCCCATTCGTAGTGGTTTCATGCAAAGAGCTGCAGTTGTGTCTTTTTGTAAGCAGGCTGCACATCGTCCAGTCATTGAATAGAAATGTTTTGCCGCTGGACCTAATCAGAATACATATGTAGTCTACAAGACTCACTGGAACCAACTTTGTTCCAACCTCACATCGGACGTGGGGCACGCGAGAAGGGCAGCAGGCAGGTTGTCATGTAGGCATGAAGGAGCCCTTGTTGTATCATGCTGAGCACACGAACGCGACCCGGGACTGTCCTCAATCCTATATGAGCTCCCCAGCTGATCGTGGCATGGACTGTGACAGTAGTGTGCCCCGGCAGCTAAAGGCGCAGGGACATGGAAGCTGGAGACGCGGCGGCCCGGCGGTTTGGCAGCGGCGGCGCCGGTAGCGGCGCAGACAGCTGCGGCGACCGCGGCGCCGCTTTTGGCCGCCGCCAACGGCGACCGCATGACGGCCCTTCTTGGTGGGGGGGTGCGGGGCGCCGCGTGGCACGCCTTCGCTGCCCCACCGCGCTCCTCCACCGCGGCGCCAAACTCTACTGGCGCAGCGCCGTGCACCGGTGGAAAGTCCTGAAGAGGGGGTACCTACGCTCGTGGGCACGTCGGCGGTGGCATTCCGGCAGCCGGGACCCAGCATAGGCGCCGACGTTGGCTCCCCCCCACCCCTCCAACTGGCACGACTGGCCGTCCTATCGCCTGAATGCGAAATCCCCCGACCAATAAAGAATCTACAACAGCATCAAATCGGATGGGAAATTGAAGGCGGGAAAAGTGGCCCCATCGCAATGGCGACATGAGGGGGAGTTCGAAGTAACTCGTTTGCAACCCTACCCCCTCTCAGACGTTGGAAACAGCCCCCACGATCTCTTTTTGAGGTTCAATCTCTGAAAATTGTTGTGGGTCGGTTCTGGTTGACGTAATGTATTACACGATTTGTAGGGCAGCGCCAAGAACCAGCTTGAGGCGCCTGGATCGGTTCCTTATCCGTGCAAGAATACTGTAATTGCTGCGGTGATGCCTGTTGAACCGCCTTTCGTAAATCACCGACAGTTGGTTGCGCACCGCGAACCGAGTCGCTTTCTAGTTTGCATTGCCGACGGTGACCAGGGTGGCGAGACGACGCAGGCGGTGCTGGCTATCACGCTACCTCGCATCTGTTGTGTTCTTCAAGGCTCTCATCGGCGGCCGCACTGCTACTTGTCAGTCGGGCACCTTCTGTTCGTTTCTCATTCGTGTTCCCCCCTTGTCTTTGTCCCTCGGGCTTTTGCCATGGCGTCCAACGGCGACGCCCGTTTCAATGCGGCGCCCGCCGCCCCGCCCGCGGGCGCGCCCGCCCGAGACGCGCCAGCGGGCGGCCTCCCCGCTGGCGACCCCACCGTCGTCGTCACCCCGTGGGAGGTGTCGGGCATCGTCGACTACACCAAACTCATCCAACAGTTTGGCTCGTCGCCGCTGACACCTGAACTCGTCGCGCGGCTGGAGCGGGTGACGGGGCGGCCGGCACATCACTTTCTGCGGCGGGGCATCTACTTTAGCCACCGGGACCTGGACAAGATGCTGGACCTGCACGAGGGGGGGCAAAAGTTCTACCTGTACACAGGGCGGGGTCCGAGCAGTGCCAGTCTCCATCTGGGTGCGTTGGCGGTTGTGGCAGGGTGAATGTGAGTGGGGTCAAGGGGGTATCAGTCCTTTTGGGCTGGTCCTGGTTTTGGGCTTCTGTCGGCAGCCTGCGGCAGCGCTATCTTTTTCTGGGTATTGTGCAACTGCCTGGCTCTGTACTGATTGAGGAGGCTCCTTTCTGTACGCTCCGTGACTTATGGTCTCCTGCGCTCTCGCCACTCTTCTTCGGACGCATGGTTTGCTCGCAATTGCATTGCTACCGCTGCCATTCGTCCTGCCTTTGACGCCTTGTAGGCCACCTGACGCCTTTCATGTTTACCAAGTACCTACAGGACGCCTTTGACGCCGTGGTCGTCATTCAGCTGACCAACGACGAGAAGTTCCTCTTTTCTAAGGAGACCAAGCGTCCGCTGGAGGAGTTCACGAGGTTGGGCAGAGAAAATGCCAAGGTAAGGCTGCTGTTCTGCGTGTCCACACCCTGTGTCCGATTCTCGTTTTGCTCACGAGCTGTTGCACGCAACCTTTTGCTGTGTCTGACGTTTCCGTGTGTTCCATACCGGAAGAGGGACTCTGTCCGCTCCGCCATGTGTCTCTTTGCTTTCCTCGTGCTGACGCATATGCTCACCTCCGCCACCCACAGGACATCATCGCGTGTGGCTTCAACCCGGAGAAAACGTTCATGTTTATGGACACGGACTACATTGGGTCGTTGTACCCCAACGTGCTCCGCATCCAGCGAGCGGTGACGTACAACCAGGTCAAGGGTATCTTTGGGTTCACCGACTCGGACAACATTGGCAAGCATGGCTTCCCCGCGGTGCAAGCCGCGCCCTGCCTCTCGTCCTCCTTCCCAGGGCTCTTTGGTGGCCGCACGGACGTGCCATGCGTTGTACCGTGCGCCATCGACCAGGATCCCTACTTTCGGATGACCCGCGACGTGACGCCCAAGCTCGGTGCGCGCAAGCCCGCGCTTCTCCACTCCAAGTTTTTCCCCGCCCTACAGGGGGACAACACCAAGATGTCGGCTTCGGACGCGTCGTCGGCCATTTACCTCGATGACTCGGGCAAGGTCGTGAAAAAGAAGATCAACAAGCATGCATTCTCGGGTGGCGGCGCGACGGTAGAGGAACACCGCGCTAAAGGGGGCAACGTGGACGTTGACATCCCTTATCGCTACCTGACCTTCTTTTTGGACGACGACGAGGAGCTCGACCGCATCCGCACCGAATACGCAGCTGGGCGGATGCTGACTGGCGAAATCAAGGCGGCACTCATCGCCGTGCTGACGCCGCTCGTCGAGACTCACCAGGCGCGGAGAGCAGCTGTCACGGACGAGGTCATCGATCAGTTCATGGCCGTGCGGCCCATGCAGCTGTGACTAGGCGTTTCGGTACGCGTGGTGGTGGCACGCGGGGCGGGGCGTCGACGAGGGGGAAGCACCGCACGCCTGCGCGTGCCGGGCGACGTAGCACAAAGACTTGAGAGTACCGGGCGTGTGGCAAGGCAACTGCGGCGTTGGATACAGGGACGTGGGACGGGCAGGCACTCGGCATGCGGCCCTATGGAGGGGCCGTGTGAGCGACGGGGTTGTGGGGTGGGTGGGGGCAGCCGCAAGACGGCTGTGCGGAGCCACCGTCTGGATGCAAGGGGAGTGCACAGCAAACGCAGGCCGGTCAAGGCGCCTCTGTGCATGTGCTTCCCAGGTACGATTGGGGGAACAATCGTCTCGACCGCCGACACACGTCGACCACACCAGGCTGTTTTTGTTTGCCTCCGTGCGACGGCCCGTCGCGCAATGAGCGGGAGTGGCGGCCGCCGTCTCTGCCCGCCGCCGAAGCTGCGGCCACCCGCGCCGAGCGGCTCACCACCCACTAGCGGTCGGGGACGCTGCCGCCGCGGCGGCGCGACGCGGCCTCTTGAACATATCTGAGACGCCGGACGACAGCTTCTCCCCGAGGTCGAGCATCAGGTCCTGCAGCTCTGGGTCCAAGATGCGGCCGCAATTGTCCGTGTCACGCCCGAGGGGGTGAGTCCCGCCCGCATTGAGTCCCACGGTGGCGGCTGCTCTTCTGTGCCCTTTGCCGGTCAGTGGGACGTGCCCATGTCAGACAGAAAGCAAAGAAAGGACCACAATTCGAGAGCATTGTGCGCGATGCTACTACAGTGGGTCTCATCGCCGCCCCATCGCGCTTCCCTTTTCCAGGTCACGGTGAGGTGGCATGCTGTTTGCTGCGTCGTGTACATCGCGTCCGACTCGGCCGCGCGAGCGCACGGCGTCGAGGCGAAAAAGCGTCTGCGCGTGCCGCATCATGCCGAGTCCTCGAGCCGAGGCGCGCGTGAGGACGAGTCGCGCTTGCCCGGGCCTTATACCCGTCGTCAGCTTGAACTACGGCTAAAGTCAGTGAAGGTCCAGCAGAAGAGGCAGAATCTTTCTTCACCTGAATACTCCACGTGTTCCAATGAAAGCCCGCTATCGACGGCCAAACGTGGCCTGTTACGGCGCCAGTCAACCTGCTCGCCGGTACGCGCCGCCGCTGCTTTGTATCGCGTCCAACGGACTCGATCGCGGGCACCCCCCGCCATGGGACACCGCTGTGCGCGTCACGCGTTATGTTCGACTCGCAGCCGCGGCCACCGTCGGCGTCGATCCGCCCCCCCGAGGGATCGCGCGGGCCCCCGCGACCGGCCAGCGCCACACCCCGCGGGTGCCGCCGCGCCCGCGCAGCGCCAGCCCCGCAGTGGCTTGTGGCGCACGCACCGCCGCGCCAAGGTAGCGGTCGCAGCCACGCCGCCGCACGGCACGCGCGGCCGCACGCGTCCGGTCGTCGTGTCTGCGCGCGGGGCTCTCGCGTTCGCCCGGCCGGCGAGGCGCCGACCCCGCCAAACGCACGTGCTCGTCGCCGCAGCCGTGCTCCGTGCTCGGCCGGTGGCAGGACGGGGGGAGCGGATCCCCCTACCAGTCCATTGTGTGCGCCACGCGCCCCCTCCGGATGCGTGGTGTGGCATCGGGTGGGCCGCCGCGACGCCGTCCACCACAGCGGGATGCCGGCACTGGCGGCGGCGCCTCGAATGGGGGCTGTCGGGGTGCCAGGGGTTGGGTGGCTGCGCCACACGCTGGCGACTGGCCCGCGTCCCGGCGCGCCGTCGCTAGCTGGGCTGTTAAATGGCGGCCGTGGCGAGGTGACGATGAGGCAAGCAAGGGCAGTGGTCGAGGCCACCGCGCGCTGGTCGACCCGCTCGACGCGGCGGACGTAAAAAAGGGGATCTGCCCAGTCGCGTCCAGGGCCAAGAGACAATCCATTCATCGTCCCGCCCCTGCCTCCCCCTTCCCCCGGCCAGGAGCCGCTAGACGTCCATCGAAGCGGCCATGGCGCTCCCCTCGGCGCGTCCGCGGCGGGCCCGGCTTGCCCCTGCCGCTGCCCTCACTGCCGTCATCTCGGCTATAACTGCCCACCTCCCGGCATCTGCCGCCGCCGCCGCCGCTGCCGATGGCATGTCATTGCTGACGCCTTTTGCTGCGTCGGGCACTACCGCTGCTGTTACCGCTGACGTGCCCGCCTGCTCTGCCGCCGGCTTGGCCGTTCTCCGCGACCGCGGCGGCACGGCCGCCGATGCGGCCGTCACTGTGAAAATGTAAAATGCGTGCCCAACCACTGTCACTGAGCTAAATTTAGGTCGGCAGTGCTCATGCCAAGTCATGCCGCCGCCCAGGAGCTATGACATAGAGAAATATTCACATACATCCCTATTCACAGTCACGACCGTCCTCTGCCAGGGTGTCCTTGCGCCGTACGCGTCGGGGCTCGGCGGCGGCGCCTTCCTCCTCGTCACCACCCCCGCGCGGGCGGCGGTCAATGGCAGCACCGCCGTGGCGGCGTCTTCGACGTTTTACGACGCGCGGGAGGTGGCGCCGGCGGGTGCCACCGCCGCCCGCTATGCCAACGTGACGCGGGAGCAGGTGACGACTGGCGGGCTCGCGGTCGGGGTTCCGGGAGAGCTCCTCGGCCTCGCCGCGCTGCACGCCGACCACGGGCGGCTGCCGTGGCGGTGCTCGTGTCGATAGCCGTGGAGATTGCCGACACGGCAATGGTGACGCCGCAGCTCGCCGACCGCCTGGCCGCCGAGGAGGCGTCCGGAAAAGTCGCCGCCTCGGCGGGCCTCGCCACCCTCTATTCCACGCCCGACGGGTCCCGCCTGCTGCGTGCGGGGGAGCGCCTGCCCCTGCCGTCACTGGCTGCGACGCTCCGCGCCATTTCCGCCGACGGGACGGCGGCCTTGTATGGGGGCACCGAGCACGGGCGGGCCATGGCGGCCGATGTGGTTGCCGCTGGTGGTACGCTGTCGGCGGCCGACTTGACCGCCTACAAGCTCGTCCGTCGGAAGCCCGTGGAGGCCGACTTTACGCCCGCGTCGCCCGGGCCGGGCCCGTTTGCGGGAGTGCCACTGACGCTCTTTTCGGCACCGCCGCCATCGTCGGGCGGCGCCGTTGTGGCCTTTCTCTTGCGGCTGCTCGTCGGGATGCCGCCGCTGCCGCCTGCCGCGGGCGTCGGCGCCAGGGGTGCGTTGCCGTCGGGCGCAGCAGGCCCATACGGCGCGCTTGCCGAGGCTTTCAAGCACGCCTATGGGCGGCGGACGGCCGTTGGGGATCCGGCGTTTGCGCCGCCTGTACCCGGCTACGTGCGACGGCTGCCGTTGTCTAACGCGGCCGTCGCGGCCGTGCGGCCGCTGCTCGGCGTGTTCCAACCCCGCGCACCAGACACCTACCTGCCAGATGCGCACCGGCCACCACTGCCGACCGACGGCGGCACGACGCACGTGTCGATTGTCGACACCGCCGGCACCGCCGTAGCCGTCACGTCAACGATGAACACGGAATTTGGGTCGGGCGTCGTGTCGCCGACGAGCGGCATCCTCCTCAACAATGAAAGGTCCGACTTCACGCTCGCCACCGACAGCGC
>ENA-ORXC01001268-ORXC01001268.1-marine-metagenome-genome-assembly--contig:-NODE-1268-length-15138-cov-8.169710_pt1 | contig 15138 bp, 23 predicted proteins | sample MGYA00237865_ERZ511478 | MGnify/ENA metagenome assembly ERZ511478 | reverse complement strand
TACCGTCGTGTTCCAGCCCTGCTGAGAATTCGGGTGGTGCGGCTTCCTCTGACGATGGGTCGTCCGAGGGGACTGACGAGGAGGACGAGGCCCGTCTGGGCCAGGCGTGTTCGATTTGCGGGTACCGCAAGCGGTTTTCGCACGACAAGCACAACGCACGCACGTGCGGTGCAAGAAGCCTCGAATGCGCTTCCAGTCTAAGCGTCCCGGCCGAGTTCCGGGCCGAGGTTTTCCCTTGCCCTAACACGACTAAGAGGGCAAAAACATGCCCCAAGTCGGCTGCGTACGTTTTCGTCTTCCTGTGGAGGTGACACAAGTTTCTTGTGGGATGACAGCGTCGTGCTCGCTATGCCGTATGATCATTGGATGACACATGCTAATTCGTGCGTCTCTCGTGTGTGACTTTGCTACGATGTCATTGGCTGGCTGCTTTTTAGTTGCACGCTGTGTTTCCAGGAGGGACACCTTCCCCACACTATGTTCTTGACGAAGGCCTTCACTCTTGGACGTACGAAGAATGGTCGGCTATCGATACGTCAAGAAAAGAGGCGCGCTTCGAGCCCCGTTTTATGGTGTGTCCCAAGACCGAGGCTGTGCACCTCGAGCGCCAGGCGGCGTCGGCGCGCCGAGCGGCTACGCTCAAAGCGGACAGACGCGAGGCGGTCGAGGTTCAGAAGCGGGCGGCGCTTTTTCCCGATGTCACCAAGCTTCCCCCAGCCGCCCGGGCTGCAAGCATGGTCCGCGTGGCCGGCGCGATGACAGGTCATCACGCGCGAGCTGCGCTGGTCACCAATCCGCGTGGCGCTGCCTACCACAAGGCGTACGCGGGTGACATCGGCTCGGGAATGGCCGAGAACGTTGCCTTGCTGTACGCCGGTGCGACTCAAGCCGGTATTGAGTTCGGCGAATCGGCTTCTGGGGAAGTGCCCAACTCCGAGGTGGTTCGGCGCGGGATTCACAAGCGGATTCCTAAGGCGAGTGCGACAAAGAAGAAAGCCCAGGCCGATCGCATTAGCAAGCTGCTGGGCGCATTGAGTGGCCCTACCGGGACATCCAGACTGTACGTTGGCTGTATCGCTTCTCTCTTACGTCGTCTCTCCCCCCCCCCTCTTTCTCGCATTCCGTTTGAGCGAGCGGAAGCTGAAACTTGACACTAACACGAGCTCCATCGACATCCCTCATATTCTTGCGTTTCGATCCCATCCGCTTCACAGGGACGCTCACAACCTCCGAAATGAATCATCCGGCCAGCCCGCGCCTGCTGGGTCTTGCGCCGTCCCGCTGGCTGCCAACGAGGTGGCCGGGAAACAAACGCCGGCCACTGGCCTGCCCGGGGGACCCAGCAGCGCTTCCGCTGCCGGCGGGAACGCCGCGTTCAATCACTTTGTCCCGGAGGAGCTTTCCGAGAGCATTGGACTGTTCATTTATGGACCAATCTCCTCGGCGGAGCGGGAGAGCTTCGTTCGCAAAGCGCGCGCCGGGATGGAGAGCCAATTTGTCCGGGGAAACACGGTTTCAGGGTCGTCCTTGTCTACGTCTGCTGTGATGGCTCTCATTCTGTGTAAGTGGGGGAGCGCCGGGCAGGACCATCCATCTATTGAGGACCTTCCCGCGGGTTTGGCTGACACTCTCACACGCTGGGTGTCTTCCCATCGTTGAACGTTGGTGTTGTGAGCCGTTTTCCTGCCTTTGGTTTGTCTCGCACCTTTGTCAATAAATGTGTCTTTGCCTGTCCTACTCTTCATCATCATCTACTCTCGCTCCACTGGCAACGGCTCAAAGGCATCTTGCCAAGGCCCCTCTGGACCAGCGAGCTCCGGCACATTCCGAACGGCCTCCAGAAGGCAATGCTCAAAGTGCTTGCCAATATTTTCCGCCGACAAAGAGATAATCGCTAAGGCGTGGCGGAGGGCGTTGGGCTCCTCCGGGAACGAATGATGCATGGTCTTGAGCAGGTTGGACAGCTCACTGAGGACCTCTTCGATTGGTTGAAAATCTGGGCTGTAGGGAGGCAGCCGCAGCGGGAAGACGCCCGCCGCCACAATCCACGCTTTCGCTTCCGCCTTGTGGATGGGTGCGTTGTCCAATAGGAGGACACATCTATCGGCTTGGAGTGCCCAAGGCAACCCCGGGACGAACTTGTTCATCCTTGGCAGCAGCCCTGCGAGGAAGATGAGCCAGTCATCCGAGTTTTGTGACGGGGGAGTGGGTGTCGTCTCGCAGTAGATGACGCCCGTCTGGTAGGACACGGCCATCATCGTGGAAGTTCGGAGGATGTGCTTTTCGGCGCGCGAAAGGCAGTCATATCGCATCCCGCACAGCCACCGACCACGCCTGCGCCGCACGTCACCTCCATCCTTGTGCGTCTCGTCAACTGAGACGATGCACCGTAGCGAAATTGACAGTATATCGCGCGCAAGCGCCTCCCGACGCTCCTGGTCCCGCTCCCGACCCATTCGATACAGCTTCTTGTAGGAGAAGCCGGTAGCTCAGAGAATGCGGTCGAGCGTCCCAATAGAGGCCTTGTATGAGTCGCGGTAGCCAGGGAGAGTGGATGGATGGGTAAAAACGTCCTTTATTTCACCTATCAGCTGCTCGGGGTCCGAAGGCATGACCAAACTGACGGCTTGAAGGAAGCGAGAGTCGTAGGTGACGCTGTCGGCGTGTCGGTTGCGTAAAACAGGGTCCGGCCACCACTCGCCCGACGCGACGTAGGCGCAAATCCACATCTGGACCGTCGCGCGGTTTCAAGCTGAGCGCCGCGCAGCCTCCTTCTTGGGGAAGCCCTCAAAGAGCACCCAGGAGACCGCCAGCATCCGCGCGGTGTCATCGAAGACCATGGTGTCCTGCACATGAGCCGAACGCGGAGTCTTTCTCCCACCTGCTCGTCGCTTCGGACCCCAACGTCGCCTCTAGCAGAGTTCTTATCGACTTAGATAAGCCTCACGGTAGCGTTGTGGCCCCCCGTGCTGGCATGGGACGAATGCGCGGGAGTTTCACAGGCACGCACGGGAAGAAAAGTAGTCCGCGTGTTCCTGGCAGGTCTCTGGCGAGCGCAACGTTGAAAAAGGCACTCAGTTGACAATGCAAGGGCACACCAGTGGAATTAGAAATGCATGCCTCAGTGCCCTCATTGGTCATATTGGCACGCAGCCACCCCGTCGCAGACGATACAATGCAGAATCTGCGGATCTCAGTGATGTTATCCTGGGCCGTGCAAGCTCCATTGTCGTCTGAGCTTTATGCAGCCCCTTGCCCACGGTTTAGGTGTCCACAGCAACGGCGACGTAGCCTAAAAACAAACATGGCAGCCCTAGAAATGGTCAGCACAGTTAACAAGCCACCTGTCTACGTGTGCCACAGAAGTTTCCGGGACCAACACTGCACAGCGCCGTACTGACCACGTCAAGGACTCAGCCGTTATGGCGTCTGCGATGCCAGTGGTACAGATGGCGCGGCATGGGCAGTCCAGCACGACGTGTAGGCTGCCCAAGCGTCTGCGTAGGGGGTCAGAACGTCGCGTTGACGCGCGCATTTCTTCAGCTCTGGTTCCGGCCTCCAAAAAGAGTCTGGTCCAACTAATGGCGCTCAGACCCAAGATCGCGTGATAGCCTGACATCGGCAGGGTCGTGCTCAGAGCAACCAGCGCTCGAGGGGTAGGCAGATACCAGGGACTTCCATCACAATCCGCTCTAAAGGGTCAGACGGCAGCCATCTCTATGTACAGGTCTCCAGCCATAGTGTGCGACAGCCGGGCCAGGGAAGAACAGTGGAAAGAACTGTACTGACCACGTCTTTGACTGCATCATGATAGCGTCAACGGTGCCCACGGTACAAGCAGCGTGATGAGAGGGGGTCGGCGCGACGCTTGCGCTACGCAGGAGTCTGTGCAGGTCTCCAGAACGTGGTAGTGCCTTGCGCTTCACCTCAGGTCTTACTCAAGCCACGAACTTCAGGCTGGTTCAATTGTCGGCACAGGGCTCTACGAGTGCTGCTTGATACCGTAGGCTTCAACCAGTGCCGATTCTACCACGCCCTGGGATCAGTCTATCACAGTGTTTTGGCTTGATCTCATCCAGAAATTGTCGATTCCGGCCAGCCTACATACGAAAGCCGCCGTTACAGGGCGTCACCTGTGCTTCTCGAGGTACCCTCTACCGAGTCAACCGGCCCACACTCCATATCAAGTCGATGGCACCGTCCACGAGAGCGGCCCTGCATGCGCTCTGGGACAAAAATACACGAGGAAGATTGGTCCTCGACTCCACGAACTGGACCACCCCTAGTTTCTCGAGCACGCACCCTCTCCCGCCCACCCGCTCTTGCCATGTGCCGACTATCTGCACCAGACGACCGACGCTTCTTTCCTCGACAGTCGGACTTGATGCGTCTGTGCAATATGGAAACAGACACAGTGATGTACGGAATCGTCTACACCCACCTCTCCCTTTCCCCCCGCGGCGCTAGAAGTACCTCAGACAGGCAGGGCACCCAAGCAACATCACAGCACTGAGTCGTGCACGGAAAGCACGTGAGATGGAAAGCACTTGCGCCCAGTCTTGGCTCTACAGACAAGCATCTCGCCCCCGTCCGGTCGATTGCACTCGAAGCAGAGAGCGCGCATGTCTGGGTGGTGCACACGCAACAGCAGCGCTGCGCCAAAAGCAACCCGGGACCACCCGCCGATGGATGGCGACGCTTGTTTGTCGGGGTGAGGTGCAGGCCGACATCATACCCCGACAGAAGCTTGGGATCAATCACCATCGTTGGGGCACGCGGCCGCACGCCCGCTGAGTCTAAATTGCTGTCGATGAGACCGGATGCCAAGTCCTTGTATAACGTCGTCTGCTTGAGGGAGGCCAGTCGTCGCGCCTACGAGTGCAGCAGGCATGCGTTGACGATTCAAACACAATCAAGGAGATTTTTACTCTCTTGGACCAGTCGTGCTTCCCAAGCTTGTGGTCAAATATCATGTTTACTTGACGACACCAGTGGTGGAGATCAATCTGCACACACCAGCCGTCGTACATCTGAGCCTTATACGGCTAGGGCACCGACGTTGCGACACGATACTCCGCACCATCGAGGTCTCCACAATCGAGGTGACACCATCGTAGACGCTCTCACGAGCCGCTGGAGTCCACAGACCCAGCGTTCGCCATGAATATTCGCCTGTGGCGCTCAGCCCACATCACGGCCAAGCGGTCCGGAGCCCCCGACGGGCCTGTGTGCACCGTCAATACCCAGTCTCCAGTCGCGAAAGACGCTCTAGCCGCGAGAGAGGCCGTGAGCAACCGTCGGTGGGCCGCCATGACAACGGGAACCAGCAGGACGCCCACCTCCTTGAGTGCCAGAGCGGCCTCCGTGCTTGGAAATTAGGAGCCAGCAAAGAAGATGCGGTCCGATTCAGCCAACGGGCGCTCCAGGCGCTATAAAGTGGCAGTGTCATGCAGGACATGGCTCTCTTCGGCGGAGCGTATGGCATGTTGGTCGGCGGCAGTTGTCACGATATCAAGCCGCAGCATGATGCCTCTCGGTCCAGACGCGGCGCTCTGGATCTTGCAGCCGTTTTCCAGGAAATGATCGGTTGCAAAGATCATGCGCAGCCCAATAGAGCTCCACGACATGCCGAGACCGTACCGCTTGGTCATGGACGCGTCGACGCAGATGGTTTCGCCTGTGGTCGCGTGTGCCTCCTGGTGGGCGCTGACGTTGGAGGTGAAATCTTTGATGAGCGCCCACCGGTAGCGCTCACCGCCGCTCTTGTCGTCGGCAGGCCCACCGAAAGCCATTAAAATATCCAATAGAGGGTTCGTCTCTTGATAAGGGGTTTACTTGGAAAGGCAAGGAGTAGGAGGGAGGCTGACAGTGTCCAGTAGGGAGGTGCAGCGAGCGGTTCTCAAGGACAGCTGGGCGGAACGGGGCCCCCGCTGGCGTTCCAAATCGGATCTGTCATGCATCGGTGTGCGTGCGGTAGACAATTCGTCGCAATGGGTGTGCCGTGACTAACACGCTGCTTAGGTATCGCATTCCCTCTGACTCCCCCCCCCCTCGCCTCTGCGCTTCGTGCTTGCACATGATGGTACGGGTGACCACATGTTGTCGTGGGCACGAGCTCCCCCTCTACCCGGAGTATGTCGGCCGTGGGGGGGGGTGAGGCGGCGGCGGCCACCATTCTGGAGCCTCTCTCCCAGTCGGTCCCGCCCCACTTCTCCCTCTACTGGAACCACAGCGTCTTTGCCTATAAACAAGGGATCCTGAGTGCATCACGTGCTCGCGCCCACGCCCTCCCCTCAGCTGTGTGACAGGGTTATAGTGCCGCTGTCTTCCTACAACGGTTCAGCCACCTCCTCCCTCTCAAGCTCTTCCTTCGATCGCATCGGCGTCATTCTGACCTCTGCCGCAGGTAGCCACTATGGCGCTGTTCAGATTAGCAGCGTCGTCCCATGGGTCCTAGAAACTGTCACGGTCTTGCTTTCGGGGAGGTCGGGGTCGGGGCGGTCTGCGCGGTCCCTCGCAATGTCGCTCGGCGCGAGCGTGCTGGAGCACCGCGTATGTGCTGTCAACCCCCACTGAGACGATGTGGTCGGACCGGGCCGAGGGCAGTGGCTCCGCGTCCACCCCCAAATCGTCGGAACCAAAGAGAATATTTCCCTCGGACGTCGCGACACGGGCGTCCGACGCGTAAAGCACCGGCTTGTGATTGGTCGCCCTTCAGACCTTGTGCCACGTCTCCTGCACCATGCTTCCCCAGAAGACACACGTACTGTATGGATGGAGGAGAATCCCGGGGGGTCCGGGGCAACCGCGCACGACGTAAGAAACATTTTTAGGCGTCCAGCGCAGCCGCTGCTTGCACGCCGCCCATATCGGTAAGGGTCCGTCGCCGCAGAGCGTGAAGGTCAGTGGTGGCAGCCGATTTCCGTGAGGGAAAAACGGCGCCATGGAATGGGGCGGGCGCCGGCTGGAGCCGCGAGCCACAGGGTAGATGAACGCAGCGGGGCGGTATCGCCCTTGCCACAGCGGACAGGGACGGCAGCCATGGCCGCCGCCAGCGCTGGCTGGCGGCGGCCAAAGTGGAAGGGGGGGCGGCGGCCACAGCCGCTCGCAGCAGTGGAGGTCGACGGCAGCGGGAGGGCGTGTATGCCTCAGCCGGCTAGGGAGGCGATGGCCTGATGGAAATAACGGGCAGTGGCAGAAGCCGCAGACGGTCCGACCAAGATTCGGTCAGCGGGCGCGGCCGGGCCGCGGCGTCAGGCACAGCGGGGGGGGGGCCAACGCAGGCGAGTTGATAGATGCGTGCGAATATGGAGACGGCTAGCAGCAACGAGAGAAGCGCGGCGCACGCTGATCGACAGCGGCGCCAGGACTCATCCACGTCTCGCGCTGAAGCCATCAGGGCATAAAGAACCGCACCAGCGTTCATCTTCACCGGCCTTGGGCGTCGAAGGGAGCAACGTCACAAGGGGAGACAAAGTCACTGCGATGACCAGGGAGCGCCGGCCATAGTCGCGGGCCCCTAAAGCATCTGACCGGACGCTGCCGCATGGGCTTTCGCCGCGTCGTTTGCGGTAGCTGATAGATCGTGCCACGTGAGTCACCTGACATCAGGGGGAATCCGCCGCTGCGGCAGCGGCGGGCGTGCCCGTGGCTCCGCGCGCGGCCATGTACCCCTCCGCAACATCCACTGCGGCATATTGTTGTCTGCTGTCAAAGGAGTCCGTAAACAAGGCGCGCATGCCATCGGTGACAGCCTGACGCCTGCCGTCGCGCCCGGCAATTTCGGGGTCGAAAGCGAAGCCAAAGCGTAGTTCGGCACCGGCATGTGCAAGGAGCGCTTCGCGTCGACCGTTGCCACTTCCCCTGGTCAGCGGCGTTCTGCGCTAGACTAGAAGCGAAGTACGTAGCAGCCCAGATGGTCAGCCGTCTGGGCGGAATTAACGGGCCCGTCTCGAATACAGTCGAGGACTGCAGCTCGCTGCACCAGATGCATCCGCAAGTATTCTTTGCCCACGCGGAAAATGGCCTCACATGCGTGCTTGACAAATGTTTCGACAACACGAAGTAGCGTCCCTCAGACAACAGCAAATGACAGCGGATGAAGTTTTATTCAAAGTCATCGTACCCGCTACTTAGAAATTAGGAGTGATTAGGACGAGCGCAGACAACAGGTGCCATGGTTGCTCTGGAGAGACCAGCCAAGGGGAGAACTGCATGATGTCCTCTGCGTCCCTTTTACTCTGGGTTACGTCGTTGCCGTACAGCATGGGAGACTCCAACTTTTCTGGCGCGTGTGCCGGGAACAAGCGGTAGTCAGATAGTGACAGGATTGCACACGGTCTGGTACAGGGGGATGCCTGAATGGATGCACAAAGCACAGGCGTGGTGCGTGTGAAAACCCAGGGAAGCACGGTCGACTCTTCCACGCGACAGCTATGTGACGCCTGATGGGTAGCTAGCTGAATATGCTGCACTACAAGGCGCGGAGAGCCCTGCTCGGTACAAAGCTTTCCACTTTGTTCTACATGTACATACTGGAACTCACAGAGCTGCATTGGAGACAATCGTCATGCGATAACAATCATATCGAAGAACTGATGCTCACGACCTCAACGAGAGGTCCCTAACATCGGCCTTGACGGAAGCTCTCCATCTTCTCTGGTTTCGTCTTCGGGCATTCGCAGAGCTGACGCCATGCTTGCTGGGAGGCTCTCCGAAAAAGCGCCCGGCGGACATCGAGGCAGTGCCGGCACACGCCTCCGTCATTGCTGGCCCTCCCCTGACGCGACCTCGCTCCATGATGCCATCTCCACAAGTTGCTTTACATCTGTTCATTCCGAAAGAAAGTGGTCCACATCAATCAAAAGCACACACTGGAACAGGTAACGCAACCAGGAAACGGAAAGAAGGACCCAAAAAGGATGGACGACAGCAGCGGTCGTATCAGTACATGGAAAAAGCAGCTTGAGAAAACGAAGGGCAACAGCTGCACGACCTGCCAGTATTCACCACACAACAAAGCTTGTCGTACCTGCTATTCGGTAACGCGGCTGCGGTCAAGCACTTGCGCGCCGACTGCTGCGCCTCCGTCAATGTCGTCGTCGTCCTTGCTCCCCCCTCCGCCGTACCGAGCTCACGATGAGCTCTGGGCGTAGTTTCGTGCAGCTGTGGATGGGACAGTGTATCAAAAAGCATCCAACAGCACACAGGAGCTCGGAAAGCGCATCTACAAAGCAGCCCATCAGCGACCGCGATGAGGGAGAGTGGCGGTGTTTGTGTCAGTGGCCGAAAAATATAATCAACGAGAGGAGACGCTGAACCGGAGCCACCTCGGCTGCCATTACTCGCCTGAGCACACAGTTTGGCGTACCTGCCTGCTATAAGAGCAGTCTCGACGTCGCCGCCGTGCACCGACCGCATCTCTGAGAGAAGATTTCCTCGCCGTCATCTGTTCGCCCCACGCCGTATGAACCTGACGGTGATGGTTCGACACGGCTGTTGCACAGCAGTTCGGTGCAGAGAAGGAACTAGAGCATCAAAATTAACAGGACGGTACGCGGAGCAAGCGAAAGAAGAGGACGTGGGCAGGAAGGAGGACAGCGGTCGTCGCGTCAGAAACCGCAAAAGTCAGCTGGAGCAGTCGCTGAGATGTAGCCACACCAAGGCTAAGTGTTCAACTCCACAGGAGACTTCGGCGTACCTGATGTCTTGAAACGCGGCTTGGCTGGCGCCTCCGCTTGCCGGAGACGGCGGCGCGGGCAAAGTTGCGATCGTCGTTGTCCTCCCCCGCGCCGTATCGAAATGACGATGGCGGCGCGACCGTTTCTGTACACGCGCGGTGGAAAAGACAAGTACGGAGCATTCAAAAGCATGAAGTCACAACAAAGCGCAAGGAGATAGTGGGAAAGCGTAAAGGCAGCCGTGGCTTTGTCAGAAAACATAAAGAGCACACAAAGACCATGAAACACGCGGTGTTCGGCGGTCTTAATGTTGGCGACGGGGAACGGCCGCATGGTGACGCACGAACCATAGAGTACCTCGTGCTACAGCTCTGTAGTGGGTGGGTGGTCGAGAAGACTAGGGAGGCCCGGGAATGGGGACGGCAAATGTAGCGGACGCGTCGGCACAGCCACGGCGAACAGGGATGGGCGATGGTGGCACGTCACTCCGTTCGATAGAAAGCGGCGACGGCGGCGACGGGGATTCCCCGACAATTCGAATGTTTTTGATTGAGCTGTGGCCCGATCGTCGGCGGACACAAACTGAAGGCAGGAATCGCTGCGCACGTACTGTAACGCAGGACACAACCGTGCTTCCGACCAGGCCGCTCCACGACACGAAGATGGCTATGAGGGAGGCGCACGACCAGTGCCTGAGGAATCCCCTGCGCGTCGGAAACACCGCCAATTCTGATCCATGAGGGGGGGAGGGAAACTGTCGTGACCTGGCGGTCTTCTGCCTTTGAGATACCGACGCTAATACGAGGCTGCGCGGCACCAAGCGGTCACCAGTCGACTGTGTTAACAGCCGGCCACCCACGCGCAGTCCGTCACATTTTCGAGTGCCTGCGGCATTCGAACGCCGCAGCCACCCCCGGAGGTTCGAGCAGGGTGGTGGATAGCGACGATCGCAATCCGTTGCGGACCCGGGCTGCATAGCGACACGACGATCGATTCCACTATTGATTGTAATCCGTCCTGAATAATTTAGCACCGGTCCACGTTCCAGTCGAGGTCCATCACTGGATTGCACATGATTCCTGTTGACTTGTTATTCAGCTGTGCCATGGTCCTCAGCTAATTGCCAGCTAGTCTTAAGTTTGTGATCGGTTTGCAGTCGAATTTGTGTGTCTCTGGTGCGGGCCTGGCCCTGGAGTAACCAAATTGGCCGCTGGGCCCAGCGCCGCGCGGCATTGGCTCTTGCAAGACCGACAGGGGCCGCATGGACTCATGCACTGTTTTCGAAGGGAAAGGCAGGTCGTTCACGACACAGAGCCGTGGACTCCAAGTCCGCCTCTTCTGAGCCGGGGACAAGTGGAGCATCTATAAAGGGGCCCTTTCTGAAGCGCGGTGCACAAGAGCCCACTCATTGGTCGAACCTCTTGCTGAGAGGGCACTCAGAGCCTGCACAGACGTCAGAGGTAACCGCAGAGGCAACATAAGAGGCAACAATTTCCGGCGATCCGCAATAGTGTCTTCCACTTGTGCGTGCGGTGGACTTTATGGTGCCACAGCCCCGACGAGGCTGCCACGAGAGTGAAAATCCGGCACAGCTGAGCTGAATCGGCCATCATATTTTTCAACTGTAAACACCGACTGGCATCGAGCTTCTACCATCGCCCCTCCGGGGCCTAGAATCGCTGATCCGTCTGGTTCCGGTCGAGCGATTTTAGAGATGTAGTCCGAACCGCAGAAGATTCAGTCCAAATGTGGCACATGTGACATGTCGATGGTACTATTGGTCTCGGCCGAGTGCTAGGTTTTTTGTGGAACGACTGTAACCCCAAGAACCTGGAAAAGACTGGCTCCAAGATCGGGGTTATCTGAGAGGTCCACAGACAGTGCCCACAGGCGCGTACTAAGGAGTTGTCAGCCAAGAACGCCTCGGGAGAGGCTCTTTCCATGGAGGCCAGTCGAGAATTTTGTCGTACCCCACCCCACCTGCCCCCGTGCAGTGATCTGTCAGTCCTTCAGAAAACGCGCATGTATCATTTTTTGGACACGCACCATAGCGCCAACGCGGGACCTGCCATAGGGATAGTTTTCGCGCAGGATGTGCAGGTTAGGATTCAAAGGGATTGGGTGCGGGATCCTTGACAATGCTTATCCTGCGTGCAACGTTCGTAACGTTAAGCACACTCAATTGCTAATTGGTGTCGGTCGTCGTGAGATATCGGGATCTCGTGCGGTATCTTGCCTTCCACGAGATTCGTGACGCAGCGCGGACGGGCATGTGACCGTATCACTGCAACGACGGTGAGACGGCGGAGAGCGCGACCGACCGTCTGTGCGACCGTCTGGGGGGAGCAAGCCTCGCCGAGCCGTCCCTGTCTGCTGACGCGGGCGCCAAGGCGCGGAAACGAGGCAGCCACGGGACGTGGATCAGCAACGTGTCGTTTTATGGCAAGGTGGAGCAAGCCCGCACGAGCAGCCGCACCTGCGCCGCCCCTCTCGTTTGCCCGAATATGCCCGTCCACCTCCGGACCGCCCCTTACGCCGTGCCGACGGACGATGCCGAAGACGAGATTTTGACCGCCGCCATCGCCAACGCGGAGCTGGAGCGGTCCCCCGCGTACCGCGCCAAGCAGCAGACACTGAGCTTTTTCCGCGCGCAGGCCGCCATGCCGTGTCCCTACGTCCGCCAAGACTACCGTGCGCTCGGCGCGACCGCGCCGAAACCGTGTACGGGGCTGATGCGGTTGCGCCCCCTCCATACTGGCCAATGGTTTGTGGGCTGCACGGCATACAACAACGAGCACGGCCACCGCTTTGTACTGGTGCCCCCTTCTGTCAACATGAAGATGCTGCAGGACCTGTTTGACGACCCCGACAAAGCTGACGCCCGCACTGAGCCGCCCGCTAGCTGCCTGTACATGGAGTCGCGCTGGGCGCGCCACCACACGTGCCCGCTAGAGCCCGAGCTTGGCGTCCACCTCGTGCCCGCAGGGACGACCCCTGACGGCTCGTGCCCTGTGCGCCTGACCATCTACTCGTTTACCAAGCCCGCTCTCGCTGGCTATGCTATCTTGTTGCTGACCGGTGAACACACCCATCCCCGCGGTATTCGAGCCATCCCACGGGGCCACCTGAGAAGCCGCGTATTTGACATGCTCCAGCTGGACCCAACGAGCACCCGCGCGCAACTGGCCAAGCGCATCCGCGACGAGTTGCAGCTAAGACCCAATTCGGCCGCCATCCGCCACGCGTGGGCCGACCATCGACTCGCCAACAATCCGCTCGGGGAGGACCAGGTTGGGGTGATGGCCCGCCTGGCTTCCTCCGCCGGGGGGCCCCAATACATCCGAAAGGTGGTCTTTGGCGCCCGCTCCCACGACAATCCGGACTGCCCGTACAGCTACGTCACCTTCTACTTGGATGCCATGATGGACGTGGCCGGCCTGCAGAGCTCCTTTTGTGCGGACATGAGCTTCAAAGACTTTGCCCCTATCGGCGCTGCCCCCGATGGAACTAACCTGCAGTGGCATTTGTTCTCATTAACCATCTGGTCGACTCGCTTGCACCGCACTGTAACTGTCTTCAAGGCCGCGACGCTGGGGGAGAGTACTGACCTGTACCGAGAGCTGTTTGAGGAGTTTTTGCGCGAGTGTGGCTTGCACGGGCAGACGATGCCATTGGTAGGGACCGCAGTGACTGAGAGAACCGTCGGGGGAGTGCGCCCGAGGGAGTTGGTGTCGCTGACTGTTGACTTTTGTGCCGCGCAGGCGCACGGTGCGGCTATTGCGCTCGCCAAGAAGGCCGGCCTCGCCAACGCTGTCGACGCTGCGCGCGCCTTCCTGCGCGGCTGCTCGGTGCACTATCAACGCGCCGTGCAGCGGCTTCCGCTGGACCGCGACAATGCCGACAAGGACCTGTGGACGCGCCTGCTCTCCGCCCCCTCGACCGTCGCCACGCTGCCCGATGCCAACCAACTGCTCCATGACCTCCAAGATCACCACCACAAGAGAGTGCGAGACTGGGCCGCCTGGGCGTCGCAGAACGTCATCCGCCACATGCTGTTCCCACGCGTTTACAGCCGCATGCACGCGGACCTGCTCGTTGCCGTGCCGGCCAATACCAACGCGCAAGAGAGCCGCCACCACGCCAACGCCGCACAATCTCCGCCTGGCCAGCTGCTCCGAGTCATCACCCATCACGAGCGCATGGACAAGCAAGCCATGGACGAGTTTTATGGCCGCGGCAGCGGGGGCAGCGAGAAGCACCGCCCCCTCAACACCGAGCGACGCTACGTACGCCAAGCCCAACGCAGCCACAAGTCCCGCGCCAACACCAACCGCCACCAAGGCGCCGCCGACGCCTCCATGCCGACCTTTGCTCACGAGCCCGATGACGCGCACGAGCCGACCCAGCCGACATTTCCCAATACGCCGACCACGAGCCTGACGACCACGCCGACAGCGACGCAGTCGACGGTCACGACGCCGTCCCGCGTGCAGCACGGCGGGGGGGAGCACCGACCGGGCGCGTCAAAGACGACGACACCCGCGACGCCGAGGCTCACCCCCCCGCCAGCGTCGTCGCTGCTCCTCCCCGCCAAGCGCACGCGGTCAAGCGCCGTCCCGACCGACGACGACGCCACGCGGCCCTCCTCCCCCACGGCGGCCACCGAGCACCCCCTCCCCACCGACATCCGCCGCCTGGTGGCGGCCGTCGAGCGCCAGACGGCGGTCGCGGAACAGCAGCTGTGCGTGGCGGCGCGGCAGCAAGAGCTCCTCAATGCCTTGCTCGCCGCCCACCAGCCGGACAAGCGACCGGGCACGGGCACGACGCAGTCGCACGCGGCGAGCAGCCCAGAGCACCGTGACGTCGCTGACAACAAGTCGACCCACTCCGTCTGAGGTGTTTCTCTTCTTTTTCTCTTTCTTTTCTGCTTCTGTCTGCTCGTGCTGTTCTCTCTTTGTTGTTTGCTGCGTGCTCCGCGTCGGCTAAAGCACACGTGTGCCACAACAACATTGACTGTCACCAAACCAAGCGGTCGCAAGCTTGACAAAGCTTTCCGCCTACCCCCCCGTCACTACCTCCGAGCCCCCACCCATTCAACCCCACGTTCCCCACCCCCTGATGGAAGAAAAAAGCTGCGCGCAGACACACCGTGCCGCCCGGTCAGACGCCCCGTCAGCCCAGCACGACCCACTCAGCACAGCCGCCCGCACGCGACGCGCTGGGAGCCACCTATTCCGGCTCGCGGTCAAATGCCCGTGCGCGCTGCGTCACGAATCTCGTGGAAAGCAAGATACCGCACGAGATCCCGATATCTCACGACGACCGACACCAATTAGCAATTGAGCGTGCTTAACGTTACGAACGTTGCACGCAGGATAAGAATTGTCAAGGATCCCGCACCCAATCCCTTTGAATCCTAACCTGCACATCCTGCGCGAAAACTATCCCTATGGCAGGT
>ENA-ORXC01001267-ORXC01001267.1-marine-metagenome-genome-assembly--contig:-NODE-1267-length-15142-cov-10.981879_pt1 | contig 15142 bp, 7 predicted proteins | sample MGYA00237865_ERZ511478 | MGnify/ENA metagenome assembly ERZ511478 | reverse complement strand
CGGTTTGCCTTTACCGGGAGTGTCCGTTGTAGTTGTTGGAACAACTAACGGGTCTCAAACAGACTTTGATGGTAATTATGCCATTAACGTAAATTCAGGTGAAAAATTAAGATTTTCTTACCTAGGTCAAAAAACAGTGACGATGAGTGTTGGGGCATCCAATACCATTAATGTACAATTAGAGGAAGATGCTGAAGCATTAGAAGAGGTTGTTGTAGTAGGTTATGGCTCTAGGTCTAAAGAACTTTCTACGTCTGCAATTGCAACCGTTTCTACTGAGAAGATTGAAGCATTTGTACCTTCTACTAGTATTGATAACATTTTGCAGGGTCAAGCTGCAGGTGTACAGGTTACTGCATCTAATGGTAGACCAGGTAATACTGCATTCGTACAAATTAGAGGTGTTGGTTCTATTAATGCGCAAACTACTCCTTTGTATGTAATTGATGGTGTTCCAATTCCAATTGATACAGAAAGAGATTTTAACCCAATTAGTAATCTGAACCCAAGTGATATTGAGACATTCTCTATATTAAAAGATGCGGCTACCGTTTCTAAATATGGTTCTCGTGGTGCTAATGGTGTAATTTTAATTACAACTAAAAAAGGTAAAGCAGGTGATGCAAGAATCAAATTTTCTTCATCTTATGGATTCGGTGAAATGATTCCTAACAATTTTGACGTAATGAACGCTTCACAGAAGTTGGAATTAGAACGTCAGTATGCTGCTTTAGGTGTAGGTGCTGCAAGTAGTTTACCAGGTGCGAACGCTACTCCAGAAGAACTTGCACGGTTAACATCTTTAGATACGGACTGGCAAGAAGCATTGCTTAAAAATTCTGTTATCCAGTCTAACAATCTTTCAGTTTCTGGTGGTGATGAGAAATTAACTTATTATTTATCATTGGGTTATGATAAAAATTCAGGTATCATTGAAAATATTGATGGTTTTGAAAGGGTTTCCGCACGTTTGAATACAAGCTACCAAGCAAAAGATTGGTTAAATATCGGTGCTAATGTTTCTGTGTCTCGCAGTACTACAGATTTACCAAGGGATAGGAACAATGTTCAGAACCCGTTTAGAGCAATGTATGATTATAATCCTTATGATCCTTTATTCTTGACTAATGATGATGGCTCTATTGTAACAGATTCTCAGGGAGATAATGTTTATAACCCTACAAGATCGGGTTTTCCAATTGCATTGGCATTACAGACAGAACCGGAAGATACTAGAAATTTATTGTTAATAGGTAACATAAATGCAGGTATGACTTTTAGTGAGAAATTTTCTAACAATTTCAGTATAGGTTTAATTAGTAATAGACAAAATAGAACAAGTCGTTCTCTAGCGGGTGGTGTATTACAGGGGTTTGTTGGTGATGCTAACTTTCCAGGTACGCAAACAGATGAGTTGATAGTTGATTTTGAATATAATGTAAACAATGTATTTACATATTCAGATACTTTTAACGGCGTTCATAATTTGTCAGCTAGTTTCTTGTTAGAGTATAATGAGAATATTTCCACGGATTTGGAGTCTAGGGGTAGAGGTTTTCCTTCACCAAGTATTCCTTATTTGGATGTTGCGGCTGAAGCAACTTTTGCTGGTTCAACAGAAGCTAGAAGAATTCTATTTTCTCAAGGTTTATTTGCTGATTATGACTATGATGGTAGATATATTTTATCTGGTTCTGTAAGACGAGATGGTTCATCTAGATTTGGTCCTGACAATAAATATGGTTATTTCTATAGTGGTAGTGCGGCATGGAACATTGCTAACGAAAGCTTTATGGAAAACTCTATTTTCAATACGTTGAAATTAAGGGCGTCTTATGGTACATCTGGTAACCAAAATATTGGTGATTTTCAATATTTAAACTTGTTAGATTTTGATCAAACTTATAATGGGCAGACTACTGCTACACCAGCAGGTGTAGGTAACCCTCAGATTCAATGGGAATCTCAAGCTATTTTTGATGTTGGTGTAGAATTTGGTTTATTCAACAATAGAATAAATGGTGTCGTAGATTATTTTAAGAAAAATTCAAATGAATTACTTTTAGATCGTCCTATTTCTTACACTGTTGGTGATGAGAATAACTCAATATTTTCTAATATTGGTGAAATTGAAAATTCAGGTATTGAAATTTCTTTAAGTGGAGATGTAATTAGATCTCAAAACTTTAAATGGACTCTTGGTGGTAACATTACGTTTATAGATAATAAAGTTCTTGAATTAGTTGATGGTGAAGATATTGTTACTGGAACATTTGGTGATAATATTTTACGTGTAGGTGAAGAAATTAATTCTTACTACATGGTTGAGTACGCTGGTGTAAATCCTGCAAATGGTGAGCCATTGTACTATGATTTAGATGGTAATGTAACTAATGAGTATAGTGATGGCTTTCAGCAATTACAAGAGGGAAAATCTCCTATAGCTGATTTTGAAGGTGGTTTTTATACTGCATTTTCTTATAAAGGTTTTGGTTTAAGAACTGATTTTGTTTATAAAGGAGGTAATTATATTATTAACAACCAACTTCAAGAAGGTGTTGCAATTGGTAATATTGATAGTAACCAGAGAACAGATGCTTTTAACTATTGGAAGCAGCCGGGTGATACAGATGTTTTACCAAGTCCTTTATTTCAAGGTACTGCTGACCAAACTTCAACAAGATTTTTAGAAAAAGGTGATTACTTGAGGTTACGTACAATGACTTTAGATTACAATATGCCTAGAGATATGATTGACGGTTTTGGTTTAAATTCTTTACGATTCTTCGTAGCTGGACAGAATTTATTTACAATTACTGATTTTAGTGGTGACCCTGAAGTAGGTTTAGGTTCTGCAGAATCAGGTGAGCCTGGAGACGTAGGTTTTGTAGCTGGATCATTTAATCTATTTAGCTATCCAAACACAAGGTCTTACACATTTGGTGTTGAAGTAGGATTTTAAAAACAAAAAAAAAGTTAGAAATGAAAAATAACATAAAAATATTAGTTCTTTTATTTTCGTTTGGGTTCTTTATGTCCTGCGATGATGAGTTGAATGATTTACAGCCTTTTATAGAGGGTAATCCAGAAACATTTTTTAATAGTGTCGCTGCATTCCAAAACGGGGTAGATGGTGCTTACAGACAAATGTGGCTTTATTATTCGAATACAGCTTCTGGTTTGCAAGGTATTCCTGATATATTATCAGATAATGTAATTATTGCGCAAACAGGAAGGCGTTCAAATCAAGATTATTATAATTACAGATATGTAGCCAGTACTGGTGGTGCAATTGATTTGTACTGGAGTGAAGCTTATGAAGCTGTAAACGTTGCGAATTTGGTAATTGCACAGATTGATAACTTAGCTGATGGTCCTGAAAAGGATAATATCTTAGGACAGGCTTTGGCTATTAGAGCTTGGGCGCATTTCGATTTGGTTAGGGTTTATGGTAAAATACCTACACAATCTGCGGATGCTAACGCGTCGTTAGGTGTTGTATATATTAAAGTAGAAGATGGTGATACTGACAATCCTTTTGCAGAACCAACAAGAGAAACTGTTGCTAGCAACTATACTGAAATTATCGGCGATTTAGAAAGAGCAAGTCAATTAATTAATTCCTCAGGAAATGGTGAGGGTCGATTAAATAAAGAAGGCGTTTATGCCTTGTTGTCAAGAGTTTATCTGTATAATGGAGAATATCAAAAAGTTATTGATGCTGCGGATGAAGTAGCGGTAGCTTTGGCAGACGGTGTTACTCTCGTTGATGGTATTACCGAATTACAGCAAGTGTATACAGATGTTAGTAATGCCGGTTTAGTAGTTGAACTTGCAATAAACACTTCTTCTGAAAGTAATGGCAATAATGTAGGTGTTCTTTACAGTCAAGGTACATTGAATGATGATGGATCTATTAATACTACTATATCAGAGTATGCTATTGATTTTGATTTCTTCAATAGTATTGATGAGAATGATTTGAGATTAAATGTTCTTCAGTTTGAAGGTTCAAATCAGGGAAATACTTATAATGCTGTTAAAAAATTCTTAGGTGAAACAGGTCAAATTAACGGTCGTGTTGATGTTAAGGTAATTAGAGCTGCAGAAGTTTTATTGAACAAAGCCGAAGCACAATTTGAATTAGGTCAAGATGCTTTAACTACTTTGAATGAACTTAGGGACTTAAGATATTTATCTTATGCTGGTAGTGAGTCGGGTCAGGCGCTTGAAGATGCAATTCAATTCGAGAGAAGAGTTGAATTAGCATTTGAAGGTCATAGATTCTTTGATTTGAAACGTCGTGGAGAAGCTGTTATGCGTTCTACAATGGGTGACATTATTGATGGTACTGGAACTCCTCCAGATTTCCCAACTTTAGATGCTGATAATTTCAGATTTCAGTTGCCAATTCCTATTGCTGAAATTAATGCTAACCAAAACATAGTTCAGAATCCTGGCTACTAAAAACCATATAATTATGAGAAAATATATATTAATTATTGCGGTACTATTTGCTTTTGTTTCTTGTGAAGAAGAGAATATAGTATTTGATAGTGAAAATGGCCAAACATTCGCCAGCTTTTCAGCAGAATCTATTTTGGTGCCAACTCCTGCGGAAGGAGCATCAATAACGGTAGACGTATTTGTTACTACTAAAGCGGACAGTGATAGAACTATTTCCCTGGAGGTGGATCCGTCATCAACAGCAACAGAAGATCAATATACAATTAGCGGTTTAACGATTCCGGCTGGTGCTTTTCAAACTACACTTACTATTACTAGTAATTTTGATGCTTTACCAGACTTGGGTAGAGCAAATCTAGTACTTAATTTAGTAGAAGTTTCTGGATCTAATGATCTTGTAATTAAAGATTCACCATTACAATTGGAATTTTACAGAGAATGCCCTATAACAGCTGGTGATTGGGTTATTAATATGACTGATTCTTATGGCGATGGTTGGCAGACAGATTCAACTACTGGTGGTTCTGGTTTAACTATTACTTTGGGTGACGGTACTGTATTTGAAGTAGGACTTTGTTCTCCATATGGTAGTGCAGCCGGTACTTTCTTAGGAGATGGCGAATGTACACCTAATAATGGATCAGAAGGAACAGCAACTATTACAATTCCTGAGGGTACTGAGTCTGCAGAGTGGTTCTTTCCAGGTGACCAGTATGGTGAAATAGGATTTGAAATTATATCTCCTAATGGCAATGTAGCAGGAGGTTATGAAAGTGGAGAAGCTGGTTCTATTACAGTTGATTATTGTAAATAAGAGTTGAATGTTTTATTGTGTATTTAATGATGTTAGATTTTTACAACTTTGTATAAATCACTAATGTTTTAAATACATTATTATATTATTTATTTAAAATCAGGCTGAAGCAATTTAGCCTGATTTTTTTTTTGGACTAAGTTTTAGTTTATTCCATCGACATATTAATTAACTTAATAACCATATAATATGAAAGTTTCTTTTTTAACCAAAATCTTTAGTTTGTTTCTCTTGGCTTTATTTTTAGCATGTTCATCAGATGATGATAGAGTTGTTGATGAAATAGAGCAAGAAGAAGAAGTTATTGAAGAAGAGGAGCAAGAACCTCAGTTACCAGCTGAAGTGGTTTATCCAATAGAAGGAGAAACGGGAACAATACTATTGAATAATAAATTATTAACTCAAGAAGGTTATGTATTGGTGAATGAGTCTTCTGATGACCGGGTGTATCTAATGGAGAAAGATTCTGCTCTGATTGTTCATGAATGGAATTTAGAATTTGGACTTGGGAATGATGTTGAATTATTGGCAGATGGGAGATTGCTTGCTTCATTAGGAGTAGAAACTCCAGATTTTAGTTTTGGTGGTTTTGGAGGAATTATTCAATTGATAAATCCAGATAGTACAGTAGATTGGGAGTTTATTTATGCGAATCAAGAACATATAATTCATCATGATGTTGAAATGCTACCTAACGGAAATATTCTGGCCATAGTTTGGGATTTAAGAAGTACTGAAGAGTTAAATGCTATTGGTTATTTAGGTGAAGAAGAGAAGGTATACACAGAAACTATTATTGAAATAAATCCTAATACGGATGAAATAGTTTGGAAATGGGAATCATGGGATCATATAGTACAAGATGTAGATGCTACTAAACCACGATTTGGAGTAATTAGTGAGCATCCAGAATTAATAAATATCAATTATATTGATGTACTTCGTGAAACTGTAGAGCCAGATGGAGATATAATGCATGCAAATGGTTTTGATTATGATGAGGAGAATGATATAATTTATATGACCATTAATAATTTTAGTGAGGTATGGGTTATAGATCACAGTACAACTATTGATGAAGCAAAGTTAAATACGGGTGGTAACTATGGTAGAGGCGGAGATTTGTTATATAGATTTGGTAATCCTTTAGCTTATGAAAACGCCTTGGGAGAGAGAATGTTCTACAATAATCATTTTCCTAACCTTTTGGAGAATGATGTGCCTGGTGATGGCAACATATTAGTATATGCTAATGGTAATGGAGATTCTAAACAATCTGTTGTATACGAATTAATTATACCATCAGAATTTAATTTACAACCCAATACAGATAATGAGTTGGATGTGGTTTGGAGTTATACTAGAGAGGGGTTTTACGCGCCACGTGTATCAGGTGCAGTACGCTTAAATAATGGCAATACTTTAATAACATCTGGTACTTCTGGTATTATAGAAGTTACAAATGAAAAGGAAGTAGTTTGGGAGTTTGAAGGAACAGGTTTTTATTGGAGGTCCTATCACTATGATTTAGATAGTCCTGCTACGTCTTTTTTGAATGCTGAAACTCCATAAACTGAGTTTTAATTAATGCTGTACAATAAAGTAAACAGCTAATCTATTTTTAAGTTTTTAATAACATTTTTTAGGCACATCAATTAATAATAAACAATTAAATTGAGAAAAAATTAATGAATAAAATGATTAAAAAAATCACTGTTTATACAATTGCTGCTTTGGCTTTTAATAGCATAAATGCTCAAAACGCCTACTCGCCAGTACCAGAAGAAGGTATTGTAAATTTTGTTACTAGTAGTACAGAAATAGAGCCTACAAAAGCAAAAGGAACTCCTTATTTGAACGAGGAGTTTGTTCATGGGGAAGTTATTGTAAATGATAAAGTCGAAGAGATTGGTAAGATGCGCTATAATGCATATAGAAATGAAGTAGAGATTTTAGATAATATATCTAAAGATTCATTTTACTCCTTGTTAAAGCGAGCTTATATAAAAGTAGAAATTGGTGGTAAAATGTATAGTATCTATACATATGTTGATACTGATGAATCTATAAAAACAAGCTATTTTACGAATTTGAACGAAGGCAATTTGAAGTTGTTGTTTAAGCCAGAAGCTTTGTTAAAACAAGCTCGTAGTCCTAGTACATCTTATGAAAAGTACTATCCGCCAACTTATGTGTGGAATAGTTCTTATTATTTATTGGATGAAACTAATGCAGAGAAGGAAAATCATGCAGTAAAAGTCAGATTGACTAAAAACCAGATTTTAGATTTTACAGGCTCAAGAAAAGAAGAGATGAAGACTTATATAAAGGAAAATGATCTTAATTTGCGACATGAGGAAGATGTAGTGACCTTTTTAAATTACTACAATACATTATAGGAACTAATTAAGTATTAATTAAAAAAGCCAAAGTTGTAACTGCATCTTTGGCTTTTTTAATTTTTGTTATTCTACTCGAAATTCAAACAATTCTGAGTTCGAAGTGTTTTCAAAAGAATCTGTAGTAATAACTTTCCAATAGTAGGTTGAGCCACTAATTACAGTTACATCTATATTGGATTCAGTAATAGTGCCTAATGATGTTACAGGTATATCTGCGGTATCGAACAATACTTCATAAGACACAATATCATCATCAACATCAGAAGTAGCCCATTCTAATGTTATTGTCGCATTGGAGCTAGAAATTGTAGAACCTCTTTGTGGACTTATTGCCACAGCAGGAAATGGCGCATAGTTTTCTATACCTTGTCCTTGATTATAAAAAGCCCATGTTTCGCTTGTAGCAGTTGAAGAGGTTCCATTGGCTAAAGAGATAACATACCATTCGTAAGGTGTGCCTCTGTTTATGCTCACCTCTTTTTGGTTAGTGGTAGAAGTTGCTGTGGTAATACTCCCCGTTTCAAGATTTTTGACTTTTACCTCATATGAATCTGTGTTTTCAGAGGCAGACCATTGAAAATTGACCGTACTTTTAGTTTCGTCATTTGTATTTATTACACCCTCATTACATTCGGTATTATCTTCAGGAAATACCAAAGTAGCTGGGTCTGGGTCTATAACGATAGGAACAACAGGATCAACTGGGTTTTCATTGTCAGAGCCTCCGCCACAAGAAACTACTAGTAAGGTGGAGAAAAATGTAAAGGTTATATATTTTAATATTTTCATTTTCTTATGATTTTGTAATTAGATAGGGTGTTACCAGATTTTATATTTAAAATATAGACTCCGGTCGCTAATCCATCTACACCTAATTTAATTTCGTTGTTAGTAGATTTCATTTGCTTGGATAGAATGCTTGTGCCATTTACATTAAACAACGAAATAGTTACTTCTGGTGCAGCATTATTGCCCAGGTAAATAGTTAAATCTCCACCTTCAATAGGGTTTGGATAGATAAATAAATCATCACTCAAAACTATTTTTTCAGTATAAACCCCTTGACAATCCAATCCTGTTTTAACGGTAATCAACGTAGTTACATCTTCCAAAGGCAAAGTAATCTCTTTGGCAGAGGTAGAGTACATCTTCTCATTTAAGAATATGGTGTATAATTCTCCACCAGAGAAGCTTAATGTAACTTCATTATTCAGCGAACTGATTTTAGCTGAAACAGATAAAGCGTCTGGCTCAGATATAGTTAAATCAAAGCATGCTTCATAGTCTGCTTGACCTTCAACTGTAATGCATAATTGATAATCTCCTGCAGCTAAATCAGTAAATGTATTTTCGTCTGTAAAGCTGGCATTTGTGGTGCCATCAATATTTGAAAGCACTGCATTGTATACGTAAGAAGTGTTTGCAGCCGATATTAAAACACTACCGTTGTCACTTGAGTTGCATGCGCCGCCAGTAGTCTGAATTTGGAAGTTAGTGTTTGGTAAAGAGAAAACTTCACAACCTTCAACATTGACTATGGTTCCGTTTGGTGTATCGTCGCATTGATCAATATCATTTGGTACACCGTCATTATCGCTATCGTTATCACATAGATTACCAATACCATCTAAATCATCATCTTCTTGATTTGGGTTTGCCATTAAGGGGCAATTGTCATCAATATCTAAAATTCCGTCGTTATCATCATCGGTGTCACAAACATCACCTTCTCCATCATTATCCGTATCTAACTGATCGGCATTTGCCGTTAGCGGGCAATTATCATCAATATCTAGAATACCATCGTTATCATCATCTTCATCATCTGCAGAACCGTCAACAACTAAGTCATCAATGATGACACCTTCTTGGGTAACCGAAGGGTCAGACTGAAAAACAATTCTAAATATGACATTGGTTTCACCAGTAAGGTCTTGTTCTCCATTGGCTGCATTCAAATTAAAATCATAAGCATAAGCTGTCATTTCAGTGCCATCTCCCGTCCATTGAGCTCCAGGACAATTTTGGCAATCGTCTGCTTCCTCAGAAAGAGCGTTAGTTCTATCGCTGTTATACCAATTGGGTTCACTATTAATATTTCCTAGTATATCCCAATTAGTTCCTGCATCTAAAGAGTATTCAGCATAAACGATATCAAAGTTCAATTCAAGGTCAAAAGCCATATTGAATTTTAGAACCGGCGCTATAATAGTTGTCATGTCATAACAATTACTAAGAAGAATCGCTTTGGTGCTATTTGGGTGGTCGCCAGCTAAGTTTGTTCCATAAACATTATTGCCAGATGTAGCCGTGTTTAAGTTTGTTCCCGTAGGTATACCTCTTTGCCAAACACTTTCAGAATTACTATCATTATAAGCAATTAAAGATTCTTGCTCGGTTTCAAAAGTATTTATTTCTCCGCCAGAAGCAGGGGTGTTTAGGAAGAATCTATTTTCTAAAGAATTGTTGTCGTCGTAGCTATCGTTCTCAATTGTAGCGGTTAATTCTATGTTAGACTCGCCAAAAGTAACGGTAGTTTCTAGTGGTAGCTCTATGGTTACCGTTTCATTACTTAATAAATTTCCAGTCCAGTTAAAGGTCTGTACGCTATTGCCATTGATAGAATATTCTATATCTATAGCTGTAATGGCATTGATTCCTTGGTTTTCAACAGTAGCTGTGGGTGTAAAATCGCTACATAATACTTCATTTGATTTAGGTGTTATGGATACCAATCTAATTTCATTATCAGGTATTTGTACCGGTATAGTAGATTCCCAAACACCTCTACCATATGTAGATGCTATTATTTTTTCGTCGTCTAAATTAATTTCAATATCACTTATGGCCACATTGGGTAAGTTGGTATAATACTCTTCCCATTCCGTCAATGAATCGTCAAGTCTATATACACCTAAACTAGTGCCAACATAAATTGGATTGTTAGTATGTCTACCTTGATGTGCAATTGAAAAAAATGCTTGATCTGTTGGAATATCAAAAGTTATATTTTCGGAAATAGTCTCTGTTTCACCGATGGTGATTTTGAATACACCTCTTTCAGAAGGTTGATCGGTAAGTGCAATACCTACTCTGTCAGAAGTGGTTACATAAATAATATTACTGTCATTGGAATTAATGGCAATATCTGAAATCTCAGAATCCATTACTTCGATTAAACTAAAAGTAATTCCGCCATTCCTACTTCTATATAATATATTACTTTCAGCAGCAAATATTGTATCAGGATTTTTAGGGTCTATTTCTATATCATCTATATTACCAGAGCCAATAGAAGAAGAAATCTTACTCCATTGATTATTTTCCAATTTATATAATGCATCAAATCCTGCATATACAGATCCGTCAGGGCCAATCGCTAAAGGAGTTACCCAGTTTCCTTCAATGGTATTCCCATTAGCATCTGTAGGAGCACCTACAATTCCTATGGATTGCCCAGAATCTGAAGATATAAATAAGCTTCCTCCAAATTGTACAAATCCATAAACTAAGCTACTATTGTTAGGGTCAATTTCATAATCCATTCCATCACCACCTGTAAAAACATTCCATTGCCCTTGGTCACGAATAAAACCTGCATTATCTTGTAGACCACCGGTTATTTTCTCTGAATCATTTTTGGCAACGGATATTCTATAAAATTGACTAATGGAAATACCGGCTGTATAATCTGTAAATGTGCTACCGCCATTTTCTGACATATATATACCACCATCACTACCTACGTATACTTCGTTATTGAATATTTTTATGGTATGTATATCTGCATGAGTATAACCTTGGTCTGTTACGTTCCATCTATTTATTCTAATAAAGGTGTCACCGCCATTAGTACTTTTCCATACATTCAAGCAGCCTGTGTATATTTCGTTGAAATTAGTTGGTGAAATTTCAATTGCTAGATCAAACCAAGCTTGGTTTGATTCGAATATATCTTGTTCGCTTGCAGTTTTGGTAAATGTATCACCACTGTCTAAAGATTTGTAAAGTCCGCCAAAAGCAAAACTGTTACCACCTGTTTGGGCTCTTAATACATATACTCCTGTAGGGTTTGCTGCACTCGTACCTATTACCAATCTCCCGGAACTTGACGGTAGACCATCTGTTATTTCGGTAAAGGTGTCACCGCCATCAGTAGATTTTACAAAAGTATTTGAAGTTACAGCGTATATGGTATTTGGGGAATTTGGTTTAAGTTTAAAATCCTGAATATTCCCAGCTCTTTTTACCTCCCAAGTGGCACCGGCATCTGTAGATTTTTGAAGACCAACACTAGTACCCACCCAGATGATATTGGAGTTTGTTGGGTCAATGGTAATTTCGTTCATTAATAGATTAATATTGGAAGTGCTTGGGTTAAGTCCTGTTTCGTTCCAACTATTTCCGCCGTCAACGGACTTAAAAACACCTACACTATATGAATCTGCAGCATCGTCATCACCTGTGGCAATGTAAATAATTTGTGAATTATTTGGGTCTACTGCAATACCTGAAACTCCAATCTGTGGAAAATCATCGAAAAGGTTGATCCAAGAAGACCCACCATCAATAGATTTCCAAATACCGCCTGCAGGTGCACCTACATACCAAATATTTTCATTGTTTGGATCGACGGCTATTGCATTGACTCTACCTTGTCCAGATAGAGCTCCTGAATACGTATCATGAGTGAAAGGACCTATAGAGTTCCAGTTTGCTGTTGGGTTTGTTTCTTTGCCAATACTCTCCTGTTTTCTTTTCCAAGAATCCCATAATTGAGAAGAAGTAGGTAAGTTGCCATTTTTATCTATATAATAGGTCCAATAATTCTCCCACCTTTTATATGGTTTAAAGCCACTACCTTTTTTTGTGTAATCTTTATTGCTCCAATATTCATTAAATGCATTTGATATGTCATATAAAGAATGTGAACTTGTGGAAGATTTTGAAGATTCTTGACTCTCCTTTAAGTCTTTCATCCATGGAGCATTCTCATTAAATTGAGCTGATGCCGATACAATCGCTAAAAATGCGAAAACATTAAAAAACAGTACTTTCATTAACATTTTTTATAAAAATCAGAAAAATTTTTCTTTAAATTATAATGTTTACAGTTAAATTTTAATATTGGTTTGGCAAACCTTAATATACAGGTTATTAAAGAAGCTTAAACTTTCACATTTACTTAGCAACAAAAAAATTAACTTTGCAAGGGTAACAAAGCTTCATGAAATATATAATTCTAGTTTTATTGTTTTTGACTACTTCAATTGTTTTTGGGCAAGATCCTATCAAAAGGCCAGAAAAAAAGAATGATTCACTTTCTCTTGATAAAAAAACAAAGCCAATAAACCCAAAGGATAAAATAGAAGTGGATTCTATAACCTTATCTATTGAAGATTATAAAATTATCTCATTTGAAAGGGATACTACATATTTAGATACCACCTTAACAATTCAGAAAGAATACAAGTATAATTATTTGCGTGAAGATGATTTTGAGCTAATGCCATTTGGTAATATTGGTCAAGCGTACAATGAATTGGGTGTAGATTTTGAAAGAGTAGGGAGCTACCCAAGCTTAGGTGCCAAGGCAAAAGATCGAAAGTATTTAGAGAAAGAGCAGATTAATTATTACAATGTTGCTACTCCAATGACTGAGCTGTTTTTTAAAACAACACTGGAAGAAGGGCAGCTCTTAGATGCTAATTTGACATTTAATACTTCTAGGAGATTAAATTTTTCAATCGGTTACACCGGATTCCGATCATTTGGTAAGTATAACGATACAGAAATTGAGTCCGGTAATTTTTTAACAACGACAAATTATCTGTCAAAAAATGGAAGGTATTCATTAAGGGCGCATATAGCTGCACAGAATATTTCTTCTGAAGAGAATGGAGGGTTATCAGATAAAGAAGATCAATTTGAATCTGGTGACGAAGATTTTATAAACAGACCTAGAGTAGATGTTTATTTAGATGATGCAAATAATAAAATTTTAGGTAAAAGATATTACTTGGATCATACCTATAAATTAGTGAGAACTCAGTTAGATTCTACTCGTTTCGAAAAAACATCCTTGTCCTTAGGTCATACTTTTGATTATGAAACAAAATATTATCAATTTATAGAGACAGCTAGTGACACTTTGTTTGGTGATGCTATTTTAAGTACTATTAATGATAAGGCAATTCTAAAGACCTTTTATAATGAAGTTAATGCTGAATTCTACAATAGAACACTAGGTAAGTTAACAGGGGGTGTTAATGTGTATAATTATGACTATTATTTCAATAGTCGTCTTACGCAAGAAGATGGTACCGTTATACCAAGTAGATTAAATGGTGCAGAGTTTGGGATAGTTGGTAAGTATGAAAAGCGAATAGGGGAATTTGATTTTAAAGCTGATTTAAAGTATAATATTTCAGGAGAATTAGCGGGAAACCTTTTTAACGTCTCGGCATCGTACGCCATTAATAAGAAGAATAAGCTAAGATTCTCTTTGCATACCTCTAGTAGAATGCCAAATTTTAATTATCTATTATACCAAAGTGAATATCTCAATTATAATTGGAACAATAGTGAAGTTTTCGAGAAAGAACGTGCTAGTAGTTTAAAAGGGGAATTGCTTTCCAAAACTTGGGGTAATCTTATGGTTAAGTATAGTAATTTAGATAACTACACTTATTTCGCACCGGTTTCGGATACTACTATTGATGATGATATGGAGAATGCGTTCATAAAACCTTTACAAGAGGGCAATACCGTTTCGCATTTAAAGGTGAAGTACGAAAAAGAATTCAAGGTAGGTATGTTTGCATTGAACAATACCGTTATGTATCAGAATGTAACTCAAGATACCCAAGTATTAAATGTGCCTCAGTTGGTAACAAGAAATACCCTGTATTTTTCTTCAGATGTATTTAAGAAAGCAATGTACTTGCAAACCGGTATTACATTTAAATATTTCTCCAGTTATAACATGAATGGTTACAATCCTATACTTGGTGAGTTCTATGTACAGAATAAAGAAGAGTTAGGTGGGTATCCTTTATTGGATTTCTTTATTAATGCCCGTATAAAACAAACCAGGGTTTATTTGAAGGCAGAACACTTTAATGCTGCGTTTTCTGGGTATGACTATTATGCGGCACCAAATTATCCATACCGGGATTTTGTAATACGCTTTGGTTTAGTGTGGAATTTCTTTTCTTAATCTCTTTGTTGTAGTTTGTAATGCATTGAAAATAGGGGTGTTGAAAGAGTACTTTTGATTAACTTATTGGTTATCAAAATCTTAACTTTTAATGATTTTATTGGCATAGTAACCCTATCAAAATCATGCAGTTATGTTTTGGTGAAAAAACTTTCGTTTTTTATTTAAAAAAATGGTTGTGAAATTAATAATAGTGTGTACATTTGCACCCCGCAAACGAGGAAGATGATTTTGGAATCG
>ENA-ORXC01001262-ORXC01001262.1-marine-metagenome-genome-assembly--contig:-NODE-1262-length-15218-cov-3.807608_pt1 | contig 15218 bp, 18 predicted proteins | sample MGYA00237865_ERZ511478 | MGnify/ENA metagenome assembly ERZ511478 | reverse complement strand
TTGAAACGGAGTCTTACTCAAAACATCATATCAATTTAATCGAAGCAAGCATCAATCAACGTACACAGTCCTATGTGCTAGATGAAGGTAGAGGAACGATACTTGATCGAAATGGGGTTCCGATGAGTGAATCAATTCCTTCTCTCGTTTTATTTCCCTTTCTTAAAGAGAGGGAATGGCCACTTGAGGAGGTAGCCCAAATTATAAATGTTACTCCTGAGAGTCTTGAACGCTCATTTGAGGGACAGTTACAACCATTTACTTTTGACAAATCGTTAACGATTGATCAAATGAAAGAGATAAATGAACAAAGTATTCCTGGGGTCTACGCCGTCCATAAGCCTGTGAATAAAAATCCATTGGCGACTCATGTTATTGGGACTGTGAGACCTAATCCGGAATTAATTCAATCAAAATATCCAGAGAAATGGGCTGAAGGATCCATTGATGAAAAAACAAAATTAGGAATATCGGGGCTTCAGCTTGCATTTGACCCTTTTTTGTTATCTGAAGGTGATACAACGCTCCTTTATCATGCTGATCGTCAGGGGAACCCTCTTCTTGGACTTGATGTGAAGTATTTCTCTAGTACGGATTCATTTTATCCTCTCCAAGTGAAGACCACTTTAGATACAAAAATTCAGAAGAATTTAGAGGAGGCGATCGATGACTCAGGTATTACGAATGGTGGTGCGGTTCTCATAGATATCGACTCTAATAACTTAATCGGCATGGTTAGTCGTCCATTATTCGGTTCAGAAGACCCCTTAGGGAAAGGGGCTATGAATCAAATGGTGAAAGGGTACTTCCCAGGGTCTGTATTTAAAACAATTATTCTTGCAGCAGCATATGAAAATGAGGTTAAAGATACACGTCTTTTTGACTGCGATCAAAATTTGTACCGTGATGGCATTGGTAATCGTACGCTAGGGATGCTTAGCCTTAAAGATAGTTTTGCCCAAAGCTGTAATGCGACCTTCACACAACTTGCTGAAGAGCTTATTAAGACTGATCCAGATGTCATTGAGAAAACCGCAGAGAAACTTGGAGTAGGAACAACGGTTGGATGGGAAGATAAGCTTTATCATTATGAAAATTTTAAGCAGTTTCCTGACGAGTCTAGCCCGATCTTTTTTAAAGATGAAAAAGATAAGAGGATACGTAAAGCAATCGACCAAACAGCCATTGGTCAATTAAATGTGAAATTAAGTCCCCTTGCAATTGGTAATATGATGGCGACAATTGGGAGGGGTGGGGAAGCGAAAGATGTGAAAGTCGTTAGTGATGTTCTATATCGAAATGGAACGACTTTTCTTAGCTTCAAAGAAATAAGCCATGATGAAAACCTTTCGGAAAATGTAATCAAGTCTCTTCAAAAATCATTGCGAGAAGTGGTAGTAAGTGGCACGGGGAATGCTTATTTAAACGATCTACCGATACAAGTAGCAGGAAAGTCAGGTACCGCAGAGCTTGGCGAAGACGTCTCCTTTGATCATCAATGGTTTGCTGGTTATTTTCCTTATGATTCTCCACAATATGCTTTAGTGGTTGTGGATTTTGAACGAAAAGAAAAGCAATATCGAGCTTATGAAGCATTTTCAACGATCGTTAAGGATTTATACCAAAATGAGAGATAAAAACGATACAAAAGTCAAGCCTTCTACGAATCATTTAGAGATGGTAAAATAAGAACAACAGCTAAATAGAGGAGTGGATGGGTTTGAGATCACGATATGGGGACCGTCATTCAAAGAGAAAACAAAATATCGTATTAAACAGTTTAATTGGAATTGTTCTCGCAGTGATACTTGTACTTGTTGCCAATATAGTCTTTTCTGGTGATGACTCTCAGCAAACCGCAAGTGAGGAACAGAAAACCGCACAAACAAATTCGGATGAAAAATCGAATAGTAGCAGTGACGATGCCGTTACTTCTGATGAGGCTGAAGATTCAGAGGCTAGTGATTCAGAGTCGGATAGCGCCACTGATAAGGATAGTACGAAAGAAGAAAGTGCTAACGAAGAGAAAGATCAAGATGATGAAGACAAAGAAGGTCAAGATCAAGAAGATCAAGAAAAAGAAGAAGAAGAAGCTGACCAGAAACCGGGTGAACCAAACCTTGAAGGACCTTGGGAGCCTGTAGGAACATCACAAACAGGCCCCCATACTTCTAGCTATGATCTTGGTTCAACTGATTGGAATGAAAAGTTAAAAGCTGTTGAATCTGTTATGGGAATGTCTGCAGATGAAATGACGATCTGGAAAATAGGGGGCAACGGCGGACCTCAACAGTCATATGCACGTGTAAGTAAAGCTGGGTCCGGAAATCAGGTTTATCACATCGAACTTGAGTGGGTTGATGGAAAAGGTTGGAAACCGGTTAGTGTTAAACCAGAATAGCAGAAAAGCAGGAGCGTACGCTCCTGCTTTTTTATTTGGCTTTAAAATGAACGACAGCAGAATAGTAGGGTCTGCCTGATTTCTCATGGGTGATGGCGTGATGCTGAACAGAATGAACCTGTAAAAGCAAAGCCCGGTTGTTATCAATCTGGACTTGGATTTTTTTCTCGATCTCTTCTAGTGAAAACCCTTCGAAAAATTCTACTTTATCGTCTATCCGTTCGAGCGAAAAACTCATTTGTTGCTCCTCCTTAAAATGCGACCATCTATCAGTCTACACATTTTTGTTAAATCATACAAATTGATATTCAAAAAAGAATATGATAAGTTAGAACCATAATGCATATTATTCATACCTTAATAGTATGAATTAAATTTCGGAAAGCGATGTGACAGTAATGGGAAGAGAGTTTATTGATTTATTTGAGCGTTGGGCAGACTCTTACGATACAACAGTGTCTGGACAGGATGAAGAGTATCGGGACGTTTTTAAAGGCTACGATGGAATCTTATCTTCAGTCGCTCAAGCTTCCTCAGGACACGTTTTAGAATTTGGTGTTGGAACAGGGAATTTAACTTCTATTTTACTCAATAAAGGACTGGAAGTAACTGGGGTAGAACCGTCAAAAGCGATGAGAGAAAAGGCAAGTGAAAGGTTACCAGATGTCACGTTTTATGATGGCGACTTTATGGTTTTCCCAACTCCGACCAAACCTGTACAAACAATCGTGAGTACCTATGCATTTCACCACCTCACTGATGAAGAAAAAAAGACCGCTATTCACAAATATAGCCAACTACTGGGGCAAAATGATAAAATTGTATTTGCGGATACAGCATTCAAAGATGAGAATGCTAGAATAAAGATGCATGAGAAAGTGAAAGCAAAGGGATATTACAATTTGCTACAGGACTTGCAAACGGAATATTATACAACGATTCCAGTATTAGAGGAACTTTTCCAACAACATGGATTTCGAGTTGTGTTTACTCAGCTAAATGATTTTGTTTGGCTGATGGAAGCCGTTAAAAATTGAACAGGTAAAGGAGTACATCATGAAGATCGGTATTATTGGAGCAATGGAAGAAGAAGTAAGAATTTTACGTGACCGTCTTGATCACAGAGAAGAACAGGTGATTGCAGGATCTGAGTTCACTACAGGAAGCATTGATGGCCAGGAGGTCGTTCTCTTAAAATCAGGCATTGGTAAGGTGAATGCGGCTATCGGTACGACATTAATGAATCAACTATTTAAACCAGATTATATTCTAAATACAGGTTCTGCAGGTGGATTTAATCCTGAACTAAAAGTAGGCGACATCGTGATTTCTTCCGAAGTTCGCTACCATGATGTGGATGCTACCATTTTCGGTTACGAATATGGCCAGGTTCCTCAAATGCCGGCGCTTTATGAACCAAACAGCATGCTTGTTGAAGCGGCTGAAAGAAGCGCAGAGAAAGTAACGGAGCACCAGGTAGTGAAAGGGATGATCGCAACAGGCGATTCATTTATGAATGACGCAGATAGAGTGGAATACGTTAGATCAAAACTATCCAATCTCGACGCTGCAGAGATGGAAGCTGGAGCGATTGCACAAGTTTGTTATCAATTTGGTACACCTTTTGTCATTATCCGCTCGCTTTCTGATATTGCTGGGAAAGAATCAAATATTTCTTTCGATCAATTTCTAGAAACAGCTTCAATTAATTCAGCAAACTTAATTTTAAATCTAGTGGAGGAGTTGAAGAAGAATGGCTAAAAAAATGAATGTAGAAAGTTTCAATCTTGATCATACAAAAGTAGCAGCCCCATATGTTCGTCTTGTAGGTGTAACAAAAGGGCCAAACGGTGATGAAATTTACAAATACGATATTCGATTTAAGCAACCAAATAAAGAACATATGGAAATGGCAGGGCTCCATTCCATTGAACACTTAATGGCTGAAAATATTCGTAACCATATGGATAATGTTGTTGATATTGGGCCAATGGGTTGTCAAACAGGATTTTATCTAGCGGTTCTGAATCACTCTAATTATGATGAGATCTTAGAAGTTCTCGAGAAAACATTACAGGATGTGCTTAATGCTGATGAAGTACCAGCATGCAATGAAGTGCAGTGTGGATGGGCTGCTAACCACAGCTTAGAAGGAGCTAAAGAAATCGCAGACGAAATGCTGACACACCGTGACGAATGGCATATTGTGTTTGCTGAATAGAAAGGGTTTCACACTATGGAAATCTTTCATAACATTCATGAGCTCGTCGGCCGCACTCCGGTCATTGAGCTTCATCATTTTGATATACCGGAGGGCGTTCGCCTTTTCGCTAAGCTTGAGTTCTATAATCCTGGAGGTAGTATTAAAGATCGACTCGGACAGGAATTACTTCAGGAAGCCATTGAGCAAAATCGAATAGCTCCGGGTGGAACATTTATCGAACCTACTGCAGGAAATACAGGCATTGGCCTCGCTCTTGCAGCTGTCAATCGTGGGTATACTGTAATGTTTGTGGTCCCTGAGAAGTTTAGCATGGAGAAGCAAGATTTAATGAAAGCACTAGGTGCCAAAATCGTGAATACCCCTACTGAACAAGGAATGAAGGGTGCAATTGCCCGAGCTGAGGAACTTATTAAGGAAATTCCCAATTCATATATGCCTCGTCAGTTCGGAAACCCAGCTAACCCTCTCACTTATTATAAAACGCTCGGCCCAGAACTGTGGAGGCAGCTTGACGGTGAGCTTAACGTTTTCGTAGCTGGTGCAGGAACGGGTGGAACGTTCATGGGAACAGCTCGCTATTTAAAGGAGCAGAATCCGAATGTAAAAACCGTCATTGTTGAGCCTGAGGGATCTATTTTAAACGGCGGACAATCCGGCCCTCATAAAACAGAGGGAATCGGTATGGAGTTTTTACCAGGCTACATGGATGATGCTTACTTTAACAGTATTCACACTGTAACAGATGAAGTCGCTTTCAAACGTGTAAGAGAGCTTGCTGAAAAAGAAGGCCTTTTAGTAGGTAGTTCTTCAGGTGCAGCCCTTGAAGCTGCTCTTATTGAAGCACAGCAAGCTCTTCCAGGAACGAATATTGCTACCATCTTTCCAGATAGTAGTGAACGATACTTAAGTAAGAAGATTTATGAGGGAGGCATTTAAGCAATGAAGCCAAAAACAAAACTCATTCATGGTGGGATTACTGGTGATCCGCAAACGGGTGCGGTATCAGTACCAATCTACCAGGTTAGCACGTATAAACAAGAAGCAGTTGGCAAGTTCAACGGCTATGAATATTCCAGGACAGGAAATCCAACGCGTCACGCTCTTGAGGAGTTAATTAAAGATCTTGAAAATGGGTTCGCAGGTTTTGCATTTGGATCAGGAATGGCAGCCATTTCCTCAGTAATGATGATGTTCAATTCTGGAGATCATGTGGTCATGACTGATGACGTATACGGAGGAACGTACCGCGTAATGACAAAGGTGTTAAATCGCCTTGGTATTCAATCTACATTTGTTGATACAACTGATTTAGACGTTGTAAAAGAGGCGATACAAGATAATACGAAAGCCATTTTTGTTGAAACTCCAACGAATCCGTTATTGAAGGTTACAGATATTCAAGTCATTTCGAAACTTGCTAAAGATCATAATCTTTTAACAATCGTTGATAATACATTTAATACACCATATTGGCAAAACCCAATTGATCATGGTGCTGACATCGTTCTGCACTCAGCAACCAAATATTTAGGCGGACATAGTGACGTTGTTGCCGGCCTTGTTGTCGTTAATTCTAAAGAGCTTGCGGAAGAACTTCATTTCGTTCAAAATTCTGCCGGAGCAATTCTAGGGCCACAAGATTCATGGTTGCTTATTAGAGGGTTAAAAACGCTTGGTGTACGAATGGAAGAACACGAAAAAAACACAGCGAAAATCGTTCAATTTCTTAGCAAGCATCCGTCAGTTGAAAAAATCTACTATCCAGGATTGAGTACACACCCTGGTAATGATATTGCTGTGAATCAATCGCGTGGTTTCGGTGGCATGATTTCCTTTGATATTGGAAGTGCAGAGAAGGCAGATGAGCTATTAAGTAAAGTAAAATATTTCACTTTAGCTGAAAGCTTAGGAGCAGTAGAAAGCTTAATTTCCGTTCCTGCACGAATGACGCACGCCTCAATTCCAAAAGATCGACGAACTGAACTCGGCATTACAGAAGGTCTTGTTCGTATTTCTGTTGGACTTGAAGATGCAGAGGATCTGATTGAAGACCTTTCAAATGCCTTAGGATAAAAATAAAAATAGAAAGCCCTTATCCGATTCACCGGGTAAGGGTCTTTTAGACGACTGGAAAGAGTTACATCTCTAGTACCTTGGTTTTTTATGATAGAATAAAAGCCGAGAGAGGTGAGCACTATGAAGCAACTTCAAGACAAAATGACAGACTATAAGCGATTTGCGTTTGTATTGCTTAGTCTTAGTGTTTTCTTATATATCGGTTCTTTTCTCCCAGTTCAAGGAAAAACGGATGGTGCAGCCCTTATACTGACTGGTGGAGGTTTTTTACTAGTTGGAATCGCGATTTTCTTTTATTCTCGTGCCATCGCTATACAGAAAAAAATAAATGAGCAAAATATAGATTCTTAACTAATAGATCAATTGCATCAATGAAAAGCCGTTTCCGTAAATAGGAAGCGGCTTTTATTATTCTTTGATGCGTAATTTAGCTTAATAAGTCATAATTTCTTTCAGCCGCCCCTGCCATTTCTCATCATCAAGAATAATTTGGAATGAGATACGTCTGTTTTTCTCGTATGCTTCCTTCGTGTCTTCTTCGACAACCGGTTTGTATTCTGAGTAACCTGTTGCGGCTAAATATTTTGCGTACTCAGGTGAATTAAGCTTTGGGTTCGCCTTCATTAGTTCTTTAACGACAGCTACAGAACGATCAGATGAGAGTTTCCAGTTATCATAAGGGACTTTGTCAGTGTGTCCTTCAATTAAAATGATGTAGAGATATTGACTAATGTCTTCCTCGTCAATTAAATTTGCAAAGACATCTGCCAGGTCGTTTAATACTCGTTTTCCTTCCGCACTAATTTCAGCACTTCCTGTGTCAAACAAAATATCCCCTTCAACTGAAATTGTATTATTAGGACCACGAACAATCTTATCCTTACCGACATTTTCTTCTAACTGTTCTTCAATTAAATCACTAATATGCTTTTTTACATCCGCTACTTTTGCTAGTTCTTGTTTCATAACGGTTTGATCATAAGCGTCATAAATCATTTGAACAAAGGCAATAATTGCAATAAAAAGCATGACGAGAACGATCATTGCCATCATATCTGCAAAACTAGGCCAATAGTGTTCTTCATCACCCTGGATTTGAAAGCGTCTTTTTCGATTTTTCATCGATTGTCACCAATTATTCTAGATTGAACATGCTGCTGGGCCATTGATTGACGACGCATTTGCTCTTCATAGAGGCGTAGCTGTAGCTGGTGTGATTCTGCTAGCTGATGTTGAATATCTTTAAGCTCTCGAGCGAGTCCCTGGTAAAGAGAATCAATGCTGTTTGATAGGGCTCTCATTTCATGCTGAAGAGGCTGATCACGCTGATCGCGTTCCATTCGATGGATAATCGGTTCGAGTGCTTCCCGTTTAATTTTATCAAGAGAGCTATACCACGCTTTTTCAAGTTGGGATACTGATTCAGCAAATTCTTGAGATGCTCTCCCATATTGATTCTGTTTATCCTGGTAGCGGTAATACCATTCGTCCTGCATTTGATGAACACGCCGTTCAAGCTCCTCTTGTGAGCCCTGGAAGCGCTGCATTTGTTCATCCAGTCCTCTCAAATAATGCTGCCCTGTCTCCTCTGATTTTTTCTGGGTATCTTTGATTAATTGATCAGAACGTTGAACGAGCTGCTCGAATTTACGCTGTCCTGCTTCATGATGCTTTGATAAAGACTGAAGCTGACTCTCAAGATTTTTTAATCGATTGCCAAGTTCGATAATACCGTTCGTAGCTTTTTCTTGAACGCCGTCTAGTTGTGTAAAGGACTCTTGAAGCTTCACGCCGAATGCTTCTAATGTCATTGTGCTATTTGAAAACTGTTCCGTATATTCACGCTGCGCTGACAATGTCGCTTGAACGTCTTGCATCGCCTGTTCAAGCCCAGATGTAAAGTTAACCATGTTCGTTGAGAAATCTCCAAGCGTTTCATGAAAGCTTTCTTGAATTCGTCCCGCTAAGCGGTCCAAAATTCGCTCCATTTCATCATGAGGTTTTTCCTGAGTTAAGTTTGCATTCAAATTATGATCAAGAAACGACTCGCAATCGGAAATGATTTTCTCTAAATAATAGGCTGTTGTCCGTCCATTCGTTAATACACCATTTTGGATTAGCGTTAAAAAAAGAGCATTTCCAATGCCGGCTATACTCGTAATAAAAGCAACGCTCATACCTTGAAATGGACTAGAAATCGCTTCAATGACAGAAGCTAGATTTAAATTGGCATCTTCTGGCTTTTGTGATAGAAACATAAGCGTTTCTTGCATGGAAGAAATGGCAAGCGTTAACCCAATAAATGTTCCTAATATCCCGATGATAATCGAGGTCGGTGGGAGCTGCTGCATAAATCGCATCATGCCTCCAGCAGGAACGCGAGCAAAACCAAACAGAGGAACCGATTCTTTAAAAAAATGTTTTTCAATAAGCGCTTGCGTATTCACTTGAGAAACGCCTGCTAGATGGTAGGATTTATAATCCTTAATTACGTTTTGAATCCATGGTGCTGTATAAGCCGTTGCATCATTTTGAACTTCTGCATTTTCAATATCTCTCAGCCATTTCTTCATTTGAATACTAATTTGAATCGTAGCTGTTACTCCAAACACAGCAAGGAACCCAATGATAAAGAGGACGATTGTTGTCACGTTCAGCATATGTTCACCTCCGCTTTATACATATGTATGTCCTCTTTAACAGAACTTTCATGCTTTCTGCAGAGGTGATGAGGTTAAAATAAATTCTGACGATAATTGTCGAAAATATTCTTTTTAATAAAATATTTAGGTAATTTAGTAAAAATGGTTTACAAAAATGGAAGTGATGGATATACTTACCTTTGTAAACAATTATGAAAAAAGGAGGTCGAACAGAATGATGAAGATGATGAAAGTGAAAGCTACTGTAACTCAATATAAACGATCTGTTCGACCAGCGCCTCTTTAAGGGGGGAATCCTTTTTTACTAACGGATTGAAAAGCCGCAGGTCGACGCCTGCGGTATTTCTATGCTGTTTTAGCCGCAGGCTCATGCCCTGCGGCTTTTTGTGTCCAAATTTTGAGAGGAGGAATCAAATTGGTTATTAAAGGAAACGTGATGTTTAATGTGCAAGAGAAAAGGAGAAAATGGGTCCCCTGAAATAACTGAACCGAAAGGAGGTCGTTAACATGTTGCCATTCCATCTAATGATCATAACAAAAATGAAAAGCGTTTTTGACCGAAGTCTCTCATCTGAGCTTCATCAGCGCTCCATTCACGAACGCATGTCAGAAGCTGAATCTAAACGAGATCGAGCTTCGATGTGGTTGTCCTAATTCAATACAAAAAAAGGAGAAATGATCATGTTAACGATAAACTTAGTATTTGTCACAATTGGTATTCGCGTTCATGAGCGAACGTTGGAGGAAGAAAAAAATGATTTGCGAGTAAAAAGCGAAATGAATCAGGTCCATGAAAAACAGTTTAGAATGTTCTAATATTACGTAATGAAAGGAAGAGTAAAATGAGGATCGCCTTAAAAAAATGTGCTATTCAAAAATGGATCACTGTAGAGAAAGGGTTAACCTGAAACGAATAAATTAAGAAGGGAGTGGAGTGGAATGACTTTAAACTTAGTATTTGTCACAATTACTGTCACGATCAATCGTTATCGGCAAACGCTTGATCAAGAGTTAAACCATAAAAGAAGACGGGAAATAATTGATGCCAATCAATACAAGCAAAGCTTCTATATCCATCATTAATAAATAAAGGCAGGTGTAATCCTGCCTTTTTATTTTGAATATCCTTTTCAGAACTGAATCAAATCTATTCTTTCGATTTACAATAGAAGAGTACATATGGGGGAACAGTTTTTAAAAGAATAGGAAGGGGTATTGATTACTAGCGCTTAATGTATAAAAATATAAGATGTGGTCTTAAAAAGGAGTGATTGAGAATGAGAGAAATGCAAAAAGAAATCATTCAAGAACTTGGCGTGCAGCCAACAATTGATGTAAAAGAAGAAGTGACGAAGCGAGTAGGATTTTTAAAGGAATATTTAAAGAAAAGCGGAACAACAGGGTTCGTCCTGGGGATTTCAGGTGGACAGGATTCATCACTTGCAGGAAAATTTGCTCAGATGGCTGTTGAAGAACTACGGGAAGAAGGAATCGATGCCTCCTTTATTGCCGTCAGATTGCCATACGGTGAACAGAAAGACGAAGATGACGCCCAGGCTGCTTTAAAATTTATTAAACCGGATCAAACGGTTACCATCAACGTAAAGCCTGCTGTTGATGCATCCGTTTCAAGTTATCTAGAAGCTACGGGTAATAACTTAACTGACTTTACAAAAGGCAATAATAAAGCAAGAGAACGCATGATTGCGCAATACAATATTGCAGGAGACGAGAAAAAGCTTGTCATTGGAACGGACCATGCTGCAGAAGCTGTGACAGGCTTTTATACAAAACATGGGGATGGGGCATGCGACATTACTCCACTTTTCGGTTTAAATAAGCGACAGGGTAGATCTATTCTGGAAGACATTGGGATGCCAGATCATCTTGTAGAAAAAGTGCCAACAGCTGATCTTGAAGATGATCGCCCTTCTCTTCCAGATGAAGAAGCACTTGGAGTAAGCTATAATCATATTGATGATTATCTTGAAGGAAGAGAAGTACCTGAAGAAGCAGCAAAAACAATTGAAAATCATTTTAGCAAAACAAAGCATAAGCGAAATATGGCAGCGACCATTTTCGATAATTGGTGGAAATAAGATTAGAAAGGGACCTGAATAAGGTCTCTTTTTTTTGCGTATGAATAGATGAAACGTTCGATTTACATCACAAAGGAGTTTCGTATATGAAAGACTATTCTGGTGTACTTCATTCAATCGTACGCAGGCTACAGAAACAGGCTAGCATGAATGTACCAATTCAACTAACAGACTATTTTCCTGGTGAACGATTAATAGGGGGAAAGTATTCGTTAGAAACGAATATGATCACGATTTATATGGAAGAGGTAAGGAAACAATGTATTCTTCTATTCGGTTCTGATGACCATTTGAATGACTATTTTACCGTGATAGTGGCACACGAACTTGGTCACGCCGCTGACAAAAGCCTTGTCCTGTTAGCGAAAGAGAGGTCAAGTACACGATGTGTAAACAAGAAGAGGCAGTTGTCGATCATCATAGAAGACAATGCCTGGAAATTTGCAATAAAACTGATACCAGAGTTGTCTCATATTCTTGTTACTGTGAGGAATCAATCAATGGATCTTTACGGGGAGAGAGAAATTATTCAGTAGAAAAGACTTTTTAGAAAGGATATACAAAATCGTTCCACCTTGTTACTATAGTTAAAAAACTATGATTTTAGCCATCTCATGTAAAGGTGTGACGATCGTGAAGGTAATCAAAACGTATTATCCGAAAGTGAGAGCGATTGAACTGTTCATGTTTCTCGTCTACGGCATTGTCGTTTGCTTTGGTACCTTTTTATTGTGGGTTAAAGGTGATTTATCATTCGAACGCTGGCGAACCTTCATGCTGATCGGCTTAATTTATGTGTCGTTTTGTATCTTTCTTAGCTTTTGTATTCGAACACAGCGAATTGAATTAACTGAGTATCGTATTGAACATAAACTACTTGGATTGAGTTGTCGAAGTGTTGCTTTTTCTTCTGTGAAAAAAGTAATGTTTGGCAAAGTTAATGGCTCGCCCGTCGTTGCCATTATTAATGGGAACATGGAAAAACCAATCTTTGTGCCTTATCTTCCATTCGAAAAAGATTGGGAAGAGATTAGTTCATTTATTAAAGAGAGGAATCAAAAAGTTATTATTTCTATGTAAAGAAGCGCCATCAAGGCGCTTCTTTATTTTTTAAATAGGTTTACTTATGACATAGCGGGTTCAAGCGCAACAGCAGGGCCAAAAAATTCAAAATGCATATTCTTTTCTTCTACACCGAGGTTTGTTAACGCAACTTTAATAGCTTTCATAAATGCAAGAGGTCCGCAGAAATAATACTGAGTCTCTGCGTCAAGAGACAATATTTCTTTTAACCAGTCGCTTGTGATAAAGCCTTCTTTATTATAGCTCTTTTTATCAGCATCGTTTTCTGTCGGCGCTTCGTAACAGACGAAATAATCTAGAGAAGGGTGTTCAAGAGAGAGAACTTCACGGTGAAAAGCATGAACATTTCCGTTAAGTGCTGCATGAATAAATGTTGTTTTTCTATGTTGAAGCGCACTGCTCTTTAGCATGCTAAGCATAGGAGTAATCCCTACACCACCACTCAAGAGGACAATTGGAGCTGTTGACTTTTCTAAATAAAAATCTCCTGCTGGAGCAGTAACGGTAAGCTGATCGTTTACTCCGACATGATCATGTAAATAATTAGAAACAATACCATCAGGCTTTGCGGTGTTGGCTTCTTTTTTGACAGAGATTCTATAATAAGGTTTTCCAGGTACGTCCGAGAGACTGTATTGACGAATATGAGTATATTGATCATCTGGAATCGATACTTTTACACTAATATATTGCCCAGATTTGAACGATGCAATTGGTTTTCCGTCAAGTGGCTTTAAGTAAAACGATGTGATAACGTCACTTTCCTGTTCCTTACGATCAACAACAAAAATACGCTCCTGTTCCCAACCACCAGGCTGTTTTGCAGCATCTTGGTACATTTCTTCTTCTACTTCAATAAAAACATCAGCAATCACCCCGTATGCCTCTTCCCATGCTTGAAGAATTTCTTCTGTAGCATCATCTTTTAAAACATCTTTAATGGCTTTTAATAAATATTCTCCTACGATTGGATAATGCTCTGGTTGAACCCCTAGGCTTCTATGCTTATGAGCAACCTGTTTTACAACGGGTAGAATGGCTTCTAATTGATCAATGTTTTTTGCTGCAGCATAAACTGCGTTCGCGAGAGCTTGCTGCTGCTTGCCTTGTTTTTGATTAGCATGATTAAAAATATTTAACAGTTCAGGATGGTTCGTGAAGAGCATGTTATAAAAGCGTTTCGTAATGTCAGTTCCGTGAATTTCTAGAACAGGTACAGTCGATTTAATCGTTGCTATTGTTTTGGGTGATAACATAAAAAAACCTCCAGTTGAGTTAAAGATGTATTTTAAATATATCTTTATGGTACCGGTTATTCCTCCTAAAAGCAATATCCAAAATGAATCTTTAAAAGAATGTTCACATCTTATCTAGAGCATTACATAACGTTAAGTTTTTAATGATATGATAAAATAGACCTATGAACATAGGAGTGAAAAGAGGTTGAATGACCATGCGATTAACAAATTATACCGATTACTCTTTAAGAATGCTGATTTATCTTGGGAGTATGAAAAAAAATAACTTAGCAAGCATACAAGAAATTGCAGATGCTTATCAAATCTCGAAAAATCATCTTATGAAAGTCGCACATGAACTTGGAAAAAAAGGATATATCGAGACAATAAGAGGGAGGAATGGAGGGTTAAGATTGGCCCAACTCCCTAAGGAAATTAACGTTGGAGAAGTTGTCAGAAGTACCGAAGAGGATTTTAATTTAGTGGAGTGCTTTGATAAAGAAAACAATTCATGTGTAATCAGTCCTGCATGTCGTCTAAAGCACGTTCTTCATTCGGCTCTGACAGCATATTTTGAAGTTTTAGATCAATATCAATTGGCTGATCTTATCGTAAATGATGAGATGCTTAGACAATTATTTGAGACGAATCGATAAGGTAGCAATCATTGTTTAGATGAATACACTGTCATATGAGGAGTGTGGCAGTGTATGGAATGGTTTGAACTAACGGGTGTTGGAGGAATTGTTGCGATTCTTGCAGTAATACGTATGAAATATGGTCGGTATTCAGCTCATCATCGTTATTTAAGGGAAGAGTTTATGTCTGAGAAATGGATAAAAGAAAAGAAGAGAAATCATGATGAGTGATGAGACGTTTCCTTTCTGAGGGGCGTCTTATTTTTTTGATTTAAAATTCCAGAAGGACAGACACGTGGGGGTAGGCAATTACATAAGCTTAAGATATAGTAACAGCCCATCAATGGGAGGTGAGTATGTGTCCTTACTGGCAGCACTTGCTTACGTTTGTAAGGAAGTTCTTTTCTTTGTCTCATTTGTGAAAAACAATGCCTTCCCCCAGCCTCTTTCTAGAAAAGATGAAAGAAAGTATTTAGAATTAATGGCTGAAGGAGATGAAGATGCAAGAAATCGGCTCATCGAACACAACCTCCGTCTCGTGGCCCATATTGTGAAAAAGTTTGAAAATACTGGCGAAGATCCTGAAGATCTTATCTCGATCGGTACAATTGGTTTAATCAAAGCAATTGAAAGTTATTCAACAGATAAAGGCACAAAGCTAGCAACCTATGCAGCAAGGTGTATTGAAAACGAAATTCTCATGCACTTACGGGCTTTGAAAAAGACAAAAAAAGATGTGTCTCTACATGATCCAATCGGTCAGGATAAGGAAGGCAATGAGATTTCACTTATTGAT